>Ga0181369_1000586_pt1 | contig 10242 bp, 12 predicted proteins | sample LowvirmetaG_8_FD_130088 | JGI IMG/M metagenome (GOLD analysis project Ga0181369, IMG submission 130088) | Marine viral communities from the Subarctic Pacific Ocean - Lowphox_04 viral metaG | ecosystem: Environmental > Aquatic > Marine > Oceanic | place: Subarctic Pacific Ocean | collected... | reverse complement strand
TCTCCATTGAAATCATATGTTCTAAAATTAGTGGGATGAAAATGAATAGTGATAACCTTCTTACCGGGGTTTCTACAGGTATATCCCAGTTCTCTCATATGATATGTAATTTTATTATCACATCCAGGTTTACCCATCGTATAGTTCATCTCATCACAAGTTGCTACGGGAGTCCTGAAGACCCATACATCCTGTGATGCTGAATTATCATATGGTTCGATCTCCCAGTTCTTACCATCCTTAGTAGATATCTCCCATCTACTCAGTGCATAGAACTGTTTATCCATGTTGATACTATTGAAATGACGAAGAGTATCATCAAAAATAATATCTGCATTTGATACGATACAGATCTCTTCCTTCATGTGCTCATTACAATATTCAAATATATCTTGATAGGAAGGTCTACTATCTCTTACTATCCTATGAATTTTAGGAGAGTCGAAATTTAGTTCAGCGTCATCTTCCATAAAAAGATACACATTATCAATATATTCATTAGCAAGATTTTGATGGAGACAATAAAGATACTCCCCATTTCTCATATGATTACGGGAGTTAAAATATTCAATAATTAGATTCATAACTTTTCAAAGAAATTTTTATCGGAAATACCTTTATCATCTATGTAGTAGTCCGCACTAGGTTTTCCAAGACGAAGTTCGTGAAATTTACATCCCCACAATGATAATTGAATCTCTGTAAACTCTCCCCACTTCTCATAAACTTTATCAATATCACCATTATAGATTCCCATACCCCTTGCGGTAAAGTATGTAATATGATTTCCAGAATCATATAATTGATTAACATATTCTATCCTATCTTGATATGGAAGTGCTTTCTCATACTCTCCCCAGGTATTATTGCAGATAGTTCCGTCAATGTCAAAGCAGTATCTTTTCATTTTTTAATTAACCTCATATTAAAATTGTGAACATCATTTTGATAAATTTCATATTCATAATTTTCTGAAACTATACCTATTAAGTCTTTCCTATTATGATAAAAAGCATAGGTAGGCATCACATCAAATGCCATATATTCAGTATATCTAGATGGACCATCATCTATATTCATTCTATGAAGAAGAATATTTTTAAATCCTAATGAACAAACTTTTTTAAGAACTTCATTAGCATTTGGAAGAACATCCAGCACAGCAGCCATGTAAAAGATTTCATTATCTCCTTTGATAAAATTTTCATCAAGATTATCAAGATCAAAAATAAAAAAACTATCTTTTGAATAATTTTCTTCTGCAAGGTTTATGGCATATTCAGATCTATCATACCCATAATATTTTCCCCCACTTAAAGATTCATTTATTATTCTATAAAGTCCCCCAGTTCCACACCCCAGATCACGAATAGTATCTATAGAATCATCCTTATCAACAAAGAACATTACATCCTCAATAATATTATTCCAATGAGGAGGTCTAGGAACGTCACGACTCAATTGCTTTTTATTTAATGATAACTGAATATCAAAATAATCTTTCTCCTGATCAATAGTATGTACCATTTTTATCTCAATCCTTTATCTTAATATAACACATCCAAGTATAATCATAACAATCTGTATAGTAACTTTCGTCAACTATTTCTTCATTTGTAAATATTGGATCAGGAGTTTTATATTTTTCATTCTCCCAATCATCACCCCATCTAGTTTTTTCTAAAATATAGAGTGGGGGTAGTTCGATATAAGATTCAACCTTATCATCAAATTTTTTCTTGATGGAAGAATGTAATTCAAATTCATTCCTTACACCATACTTATCAATAACATAGTTCCCACCTTCATTTATCTTTTTAGGGGAAATAATATCTCCTTGACTTGGAGGATAATTATCCTCAACGACTACATGTTTAAAAGGAGCATCATCAAGAAAATATAATCTATCAGAGAAGTCCTGATGATCATCCAGAAAAAGCAATGTTTTTTCTGGAGTTTTTTCTGGATTATCTTTAAAAAATTCTTCCCAATCAATAGTATTAATATCTCTTTCTAGATATTGAACTTCATCCGATTTATATTCCATAAGTGATAAATCAATGTCAAACGACATAATATCAGCATCGGGCAATGCTTTACGAATAAACCAGGTTCCCTGCCCCTTCCATATCCCACTTTCAACTACAAGATTTGGTTGAAGTTCTTTCATTGCACAATAAAAAGCAAACAAGTGAGAAGACTTCATACCACCAGTATTATCTTGAATGGGTCTACTCTCATATAATTCTTTAAATTCAGAGAAATAATTTTTAAATTTTGTAGTGTCCATTAAATGTCCCCAAGAAGTGTTTTAAATTTTTTAACAGTATCAAAATACAATTTTACTTTCCTATTAAGAAAAGGAATATTGACATCTCCTATCAAGTGTCTTCTAGCAAGAATATAAGTATCATTATCAAAGTTAGGAACAAAACTAGAGAGATGCCAGTATACTAACTTTTGCCTGTTTCCTTTCCAGACAATCATTTCATTGTCATTATCATATTCATGAAATGGTAAATTCCATGGAGCAAGATGTCCGCAAGTGTTTCCAATAATCACAGCATCTTCCTCAGATCCCTCATACACCAATTCAAGATATTTTTGATCACCACATGTACCATACTCGGAAGCAAATTCATTATTAGGATTTTTTAAACACTCCAACCAAAAGTCGGAAGCACCTAAACCAGTTATATCATTTTTGAAGTAAACTATACCAACATTGAATTGCCCAGAGGGGTGAGGATCTGGATGAACAATCCTATGCTCAACAACACCAACACTCTTATCACCAACATCATTAAATGCATACATAAAATCTTCAAAAAAGAAAATATCAGCATCAATGTACATTATATGCTCAAGATTCAAATCTCTTAGACAATAATTAATTGAAAATGTGGAAAGACTATAAAGAAATTGCCATTGATTTGGATCGTTTACATCATCCCCATTCGCTCTCTCCATACTTGAAACTTTTGTTGCTTCAAGAGAAGCTTCTACTTTCTTAAGTTTTTTCAAATGATCGTTTGTCTCGCATAATTGTACGATAGAAATAGGAACTATTCTGCTGTCATAATCAGACAAAAAATTAAAAGTTTCTTCATCAACACAGAAATAATAAAGAGTATATTCAATATCAGATTTGCTTAAGGATTCATGCATTGACAATGCAAGATGTAGATAATTTATATCTGATACTGTGCAAAAATTTTTCATCATTTATACTTTTCAATCAACATTGCCGTAAGTTTTGCAGAACCTTCGGGAGAAGCATTTCTTTCGTACCAACTACGACATGCGTTGTGCATGTATTCCCATTCAGATCTAGAAACTTTAGAAATTTTTTCCTTAACCTCTTCAGGAGATTCAACAGAAATATAATGAATCCCCTCTATCCAAGGTTCATGATAATTTATAACATCACAACCAGGAGCAACTACAGGAACTGTACCATGTGCCATGCATTCTATATCACGATTACATTTAGGACCATATCCAGGTAAAAGAAGACCAAATTTAGAAGAAGCAAGTTTATCTTGATACTGTTCCTGAGTATAAGGATAAGAAGATTGAAGACCACTATCACCAATACGAATTGGCATACTAAATTCTTCTACACTCTTTGTCCAATCTTGATTTATTCTTCCACTACCTTGAATATGATTTTCAATCTTCCCCATAAAGATAGATTCAACAGGACGTTCATCATATGAAAGAATACCTTTCAGAACCCTAGAATGAAGTTTTTTAGGATGTCGTGAGAAGAAAGTCCAAGGATGAACTTGCGGATGCTCTGGCACAGTATTGCAGAATAAAGATACTACAAAGGAAGGTATAGATCTATCATCTACTCTAGGCCAATCATAAAGAAGAAATTCTTTTTCTCCATCTGCCCAACAAAAATCATCACTACTATAAGAAAAAGTAGCAAGATCTAAATCTCCCCACAACTCAAGCATTTCCCTAAATGCATCATTGTGTGCATCATTATCTGGTTTCCAAATATGTGGTTTGTTCATTTTATCAATTCCAAAAATTCATTATAGTCTCTTATATATTCACTCTCATCATACTCCTCAGATCCAAAAACAATCAATTCAGTATCTTTTTTTGTAAACTTAAATACTGTCCAGGTAAATGGAAGAACTTGAAGATAATCATTTTCTTTTAAAATTTTAGTCTGTTTACCTTCGGAGGTTTCTATTTCAATCTCTATCTCTCCTCTCACGATATAAAAAAGTTGATTCTCTCTTCTATGTCCATGATTACCTCTTACAGAGTTCAAAGGAGAGTTTTTAAAAATCATAATCCTTTTGATTGGATTTAGACCAAATTCCAAGGGATAGATGGGAACTAAATCTCCTCTATCCTTATCCGATTTAATTTCGATCATCATAAGAAATTATACAAAGTTTGCTTTTGTGGTTCCCAATTTAATTCGTTTCTAATTTTTTTAGATGAAATAGAATATCTCATATCTTGCCCCAATCTATTTTCTACAAACTTTACATTAGCATCTTTTCTAACCCATGAAGAAACTTGTTTCACAACTTCATTATTACTCAAACAGTTATTTGCAGATATGTTCCAGATTTGATTATTATTTTGAGCAAAACAAAACTTATAAATTCCTTCTACATTGTCTTTCACATAAGTCCAGTCTCTAATATAAGATCCATCACCATGAAGAGGAATGGGTTTATCTTCATTAAGACATTCAATGATTTTTGGGATCAACTTTTCTGGATATTGTCTTGGACCATAGTTATTAGAACTTCTACAAATCTGATAGTCTATATCGTAAGTTCTTCCATATGAAAGCAAAATCATTTCCGCAGCAGCTTTTGATGCAGAATATGGATTGGATGGATTTAAGATAGATGTTTCAAGCATATCTCCTTCGGATATATCTCCGTAAACTTCATCTGTGCTTATGTGTACAAACAAAGGTCTTTCGTAAACCTTCCCTCTCAGAAGATTTAAAATATTCTGAGTGCCAAGAATATTTGATTGAGCAAAAACATCAGGTTCATTAATAGAGTTATCTACATGACTCTCAGCAGCAAAATTAACAATAATATCACATAAAGGAAGATGAGTTAAATTGCCAATATCTTCTTTAATTAAAGTATAATTTTCATTATTATCCCATGGAAGTTTCTGATTAGATGCATAAGTCATCTTATCAATATCAATTACTCTATGTCCTTTAAATAAACAAAGTTCAACAAAGTGACTTCCTATAAATCCCCTACCTCCTGTTACCAAGAACTTCATAACTAATCACCATAAAAAGTTTTAATACTACTACAAACATGTTCTATTTCAGAATCTTTCAAATACTGATGCATCGGTAAACTTAATATTCTATTAGAATTTATATCAGTTTTTGTAGTGACAAATTTACCATCAAGATAATTGAAAGGTTTTGATTTTGCAATAGGAATTGGCCAATGAATTATAGTTGGAATATTTTTAGATTCCAAAAACTTTTGCAAATTTTCCCTATCATCTACCATTATACAATAGATATGATAAACATGCAAATCAACATGAGAATCTACTTTTGGTGTTTCTACCACGTTTTCTAAAAGAATATTATATTTTTCTACTACCTTTTGTTTTTTATTATTCCATCCATCAAGTCTCTTTAACTTCTCATTTAGAAATAAAGTTTGAATTGGATCCATTCTGTGGTTCCACCCAAAATCGTCATAGTAATATTTCTTTGATGATCCATAGTTCCTAAGAGACTTCAATCTTTGACTATAAACATCACTATCAGTAGTAACTATTCCAGCATCTCCAATAGCTCCAAGATTCTTTCCAGGATACAAAGAATATACAGTCATGTCAGCATACTTGCCAATCATCTCACCATTCGTGACTGCACCATGAGCATGAGATGCATCCTCTATAATTTTACAATTATATTTTTGTGAGATAGCATACAACCCCTTCATATTGGTTGGATGACCATACATATGAATGGGAAGAATAATGCAGTTATCATAAAGATGACGTGTATTGTCTAAATGATCAACCAATAAATTCAAATCAATTTGAAAATAGTCATCATGATCAACTAAAGAAATATTGTAATTACCTTCAATTTGAGATTCTACTGCAAGAACATCTGCAATATAACCATTGGCAGGAAGAATAACATCAGTCGTAGTATCATAAAATTGAAATGCTTGGATAGCAAGTTTCAATCCATCTGTTCCATTGGATACTCCAACTGAATATTTTCTGCCGGACCATCTAGAAAAGTTATTTTCAAATTTTTCTAAGTAAGGTCCCATTACATAAGCAGAACTTTCAAAAAAAGAATCTAAGTTTTTATAAACATCTTTCTTTATTTCGTTCCACTGACTATTCAAATCAAGAAATTTCATTTTTTAGTAAAAATACAAAAACCTTTACCTTCTTTATTCCATTCTTGCTTATCTACAACATTTTTATTTTTTTCATAAAAGTCATCACATGCTTTTGTCACAACAGGGATGTTACAACCATTTGGAGGACCTGACTTATAATCATCAATAAGAATCAAACCTCCACTATTAACATGAGGAACAATTCTATTAAGATCAAATAAACAACCACTATAAGTATGATCTCCATCCACAAAAGCGTAATCAATTCCTTTCGGATAATTCTCATCAAAAAACTTAGGAGTCAACTTTTTTTGAGAGTTGGATTCAATAGCAGAAAATGTATCAAAATTTTCTTCTAGAGTTTGAACCATTGTTCTACCTCCCATTCCCCCATAATCAAAATCAATATCTATAGAAATCATTTTCTTTATATTGGAGAAATTGTTTAATACTGCTAAAGCAGATCTACCAGTACAAAATCCTGTCTCCAAAACATATTCAATTTCTATTTTCTCCAAAAGAGATACTATGAAGTTGTATTGGTCTAAATTGAGATGCCCGTTTTCAGGCCAAAAATTTGGAGTTTCCATAACGTTTTATAATTAAAAATTAGTTTTACATTTTGATAGTGATTTTAAATCATCAACATGAAAGGTTTTATGGCATTAAAACCTCTTCGGAATAATTATCTTTATCAAGTCCTTCAATAAATTTAACTTTTGAATAAAAATCACTAATCTCAATTCCCAATTGCATTGCTTTTAAGGCATACTGATCAGTCATTGTAAGATGAGATGAAATAATATTATAGGAATATGGGTCTGACGATACTTTCAAAACAGAATTATATTTTTTTAAATGATCCAGAATTTTTAAATTTTCTGGTACAGAAATAACATTTTCAAGTTTTAAATTTCCACCACCTTTACCCATACCAAATAAAGATACATCAGTAGAAGAAAAACCACACTTTAATAAATTTCTATAATTGAAATAAGCTTTACCAGAATGATCATGTAGATGAAATCCTGGTATTATATTATAAGATTTAATTAAAGATGCTATGTCAGAGTACTTAGTGTATTCCTTTTCCAAATCAATAGATCCATGAGTATCAGCAAGATAGATAAAATCAACCCCAGAGTTTGATGCAAGTTCTACACACCTTTTCAAAGTTTTTTCATCATAATTAGCAATATTAACAAAGTTAATACTTATTTTTGATTCTGTTCTATTTTTTAATTTTTCAGCAAACTGAAAAGATTTACTAATATATTCTGATTTTGATGCTAACCTAACCATACCCAAACCAAAATCTTTATTTGGATATTCTTCAAGAACATGTTTGGAATAATGATAATCTATCATTATACAAAATTTATTAAAATTATTTAAATTATTTCTAAGTGCAATATCTTGTAGATGATTTTCATTTAGGTTGTAAAATTTATTACTATATTTTGCAGTTTGTTTCCAATATCCCATTTCAATAAAATTAATTGATGGAGTATTAATTAATGCAGTGATATGAGAATCAACAAAATTATCACTCCAATCAAATTTTACTTGGTGTCCTCCATCACGAAGGGTGACATCTATTAAATTCATCATACTACACCATACTTTTTTTGATATTCTAGCATACTATTTACCACCAGTCTCGATAATTTCAAATCATCTGGATAATCAATTTCAACAGATCGTAAGGCATCTAACTCATAATTAAAAACTTTTCCAGGTATTCTTTTTTTATCTTTCAATATTTTTAATTTTGTGGATATAAAAAATGCAGCTATTGATGCATAAAGAGGTTTTAAATCTTGAGTTCTTTGTACAAAAGAGGCATTATAATTGATTGGTACTATCTTTTCATCTTCCATTTTAAAAACAAAATTTTGTATTTTCTGAACAGACTGAACAGAATCATATCCCATCTTTAAATATTTGGATGCATCTTCAATCAACTCTAAAGTAGTGAAAGGAGATGTTACATGAAAAGTACAAATAACTTCTTCGGGGGAGATACTTTTATCATTGCAAAATTCAAATAGCATTGATTCTCCAGGAGATCCTATTTGTTCTGCATTTTTTTCCCATTCAATATGCTTTTCCTTTCTCTTAATCCCATAAACATTTTTCATGTCTGAAATTTCGTCAAGTATTATACCAGAATCAGTATTTACAAAAATTTCATACTTATCACTTATTAAACGTTGAATGCTCCATTTCCATAGAGGAGTTTCTCCCTCAATAGTTTGAAAATTTTTATAATCTATTCGGGAAGAATTTGCTTTAATCGTAGTAAATAATTTCATTATTTTTTCAAAATATCAATCAGGATAAAATGTTGTATTAGGTAAATTTCTTGAAATTTTATATGCAGATGCATGATCATGACTTGTCAAATCAACTATTGGTTTTTCAAAATAATGTTCTGCAGATTTAGTCCAAAAATCAAAACAAAAACAATCAACACTCTCAAATAACTTTGATGCTAACATTATTGCATACATCCCAGTTCCTATATGAATATCATTATATCCAAATTGAGATAAAGAATAAATTTCATTATTTTTCAATTCGGAAGTGACTCTCCCGAGAAATTGATTTCCATTTGGATGCAATATTACAACTTCATCTCTAATAATATCCTCAATTTTTAAACTTGACCATAAAGGAAAAACCTCATTAAAATGAGGATCTTTTGACACATTTTCATAGTCACATATTAGTCTCGCCAAATGTGGAGTGATTAATTTAAGATCTGTTTTTTTTCCAACATGTTTTTCATAACCATCTATTAGACACCAATTACATCTAATAACAACATCATGACTATCAATAAATTCACCATATTCATGACTTATCAAGTCACCAGAATTACTGACTACAGCACAAGTTTTTCCCTTTACAAGTTCTTTTAATTTTTTCATTGATCCTTATACCATTCGTAAGTTGATTTAATACCTTCTTTCAAATCAATCTTTGGTTCCCAACCAAGAGACTTTATTTTGTCCACATTAAGAACTTTACGTAGAGTTCCATTTGGTTTAGAAGTGTCCCATGTTGTTTGACCAGGATATTCCACAATACCAGAAATCATATTTGAAAGTTCTTTGATTGTAATATCTTCACCGGTTCCCACATTGATAATATCAGGATCATTATAATCTCTCATACAAGTATAACATGCTTCAGCAAGATCATCAACATGAAGAAATTCTCTCCTTGCCGAACCGTCACCCCATAGTTCTACATCTGGCCACCAAGGACCTCCCATATCAACACTATAACCATCAGTTGTAGCATGATGATATTTTGCAATCATCGCAGGAAGAACATGTGAATTTTCTAGATCAAAATTATCATTTGGACCATATAGATTTGTAGGCATCAAAGAGATAGCATTAAATCCATACTGTTGATGATATGCCTGACACATCTTGATACCAGCAATCTTAGCAACAGCATAAGCATCATTAGTTGGTTCTAGAGAACCTGTCATTAAGTACTCTTCCTTAATTGGTTGCTCACATAACTTAGGATAGATACATGAAGAACCTAGGAAAAGAAGTTTCTTAACACCAAACTTACGAGCAGCATGAATAATATTTGATTGAATCATCAAATTATCATAGATGAAATGTGCCGGATAATCACTATTGGCACCAATACCACCTACTTTCGCAGCAGCAAGATAGACATATTCGGGTTCATTAATTTGAAAAAACCGTTCAACATCTTCCTGACGACGTAAGTCCCAATGAGAAGATGGTGATGAAAGAATATTAGTATATCCTTTCCAATGAAGCATACGAACAATTGCTGATCCTACAAGTCCAGTATTACCAGCAAC
>Ga0181369_1000585_pt1 | contig 10250 bp, 13 predicted proteins | sample LowvirmetaG_8_FD_130088 | JGI IMG/M metagenome (GOLD analysis project Ga0181369, IMG submission 130088) | Marine viral communities from the Subarctic Pacific Ocean - Lowphox_04 viral metaG | ecosystem: Environmental > Aquatic > Marine > Oceanic | place: Subarctic Pacific Ocean | collected... | reverse complement strand
TGCGGGGTTTATTAATAATTCAACGTCTTTCATTTATTTCAGTAATTCGCTTATATTCCCCTTGTTAGCATATCTTGCAAAGTTAATGCTTATTTTTGACTCTTTTTTGACAGGAGTGTACAAATGTTTTTGATTGGCCATTATAGCTAAACCAGAACTAATTGAAGCATCAAATTTAGTTCTTTTATTAATATCAAAACGAGCCCAGTCCTCTAAAGTTCTAGTAAAATACATTGAACCCATTTCATCCATTGCTCTAAACTCGCTAACCATATCTAGTCCCACATATTTTTCTATATAAGACTCAATAGCAGATGCGTGAGATTGCTTAACATCTTCAGATGTGTTAGGTATGCCACCTAATTCTCTTTCTGTTTTAGATAGCTTATTAAATTGTTTATCTGGTCTATTCATACAAAACCCTCTATAACCCCTGTTTTTAAAATGATACAATAATCTTGGTTTATTATTTTCACAAAGTATTGGCATACCATAAAATACACAAGCCATCAAAACTTCTTCAAAAAATATTTCAGCTGTTTGTGGTCTGGCTACGTATTCTAAGAAAAACTCATTACTTGGGGCATCATCCATATTAAACTTAGTCATTCCGTGTAAAGCACCATTAGAACCTTTTCCTCCAACTGTTCCAGAAATGTCATAACTATCACAACCAAATGAACCAATGTGTTCATTACTAGGATAATACTTTCCGTTTCTTAGTTCTTTTCTATTTTGAAGTTCGTATTTAGGTATCCAGCTAACTAAAAATCTACCACTCTTGTTTGGGCTCCATATTACTCTAGAATCTTTAATACCGTTCTCCCAATGAAAACTACCTCTAGTTAAATACTTAGCCTTCATTAACCCGTCATTGTAGTCTATCTGTTGGTATATTTTAGTTAAGTTAAACAAAGACTGTTTACTCTCATCCCTAAATGCGTGAGACTCTGTTCTTGGAAACTGTCTATAAAACTCATTTAATGCATCGGCATCGTTTTTTAAAGAATCAACTTCATTCTCCCAGTAATCTATAGCTCCTGTAGTAATGTACTCACCATCATTTCCTTCAATAGGTTTTACTGGAGTTTTTAAAACAGGCATACCAAACTTGTCTATATAACCTTCAAAATTCCACTCCATAGGAATAAATAAGGAATACAACCCAGATTTAGTTTGGCCATTAGCATTCCTTGACTTAGCATCAGAATCATAATATAGTTTTTTAAAATTAGACCCACCTTTATCCAACGCATTTGAAGTTGAGCCCATCATACACTTTCCAATAACCTTACTACCTAACCTTAAGCAGGTTTTTGTAACACGCCAATTATTAAGTATGTTCTCAGGCTTTTCCCACTTACCACTTTCATCGTGTATTAGTAGTTGAAGTTTTTCTCCATCATAAGAGTTGTCAGAAGTGTTACGCCAATCTATTGTAGTGTCTAAGCCTTCAAGTTCTTGATTATCAGATAGATACATATTACGCTTGGTAATCTTACTTGCAGGGACACGATAGGATAGTTCTGTCTTTGGTTTGTCCATACCATCTTGGATGGGCTTAAAAAAGAATGGATAGTTATTAGAAATAGGAACTATTTTATCTGTAAACATTTTTTTGGCATCTGTTCCAGTTTTAGATAGCACCCCTATTCTTGCGTCTTTAGATATAGTAGCAGTATTTACAGTTTCAGATGAGCCCATAAAAGAAAAACCAGAACGTCTTATTTTTAAATAACACATTCCAAAACTTCTCTTATCTGCTTTGCAAGCTTCCCAAAACAAAAAGAATATTCTATTAGCTTCTCTAAACTCAGGATGACCTACGTCAATCTTGGTCCATTGTAAATAACAATAATGCGTTCCTGTAATATATGTGGGATTCCCGTTGTTATTAAACCAAAAACCCTCTTCTCTCCTGTCAAACTCCTGTTCAATATAACCTACCCAAGTGTCTTTAAACTCAGAAGACATTTCGTTCCATTGAAATATGGATTTTATTTTAGATAATGATTTTGGATATTCAAAAGGTTGCCAACATTTTTCTTCATTAGAGTAATATTTAGAAGGTGTTTTAGGTAGTCCTATTCTTAACCCTTGAATTTCATATATGTCACCTAATGTTCCATCTTTGGAAATAACTACAATATCATACTTTTCATTGTAACCATACTCCCAGTTTTTGGCTTTGTTTTTCTTAGCCATAGCTGTTTTTGGTACAATGTCTTGTACAACTTTATTTAGACCTTCTCTCTGCAAATCCTTGATTACTGCTTGTTTTATTTACACTATTTAAAGCCTCTTCTTCTGCATCAATACGATTAAGTATTTCAAACGCATCAAATATTGCTAGTTTCTTAGTCGCTGCTGCATTTTTTAATCTGTCTGCCGCTAACTCATCATCTGGGTCAGGCTTAATAATTTTTTCTTGAGCTACTTTTATTAGTTGCTCTACCGCTGCTCTACCCGCTTTTATTATTTTTAATTTAATTTCTTTACTCATAATACCATAGTTATATTTTTTGATTTCATTCTATAAAGAGTTTGATCATCTATTTTAAACTCGTACTCAGACTCTGGCTTAAAACAAACCTTGTCTCCTGTTTTTAAACCTAAACAAGTTAACTCTGGGTTAGTTATCTCAATAGTTCCTGTAAGAGCTTGGTATTTATCACTATTAAATATAACAGATTCTTCTTTATTAGAAGGCTTAACAAAGCAATAATCTAAATGAGACTTCCATTGACCATCTTGTTTGTACATAAAAAACTGATTGGGTTCTACTATAAATAGATTGTCTTTTAAAAAGCTCCTACCACTTTTTTCTCTGCCTTTCATATCGTTATAATACTTAAATACATTGTGATGAACTACCAATATATCACCTTCCTTTACCTCACCATCATAGTTTATTGGAGTAGATACTACATTAGCAAAACGATTAGAGACGGTATGGTCTTCTTTAGAGGAGCTAGTAATAAAGTCAACCTCTCCTATTTTTTTTACATTATCGTACCTGGTGTCATTAACCGGAGTTACAATAAAACCAAAAGGTGACTTCATACTAAAAATTGATGTTATATTCTATAGAAACTGGAATAGTGGCATTAAAACTTTTCCAAAGAACAATTTCGTTTTCTTTAATAATCCATATTTTAAAACAATCTTTTTCTTGTCTTATATGGTGTATGGTATAATTACCACCTAGAACATCTTGCCCAATAAGGTAGTGCATTGCCCCAGACTTATAGTCAGGACCAATTGATATTTTCCTAATTTCCATTTCATTTGATTTAATAAATATGTGTACATACACCTGTAGCTACTGGATTTGTAATACCATCAAGTAATATTCCTAAAGTAGATGGAAAACTACTAGTATACACTGCAGCACCTCTACATATATCTGCGTGAGATAATAACGAAGTGCTTCCTGCCAAACCAAGAGTATCATCCGCTGAAACTATTATAACTATATCTTGACCAGCTGTAAAATTGTAAGAACTACTAAAGTTAATTACATTAATACCTGCAGATGATGTTGAGTTGGACCCTTCAAGTCTTTTTGTAGCTGAACCAGCAGCGGTAATAGTTCCTGTGTAAATAGCAAAATAAACAGGATTTGAAGAAGCTCCAACTGAAAAATAATCTAACCTAGAGTATGTTCCTGCTGTTTCACAAACACTTTGTCTAATTATGGTTTGACCACCTACAGCAACAGAATCTTTAGCTTGGTAAATAGGAAAAGGAGAAATACCATTCGCACTACTTGGTCCGTCTATTGTTACTGTAGTAGATCCTGCAGCGTGTCCTACCGACAAGTTTTTATCGAAATTTAAAGTATTAATACCACTTATTGCTGTGCCACCACTATCTTTAACAGATATACCGCCTTCAGGAGCCTGCCAAGAAGCTGTGATTCCGTTAGATGTTAAAACGTAAGTGTCAGCTCCTAGAGTTAAAGAAGATATAGAACTTGAAGAGTCTCCTATTAGAATACTTCCTTCTGCTAAAGATGTTAACCCTGTTCCACCGTTGGCTACAGCTAAAGTACCACCTAATGTAAATGTGCCTGTTGTGGTTATTGGATTTGTTGTGTCGCTTGTTATGGTAATACCGGTAGTACCCCCATCCAAGCCAACACTAGTAACTGTACCTGATCCTGAACCACCATAAAGATTTGCTATACTTTGTAAAGTAAATGTCTTTGTTTCTTTTGAAGAAGCGTCTGTTCCTATTACATAATCTGTACTTGAAGGACTTGCTTTGGTTGGGTAGGTGTTAGTGTTACTTATTTTCGCCATTTTGTGTTATTGTTCCGTGTTCTAAGTTAATTACAGAGTTTTCTCCGTATTTTTTTATTAATTCATTTTCAAGTGATTCAAATTCAACTCTTATTGAATCGACTCTTTTAAGAACTGAGTTTTTCTGTATTGACAGTTCTCCTAATTGCACTTTAAGTGATTGAAACTCCGAGTTTAAATCTCTTAAAGATTTTAATTCTTTTTCTTCTAATTTCATTTAATTTAATTTATCCTTACAAAGATAATCATTTTCTTCGTGATGCTGACGAACCATAAAAATAACCAATTATACTCAAAACAATTCCCTCTGTCACCCCGATTAAATGAATCCAAATCTCTTTATTATGGGCTGGTATTTCTAAATAAACAATGGCATAAACCAAGAAGGAAAAACAAGAAAGGCCAACCAAACCTGTTAAATTAAACATAAAATCAAATCGATTTGCTTTTGCTAACTCAACTTCTCTGTTTCTGGCCGAGTCCCTGTCTTCTACCTCTAATTTGTATAGTTCTACTACTTGCTGGTGAATAGCTTCTTTTTCTTGCGGTGTCAGGTCTGGTTCTTGACTAATAACGTTTTTAATAATCCCAAGTGTTCCGTTTGATGGTAAGATATCTCCTATTTTATCCAGGACTCCAGGAGCTTTTTCTTTTAAGAATTTACCTATTCCAGTGTCTTTTAATTTCTTTTTCATCCCGAACAGCTTTCACAATTCTCATCATCAATACTACAAGTTCTCTCTGGTACTGTTTGTTTTTCTAGTCTCTCTAACATTTTTTCAAACTCTGTCTTTTCTTCTATCATTTGTGTAAAAATAAACCCTCTATAAATGTTCCTATTCCTGTTAATATCATTGCTATTGAAGTCCAAAACTTTTTTTCTAAACTTCTAATTCTTTTTTCGTGATCGTTCTTTTGCTTGCTAATTTCTTGCAGTTGATTCTGCATTACCGCCTGACCCTGTAAAAGTTGGTTTATTTTATCTTCCATAGATTTTATACTTAGTCTTGTTATTGTCGTCTTTATATGCTACTAATATTCTGTTTCTTTGAGTTTTAGTAGTGCTGTAACTAACGTGTACCCAAGAAGGATTCTCATCTGTTCCAAACTCCCAAATTAATTGGTCAAAATTCAAATTATCTTTAATAAAGTGAAATACTTCTGCATTGTTTGGAGCATTGGCATAATCCCTATCTAAATCAATTGCTTCTCCTTTGCAGTGTTGTGAAGTAGCTACGTACTTGCCGTCTATGTATTTATGAGCCCCTCCAATGGCTTTATTTAAAGCCTCTGACCTATAACCACTACTAATACCAAAAGGAACACCAAAGTGCTCTCTAATGGGTTGAAATATGTTCTCAGCTAAAACTTTCATATTCTCGATGTGTTCCTCTGTGGGTAGGTTTTCTATACCTTTTCTTTCAGCAGTTCCGCTTTTTAGCATTTCAGAAAGAGACAAGTTTTTAGATAGTTTCATTTTTTAATTCTGTTTTTAGCGGTTAATAATATTCTTTCTTCCATTTTTGCCACCTTTACTTTTAGGTTTAGGTTTTCTTTAATTAACTCGTCTATTTTTAGTTCTAGGCTGGTAATTTTTTCCGTAAGTCTCTCTATTTGATCATCTTCTTTTTTAGCGTTGATGTCAATCTTCTTCTTAATTATATTCCATATCTCCTTGACTCCAAGTGCTGAAATCAAAGCTATTAAGAGAGGTTCTTCCATATTATCTGCCTTGACCACGGTATTTTGGTTTGTATCCCGTCTGCCCTTTGGACGCATTCTTAGAATGTACCCCAGGTCTCTTTGTTGTTATTTTCTTTCTATACTTCACTCTCCAGGTTCAGCTGGTGTCCACTCTGGGGTAGCTAATAAAACTAGTATCTCTTCGTGAGTATAGGTTCCTACCGGAACTAACGACCCATTAGTGATAAAAGAAGGCTCTACCTGGAAGGATAAAACACCTTCAGTATTTGCTACGTTTCTTCTCATTGTTTGAGCAGAAGATTGGTTCACCTGGCTGAATAAAACTGAGTTCGTGTCAGATAGGTTGATTACTACATAAGTTGTTGCCATTTTTTGATTTTTTACAAAGTTAATATTTTTTACGGAGTGTTGCCACTTCCAGTAACTCTTGATGTAACTGCCATATTGCTTGATATTGCATTTGCCGTGCTATATGGTGCATCACCTACTAAATTACCTTCTGACATTCCGCTAGATACTCCATTAGCTGTTGTGCCTACACCATTTGTTAAGTCTGTTTCAGCTAGGCCATTTCCAGTTCCGTTATTAGTTCCTTTTTCATCAGCAAAAGTCCATCCACTTACATAAGAACTATTTTCACCTAACTGCCACCAAGAAACAAGGTTAGAATATGCAGAGTGAGAATTTAAATTACTAGGAAGGCCTTCATTATAAAGTTCTGTTACTTGAGAAGATGTTAAAGCAGTATTCCAAACAGAACAATTTGAAAGCTTTGCGTCTAATCCTGTTCCTGAATTTACATTAGCTATCCACCAAGTAGAACCAGTTGCATTGGTGGTATTAGATGCAGTTTCGCCAACTCCATTTATATATACTACTGTATTAGTTCCGTTATCTGCAAATACTAAATGATGCCATTTATTAGTTGAAATAGTTGCTACTGTTTCAGTTTCTACCCAACCTGGAGACGGATAACCTAAACTTAGCTTACCATCACTTTGTAATCCAAAAAATCTTCTATTACCAAACTCAAAAATTCTTCTCCAATCTGATGATGGTAAACTATCAACATTTATCCATATAGACATACTATACGAAGGTAGAGTTAAAGACCCAACACTTATAGTTATACCGTCAGTTCCATCAAAATTCATAGCATATTTACTATAAGGAGCAACTGTTTGTAAGTCACTTTGAACAAGGTTTGCTTGAGACATTCCTGAGCTTTCTCCGGCTAATGTATTTACAAAACCGGGGTATTCTGTAGCTCCACTATTAGTTCCGTTGTTAGAACCTTTTGAATCTTCAATACCTGTAGTTGTATTATTTAATTTCCACCAAGAAACAAGGTTAGAAGTACCTGAATGATTTGACAGATTAGATGGAGTTCCATTATTATAAAGTTCTGTTACTTGTGCAGATGTTAAAGCTGTATTCCATATTGAAGCGTTGCTTATTTTACCAACCATACCCCAATTACTCGAAGAGGGTAGATAATGCCCTATTAAAGTTGATGTTGTATTACTTTTTATACCAGAATTAGTAGCTGTAAAAGATGTTTTAATATTATCAACATATACACTAATACTATTTGTGTTAGTGGTTCCGTCAAAAGTAAAAGCTAAATGATGCCATTTATCATCAGATAAATCTACGTATGTACTGTAAAAACCTGATAATGTGCCATTGCTTGAGTTAATTCTTAATCTTAACATTCTACTACCAGCAGCACCAGCTCTATAATAATATAAAACAAATTTTTGTGGAGCTTCAAAATTAGACATAACTGTGTAATAAGTTTCAGTAGTCCCTTCAAATTTTACCCAAGCTGAACAAGTTATTTCACTTGTTAAATTAAGAGTTGAATCATTTCCACAATCTATATAATCACCACTTGCAGCATCAAAATCTAAAGAACTTGAGTAAGCTGAAGGATTTTGGTTGTTATCTATACTCCACTTTGTAGTTGAGTTATTATAAACCTCACTTGCGTCGAGTTTATACCAAGCTTTTAGATTAGAGTTTTGAGGTATATTAGCTAAAGTTCGTATTGGTGAGCCGTAGTTGTAAAGAGTTTCTATTTCAGAACCTATAAGTTCTTTGTTCCAAATTTGAACATTGGAAAGTTTACCTATAAAACCACTATTGTAAGTTGAGCCACCGCTTGCAAGTCCATTAAATATTGAAAAACCTTGATTTAAATCACTTATGTTTCTACCTCCTAAAGATGTATCTGAACCAACTTGAGTTCCATTTATATAAACTTTATAAACATCTGTTGAAATATTTAGTGTAACAGTCAAATTATACCAAGTGTTTAAATCAATCGTTGTACTTAAAATAGTTGCTAAAGTTTGTCCATTAGCAAAAATAAACCTAACTGTAGTGCCATTAATTTGAAAAGAAAAAGTGTTGTTTATACCTGTTGTGTAATAATTTTGAGAAGCTATAAAACTTTTGTAACCTGAATTTGTACCTGCGTTAAACCAAAAGCTTATAGAAGAGTCTCCTGAAACTGGAATACTATTATTTGAAATTAAAATTCTATTATTTGATGAAGAATTATCAAAAACATAATCTCCAATAGCATTGTTTTCTGCTAAATACTGTCCATTATAAGCAGATGTACCTAAAGGATAATAAGCGATAGGTGGACTTGGTAAAGCCATAGGATTTGAGACGGATGTTCCACCGCCCCAAAGGGTTGTTACTTGGCTTTGAGAAAGAGCGTAGTTGAAAATAGATACTTCGTTTATTAGTCCATCCCATCCACCTGTAGCCCCTGTTCCAGTACTATTGTGACTTGCTCCTATTAACGTATTAACAACACTTGTATTCATACTTGAAACTGTACCTTCTATTGTTTCTTTTACTCCGTCAATATACATTTTGCTAGTTGCGCCATCCCAAGTTGCTACAATATGATACCATTGATTTATAGATAAAACTGTGTTTTTACCAGCAAGTATAGGCAAGTCTCCAGACATCATATAAAAAGTCATATAAGGAACACTACTTGGAGCTTCAATATATAAAAGCCAAGAACTTAAAGACCAATTGCCATTTCTTGTTTGAGCAGCTACTACTTTCCCAGAAGAGAGTGTGTCGGCTTTTATCCAAGCACTAACACTAAAAGAGCTATAAGAGCCCGTATTTAAATTTGTGTCTATATAAGGACTTGAATTAAAATCTAAACTATAATTAGAACTTTTACTTTGATTAGCATTTCTTGGCATTCGCCAGCCTGGACTTAAAAACTTTGTACTCATATTTTTATTTTATTAATCTCCCATTCTGTACCAAGCTACCGGATTAGGTAGGTTTGGATTCTTTAAGAAATCTGCTGTTTTGTTAGTTGCAGTTTTAGTTGGTTGGTAAATATCATTATAAATTTGTCCAGCATTTAAAGCTGTATCGAATATTGCTACTTCGTCTAGTTTTCCAGAATATTTAGGATAAACTGCACGATTTAAACCTAACGCTAAATTGCTTATTACAACAATGTCGTCTGAAGATGTAGTTCCAGATTTGTAACTTATTGTTCTTTCTGTTCCATCTATATAAATTTTACTATTTCCATCGTATGTGTAAGCAAAGTGATGCCAGTTTCCATCTGCAAATTCATCTGTTACAGATGCGGTTACTCCAAATTGCTTATTTGAACTTCCTTGAAAATACGAAATACCATTAGGTGTAGGTATTTGACTACTAAAAGTACCAAGTATAAAAGAATCATTTGTGTTACCCATAATACATTGATAACCCGCATAAGAGCTATTAAACCAAAAAGAAATAGTTTTATTTCCAGAAGTTATGCTATAGTTAGTATTAGTATAATCATCATTCCCATCAAAACTCATACTAAAATTATTAGCTATTTGATCACCTACATATCCAGGTACATAAGGGCTAATATCACTTGGAATCATATTATAACTCTGAGAGTTAGAAGTTGATAAAGGTGCATCTCCTACACGATCTAAGATGTCTAAATTTGTTCCTATACCATTTGCATAAGTTCCAGGTGCATCAGCTGAGATCATTTCTAAATTATTAGTCGATGCTTCACCATTAGGTGCTCCAGTAATTGAGTTAGGGACAACAAATGAGTTATTATCAAAATAAGCATTTTCACCAAGTCTCCACCAAGAAATAGGAGCGGTTCCAGAGAAAGTACTTAAATCGTTTGGTCTACCATTGTTGTATATTTCTAGTAATTGAGCAGATGATAATGCATAATTA
>Ga0181369_1000583_pt1 | contig 10260 bp, 6 predicted proteins | sample LowvirmetaG_8_FD_130088 | JGI IMG/M metagenome (GOLD analysis project Ga0181369, IMG submission 130088) | Marine viral communities from the Subarctic Pacific Ocean - Lowphox_04 viral metaG | ecosystem: Environmental > Aquatic > Marine > Oceanic | place: Subarctic Pacific Ocean | collected 2015-11-29 | reverse complement strand
TAGACTTTGAACTAAATTTTGCTCAGAAGAAGTGCCCTGAGTGAAGAAAGGATTTAATACCATTAGCCTATCATGTCAAGTGGTGGTAATTCGTATGTATTTGACATCACTTCTTTAATCTTGTCTAATTCTCTCTCTGCATCATCGTATATTTGTCTTCCATTCAATTCAATCCCACCTGGAAGTTTAACCCCCTGGAATTTAATTAGATTCTGACCCCACTGCCTTTTGATGAGAGCAGTTAAGTATCTTTTTAAGAACGAATCGTTATAAACTCTAGTAAAATCATTTGGATCTAAAAGTCTCCAACAATCAATAACAATATATTCATCTTTTACGACTGTTCCCCAATCCACATCCAGATATAATCTATCCTGTCTCTGATTAAATCGTACTTGCTTCTCAGTATTCAATAGAAAATCAATATCCGAGAGATAAGTCTTTGTCATTGCATAACCCAGCATCTCCATAGAATTGAAGAAGTACATATCATTTAAAAATAATTGATACTTAAGACCAAACATTCCATTAGATATTGTACTTGTATCAAATCTGAATATTTTATTGATACCAATTACTGCTGGAGGAACTTGGATATAATTACTATTCTCTTCATAGGAAAATGTAGCGGCAACTCCAACTGTAGAAGTTCCTGTAGTAGTTACAATTCCTATAGGATTACTTCCTGCTCTACCTTGACCCCTATCAATATCGTCTTGAGTTATTTTATATTTTAAATATGTTTGAACTACGCCGTCAAAATGCCTCTCATGGAAGTACTGGAGGGCATCATCAACCAAATCGTCTATCTGCTCATCAGCAACGTTTATCTCCAATACAGGAGCACCTAGCTGCCTCTTACAGTAATTAACTAGATCTATTCTACTTGCTGGTTGAGCCATTTATTCTCTAGTTTCCTAAATGTATTTATTCTACTATAATTTGACCTTGAACTAGTCTCACAGTTTGTAGTTCCGAATTAGCATCTGCACTAGTCTTAAATTCCAATGTTGATACAACATCATAAAAATATCTACCTACAGTCAAATTTGATGTTTGAGTGTCTGTCAAAGATAATGTAACAATTCCAGAATTTGTAAATGTAGAACTAAATGTTCCGGCAAAAGAAACACTTTCATAATTTTGTTTAAATTTAGATGTTACTCTACAAGAAGAAAATCCAGTAAAACTAACTCCAGCACCAGTGTTTTTATCAGTGATAGTAAAAGATTGTTCATAATCAACTCCTTTTGGAATGATTAAATCTTTTTGTATTGAATCTACATTTACTAATAGTTTTGCCATTAGAGTATCCCCGTAAATGGTTCAAGCCAATCTTCAGCAGAATTTGTTTGTGGATTTATTTCAATACCAGCAGTAGAGCAATCAGATAAAAATTTATTATATGATGCTTGAACTGTTGATAGAGTCATACTTCCGGAAACATCAACAAATAATCCAATTCTAGTATCAACTCCTGTTTGAAGTCCTACTATCCCAAACCAATCAGATCTATTTACAACATTACCATCATCTCTATTTACACCCTGAACTAATCTACCATCATCAAAACCACTAACATATACTGCTTGAACTTGAGAATTCATTAAAGCTGCTGTGGCAGCAATACCTGTAGCAGTTGGTTGAAGAATATAATGCTTTCTTTCAGGGAAAGATGCTCTCCAGGATTCCCATTCGGAAACCGAAACTGTTACACCATTATCAGATTCGTCAATTACAGCGATACATTTTAATTTTTCTCCAATATCAACTTCAGTAACTCCAACATTTATATTAATATCTCCACTAACAATTCTTGTTTTTTTTGTTGTTGAATCATTGGTTATGTCTATTTCATACTTATATCTTGGTGAGTTTTTGTTAAAGTTTGTAGTAACACCAGTAGTAACTATCGCTGTCACAATTCCAGAACTTCTACCTTCTGTATTAAATCCAAGATTAATTGTATCTGTCGCTGTTGAACCTGCTCCAGAATGTTTTTTTATAACTCCAGTAAATCCATATCCAGATAAATTTATTGATGTATCTCCAGAACCAACTACACTAAATCCAAAAAAACTATCAGAATATTGATTGACATCAAGATTTAGTCTTGATGTTGCTCCAAGATTGTCAAATTGGATTTTTTTATTTGACATCTACTATTCCTATTAGTTTCATGGTTTCTTGTTGTTTATAATATAGTTTGCAAAAAGATTTTGCGATATTCTTTAGTTCATCGCGGTCATCACAACTATCTATCTGTGATGCCAATTTAGTATAAGCAAATTGTTTTGATAAATTGCTTAGTTCTATGCTATCGGGATCCATTTAATAACTCCTTAAGTAATGATTTAATATCGTTGATATCATCTTTAATGGTAGCAACTTCATCTTCAATTGTCTGCATCTTTTGATTCTTTACATTTTTAGCCTCACGACTAGCAACATATTGATCATATGATACTTTATTTACATTAATCACTGTATTGGTTTCAGGATCTCTTGCAAGATCCTGATGACCTTTTACTGTATAAATTTCCATATTATGCAAGAGCAATTACTCTAAGATTTTTCATTTGAGGCACTAATGTTTGATTTGTTGAAGTCATTACAATTTTAATTCTGTAAGATCTAAATGTTTGCAGATTATCAACTGTAAATGTACGTTCTACAAAATCAGTATCTTCAAGACTAAATCCTCGTTTAGTTGAGGGTGTTACAAGAGAATCAGATCTTCCATCATTATTTTCTTCATTACGTATTAATCCATTAATATCAAGATTCAAATATCCTGGGAATGGTGTAAATATTGGTTCAAGTCCTGGATTAGCACTAATGGCATAGAATGCCCTAATGTCACAATCTGCTGGAATGTGAGTATCAGCAAAAATCTTTAATGATGTTGCTGGATTCTCTAAAGTTATTTCTTTGGAAATGTACTGACATGCACTAGGATCATTAAAGAAAGTATTTACTCTAGGATCAGTAGCATAATTAGTAACTTCAGAATTAACTCTGTTTGATACTGCATAAACGCTACACCTTTGGAGTTCAATTTGAGGACTTAGTTTAGAATTAGTAGTTCCAAGGAAAAGTCTCATTTGCATAGATTTGTTTCCTTCAATAGAATCTAATTTACGATCTTCATTTACCTTAGAGAAAACTGCTCTAGGAGTATCAAGATAATTATTAGAATTCAATACAACATCTTCAAATCCTGCATTTACATAAGGAATTTCATTTCCACTTATACTCTGTGTAGTAACAGTTCTTATCTGACCAGATAAAGAAGTTCCCTCCACAGTAATATTATGTATTGATGGTTTAATAATTTCAAATGGAATATTTTTAGTAGCCTTTACATTGCTTCCGCCAGTAGACTTGGATCCATTGATAAACAATTTAGGGAATGATGTTCCAACAGATCTATCTGCATTATCAACTGACCCGTTAGTTCCAAATTTTTCAGACATATCAAGTTTTATATGATAAGAATCTAACGCTATTGGATTTGCAATAGTTACTTCACTTAAATCATGAGTTTTATTAATTCTAGCAAGACTTACTCCTCCCAATTCATACTTATAAACTGGAGTATCAATTGGATATGTTTTAGGAGTACTCCCTCTAGAAATACTACCACTAATAGTTGATGAAGTGCTATTAGTATACTCTATAATTTCTTCACCAATAAGAATTAATCCGGTATTAGTTGCACCAACACCTACATTTTCAAATGTCGAGAATCTCTCTCCAGTTCCACTACTTACTTGTATTGGATCTGTAGACGAGTTACTATATTCTGCAGTCAGTTTGGTAGGTTTGATATCTGGAAGAATACCCGAAATTTTTACAAAGTTATCATCAAAATTCATTCCATGATTTACATGGTTGACTTTAATGTGTAGACCATCAGTAATAGATTCTATTCCATTTGAAGGAATTGTTACATCTCCACCATGACTAATATTCAATTCTCTTTCAGTATCACTATCATCAAAGAAACGAATAGTTCCAGCAGCCCCAGTAATAAATTCTCCTTGAACATTACCAATAATTAATTGGGAAGTAAGTCCAATACCAGTTAATGTAAATCTTGCATTTGTGCCAACACTTAACCCAATTGGATCTGAGGATGATGGTGAGGGTGATTCAGCACTAATAGTAACTACTTCACCAACCTGATAACCATTTCCACCGCCACCAGTGATTGTCGCTGCAATAGCAACACCATCTTCAATAGTAACATTTGCGACTGCTCCAGATCCTTTACCCGAAATTGAAACTAAGTTAACATTTTGATAACTAAAACCTCCATCAGCTGGAGTATATCCAACACCAGGATTAGTTATTGACATTGTTCCAACTGCACTGGCAGCAACTCCAACTAAATCTCCTTCTGCAGTTCTATTAATAGGAGTTCCTTGGAAGAAAGTATTTCCAAGAACATAGCGATTATCAGCAACCGTTGTCCCAAGTCCAACACGAATTTCATTTGAAAAAATATTTAAAGGATTTTCTTGGAGAGTAGCAATTTGCTTATTGCCTTGAGTCAGTTCTGGACTGTAAAGATCAACAGATCCAGACTCTACAAAGTCTGCTCTGTACATGGTAAATTTAAGATCTTCCCACTGACTTGCTTCCCAAGTAGATGCATTCTGTGATTTGAATAAAGATCCGAGAGTTGGTTGATTAGAGATATATGAATCTGTGAGGATGTCATTTTCGCCAACTCTAGAGATATAAACACTATACTTAGTTGAGTTTGAAATCAAACATATTGCATATTCAGTACCACCTTCTAAGTAGACTGGTGCTGCAAATTCAAAAGTAGTTGCTACAGAACCATCAGTAGAAGTGTTAACATTTTCTGGATAAATGAGAACTTCTGAAAGATCAAAATACTTAGCAGTTGGGAAACCATTACTCATTGTTCTGATTTGCATCCTAACAGGAGTATTTTCATCATCTTTTGTGCGGAAGAATACATCACACTTGGTTATGAATACACCTTCAGAATCAGTTGATTCGTCGATTAAGAACGACTGTGCTAGTGGATCATACCAACCAACAATTGATTCACTAGTTTGTGCAGCACCAAGATTTCTAGTCGCAACAACTTCGGTGTCAACAGTTCTATTAACCAATTCATCTTCAAATAGTTTCTTCTGCTCGATTTTAGCATTTCTAATTGAAAGAATTTGATCCTGAACAGTTTCAATAGTACCAGCAGTTTGATATGATTCTTCGCCAACAGTGGTTGCAGCATCTTGATCATTGTCTGGATCATTTGTCAAAGTAAAGACGTTAGTTCCCGTTTTGAAATTGGGATTATCACCATTGTCTGGATCCGGAATAAAGAAACTTCCTACTAAAGCAGAAGATTTGTCTGTTACGAGTCTTACATTAGTTATTTCTGCCTCTGCACCACTAGTTTCTCCACTTAAAATCATTCCAGTTTGAATATAACCAAAGAAATTCCCTTGTGGCTGATTTGCAAGAGAATAAGTATCTACATTTAAGATAGTTGAAGTAGATGAGTACACCTCAGGAATTGTTTCACCATTAGTATAAGGATTGTCGGGATAAACCTCTGTTGGAGAATCATAATCACCTCTTCTGTGATTAGATTGAGCGACTCTAAAGTTAATTTCAGGATCTGTATTCTTTCCTTCCTCACCAAGTCCTCTAGAAAGTACTCTACCTTGTACAGTTTCTCCAATCTGGAAAATTCCAGATTTCATACTAATTTCAATAATTTTAGGTACACAATACTTACTTACATCTTTTCCATCAAAGAATGCATAGATTCGAGTACTTGGTTTTAAGTTTGCTGCATGGAATTCAACATTTCTAGACCTTACTGTAGAAATAATTTCAGTACTTATTACTTTATCACCAACAGAAAGTTCATCAAAAGTTTCAACAACTTGATATTGAGTACCACTTCTCGATTTTACACCAGATTCTGTGGTGTTAATAACATCCTGTTCGATTGGTTGCGTAGTAGTTTGTTGGACCCATGCAGCAGGTCCACCACTGCCACCATTAATCCATCCACCGCGACCAAATGTATGACTAGAAGTAGTTGAACTTTGTTGAGTAGTAGATTCTGTAGAAGTTGTTCCCGACCAATTTGTTTCCCAAGAATTCCATATTTCTGAAGCAAATCCAGTCTCAGGATCAACACCATACTTTTCTTCAGCCTCAGACATGATCTGAGAATAATTACCAATAGTATCAATTGTTCTTGCTTCCATTCTATTTTGGGTAACCCAATTATCTGAAGCAGGTGTCAATACTAAAGTTCCTTGCCAGAAACTAATTAAGAAAGGAGTTACACTTTCGGTTCTAGTTGCAAAGGATTGCTTAATAAATTCAATATCTGAGTAATCTAAACTCAATATATCATTTTGTTTTCTAACATTTGTCCCTTCTATGTTTGAATTCCTTTCATCTACTGTTGGGTCAACATCAACAACCGGTCCAGTTTGCAATGTAAACGAATTGGTACTATGCTTTGGTCTAAGAATTTGATTTGTTTGGTCAATACTATTTTTTCTACTCAATCTATAATCTTGAGTGGCAAAAGATGTAAAATTATCTACAAAAAATCCAGATTTAAATCTATTCAGTCCATTATCATCAGAAATAAATTGATTTGCTGTAGATGACTCCAGCATAGAAAGTTGAGTGTAATACTCTAAATTTCTAATTCTATCTTCTAATTTTTTGATATCTTTCATTTGATATCTCTTGTACTTCAAGAATCTAATGGATGATTGTTGTACGTTATGGAGATATGGTGGATATTGAATTTCTGCAATTTCAATAGCATTATCCGGAGATTCTGGTTTTGATCTCTTTGGATCATCTGAAGGAGTTCCAAACTTCATTTGGAATTTACCGTCTTTATGCAAATATAATCTATCAATTCTTCCTTGATAATATGCGTAGTCTAAGAAAATAGTTTCATTAGACGCTAGAATATTAGGAACAGAATTTCCTGCAGTATTAAATGATCTACCAAGAAACTCTAAAGGAGATCTAGAACCTTCTGCTACGGTATACTCACTAACTCTAGGACGCAAATCAATAATATCAGTATTTAATATGCCATTAATAGCTTTAACTTCTGTTGAGTAATTAAAATCATTATACGATTCTACGGTAACAATATCTCCAGTATCTGAAGAATCAAACGAAGCACTTTTATAATATATTTTTATTTTATTTTTTGGTGCCTCTGAATCAGTTTTTCTTGTTAAAAATCCATAATTATAAATCGTATTTCTTTGTCCTGATCCAAATGTATAATTTGAAGAAATATTAAACGAAGTAGTATTTAAACTAGCAACTCCTCCAGTAATAGAAGATTCTTGGAATGTTACAGATTCTCCTTCAATAAATTTAAAATTATTTTTAGGAAGATACCTTATATTTGAAGTATCTTTAACTTCCGCAAATACTGCAACGGCACCACTTGTTTGTCCAACAATTAATTCACCAATAATCATATCTCCAGTTGAGGCACTAGGACCATTTAACTGGGTAATAGTCATTTCTGGTGCGCCAAAATTATCATCCGTTAAACTTATGTCGGATGTTTCATATATTGAGTGAATTTGTATAACATCAGGAACATTTAAAGAAATTATATCATCTTGAAGTCTTGTTCCAAAAGGATAATTTCCATAAGACAATCCATCATTTGCAGTTGTTGAACCAATTCCGGATGATGGGTTTATAGATTTATCAACTACTAATGTTTTAACTCTATTTTTAATTTTTTTCTTAGACTTTATATTTGATTTTCTTACTGTAACTATGAGTTGAGCATCTTCATCATTACTTCCAAGTCCTCTAATTTGAAGTTCTCTTAAGTCAGCAGAAAATGCAAATCTATCGGATGAAAGTGTTTCAGTTGTTCCATCAGATCTAATAAGAGAATATCTCTCATCAGAGTATGAAAGATAAATTTCCCCTTCTGGTAGAGTAATTGCTGTAAGACTTGTAGAGTCTAATCGACCATCTAAAATAGTTACTGAATATGATTTTCTAATTACTATTTGCCCATCAGTTAAATCAACAGCAGCAATATTATTTTTTGGTAATTCTGTATAGAACGTGTCATCAGAAGAGGAATCTAATTGAGTGTTAACAACTTTGAGATCAGATGCTGTAAAATTTGCTGTTGGAAGTTTTCCATTGGCAACTCCAAGAATAGTTGTTACACCAACTACCGTCACTTCAGATGTAGTAACACCTACAACTCTTGCTAGAATGGGATCTTCAGATGTAGTAAGATCTGAATATTCTATTAAATTATTGACTTTTATATTTCCTGGAAATAATTTATTGGTACTGGAAATAGTACTAACTCCACTAAGAGCGGTAACTGACGCAACACCTACTACTAATGATGGAGTTTGTATAACATTTGCACTAAATGTATTAATTCCAACTATATTGTCTCCATTGGTTCCATTTGCAATTCCAGTATTTGAATAAACCGATTTTACATCAGAGATTTTATGAGTAGTTACATCTACTAGCGATCTATTGACACTAATTGTTTGAGTAGAAATTCCACTTCTAAAAATTAAAGTCTCATTTTTAATAAATTCTCCTTTTTGATCATATACTGTTAATGCAGTTCCAGCACTAACTGGACTTCTTAAAAATGCACTTGCTCCACTACTATTACCCTCAACATGTGAGGGAATTGATAAATCTATAGCCTGGTTGACTGTAATATTAGTAAATGGTTGTAGGTCATACATTGACATTCCCCACTCATTATCTTGTGGGAATGATGTGTTATATGATCCAGATTCTAATCTAAAATCAAATACTCTTGCAAAACCAATTTCATTTCCTGGAGCTGCTTCTGAATTTACTCCAACCCTTTGATCTCTTAAACTTAAAATAAAAGTATTGCCTACACCAACTGTTGGTGACCTATAAACACTATTGAGTTTTAATGTTGGTCCAGTATTATATGGAAAAAATTCATTCTCAATAGTTCTTGTAACTCTTGGTTTTGGTACGTCAATAAAAGTTGGACTTATTGTTTCAATTTCATATCCTTTTACATATGCTTTACCGGGAGATATTCTACAGACCGATAAATCTGGACTAGGAGTAGATCCTCCTGCAGTAAATTGACCTTCTTCATATAGTCCTTGATTTCCTAAGTTGTTGTTTAAAGAATTTACAATAGATACATTAAATGGTTTTACAATATAATGTCCACTCTCATCATATGTTCTTCTTGCTAAAACATCAGAAAGATCATCATAAAATACTGCTCCATCAGCTCTTGCACTTCCTCTCCTTGACGGTGTTTGAAGAACACCATCAATAACAGTTCCTAAGAGAATGAAGTTATCATCATTAAAATCGTCAAGAGATTTTTTAAATAAACTTGCAGTAATTTTAAGTCTATCCGCACCAGGGGCTCCATAATTATTAAATCCTTGAGAATTATCATTTAATGACTCATCAGAATTTGAATTTACAATCTCTTCAGCAATAAACAGACCAATTCTATAACTGGGTTTATTTGAATATTGATCTAATATTATTGATTCTTTATTTACATTTACAAAATATCCACGAATAAAATACACTCCATTTTCAATCTGGAATACTGATCCAGTTGAAGTCGAATTTGATGCTAAAGTATTTGCAAATGGAGCTCCAACTGAAATAGTGGAATTTCCTAATAATCCAGAAGTTATAATTTGATTACATGTTAAAGACTCGCCATTAGAAAATGTCTGAGTAGTATTATCAACTTTAGAAGAACCTGCATAAGAAACATAAAGAGTTGTAGTACCTCTCTCAGAATCAGCTGCTGATAATACACTATCGACTATTGCAGTAACACCCGAAGTTTGTCCAGTAATTGTTGTACCAACTAACTGATCTGCATATGCCTCAATAGGGACTCCCTGAAACGTATTTGCAAGTTGAACAGAGTAATAAAGTTGAGAATACCCAGTATTACCTGGAATTACTTTAGCACCTTCTTTAAAAAAGTGCTGACCAAACTTTTCTACTTGATTCTGCAGAATTGACTGCAGAGTTGTTAACTCTCTTGCCTGGACAGGATATCCGGGCTTAAAAAGTACCTTGTGGTAATCGTTCGTTGCATCAAAATCGTCAAAATATGGTGCTACGTTAAGGTTTGTCTGCTGTGGCATAATTCTTTAGAACTGCAAGATAACTTTTATGTCTTCTTTTTGATTTGAC
>Ga0181369_1000580_pt1 | contig 10311 bp, 24 predicted proteins | sample LowvirmetaG_8_FD_130088 | JGI IMG/M metagenome (GOLD analysis project Ga0181369, IMG submission 130088) | Marine viral communities from the Subarctic Pacific Ocean - Lowphox_04 viral metaG | ecosystem: Environmental > Aquatic > Marine > Oceanic | place: Subarctic Pacific Ocean | collected... | reverse complement strand
CTGTTAAAGTGCCAGAGCTTGTCACTGGAGAGTTTGATACACTAAAAGCTGATGGCATTGAAAGACCAACAGACGTTACTGTACCTGTGGTCGCCCAGGTATTATCGCCTCTTAAAAATGTAGTTGCGCTAGGTGAACCAGCAGCTGAAAGATCAAACGTACCTAAATCAACATCGCCAGTTGCTGAACTAGCCGCCGTAAAAGATATAAATGTACCTTCAGCAGCTGTTAAAGTTTCTACACCTCCACCGACTTCTTTCCAGCCGCCAGAGCCATCACTTACTTTTAATACATTATTTTGGGTGTTGTAATACAACTGGCCATCTACCGATGTACCAGCGTTTGTATCGTTAGCTTGATTTTCTATACGAATATGTAGTGATTCGATTTGGTTAAAATCAACACTGTTTAAAAAATTAATTGCCATTGTTTATTAGTTTAAGTATGCTTTGCCAGAAAACCCAGCTGTAAAGTGTACGTTTAAATTGTTTTTATCTATATATTCAACTTCACCAAAAACCTGCACATCGTTTATATTAACTGCAGATACTGAAGGAAATTTATCTAAATTATGCTGTATTTGCCATGTTGTTGATGGAGCTCCTTGTATAAACTCAAAATGTTTATCACCATTTTCAACATCGTCTATTTGTATTGAATAATATTGAAGTGCTTGTATGTTGTTGTTGCCAGTTACAAACTCTAGCTCCATGTTATAAACATTACCTTGAACTTGAGTTAAAGCTGTTAACGTATAAACGCCAAATCTACCTAACGATCTAACGTCTTGTATAACTATATCGTAACCTATAAATCTTTGCAGATAAGGCAAAGCTATAGGTACTGTTACTGGCATTTGTACGTTTACATATAAACTAGTTATATCTTGCCAAGGCGTAGCTTGACCACCGTAGTTTTCAAATGATATAGTACCTTCTGGCCTAGGGTCTGGGTCAGGATCTTGTATGATAAACTTCCAAGATGAGTGTTTTAAAAAGTCGTTTATTACAACAACTGATGCTCCGCCTAGACTAAAGTTTTTTGTCTGCCCATTAGTTACATCTGTTCCTATAAGTATATCAGATGGATCTGGCGTATTGTTCTTTTTATACGATGATATTATGGGCATATATTATTTTTTTATGATCTAACTCCTGTGTACCAATTTACAGTACTTCCTTGAGTAGTAACTTGTCCATAGACTTGCAATTGAATATACCAAGTTCCCGCTGGTACTGTTATAGCTTCTTCTTTTCTATCAGAATAAGTAGGCGTTGGAGACCAAGTTCCGCCTTGATTTCCAGATGTCCAAAGAATTTCGTAAGATGGAACATTTCTATTTGGAGCAGTATAAAAACTTACACGACCTCCAGGTTGAGTAGGTGTGTTTGTCGCTCCAAAATGTCCTTTACCAGTGACGTCTGCGTATTGATAAAGGTAAAGTGTAGCTGGAGATCCTGATATAACAACAGAACCAATGTCACGTTGGTCAGCGAATCCTGTTCCAAAACCTGAAGTACCTCTAATAAGTTCTAGAAAAGTTGTAGGTGTTCCAGTTTGATTGTCGTTATCGTAAAACTCAATTGGTGGTGGCGCGTCTTTAACAAATCTCATAAGAGCCCCACCATTTTTACCAGAAGTAAACCCATCACCAAAACCAGCATTATTATAACCAACAATCCAATTTTGATTTGCTCCTTGAGACCCTCTCCAAAACATAGTCACGGGGTAGTAACTAGCTGGTAAGCTTGACCATGGTTGTTGTTGATGGTATAAATCTCTTATACCCTGACTAAACCAACCTTGAGAAACTGCTGGCGGTATAGTCGTGCTGCTTTGAGATGTATAACCAGCAGCTATAGAATTAAAATCTACTGTTCCAAATCTTGAATTAGAAGCTATATTAGAAGACCAAAAACCGTAATAATTATTACCTAAAGAAGTTACATCTTTAGTGCTATCAGGAGAACCTGTTGCAGCACAGTCTATTAAATCTTGCCAATCTTGCGGGGTAGGAAGTCTAAACCCTGCTGGTGGTTGAATTACTTCTGTTGTAAAAACATTATAATAAAGACCTCTAAAAGCATTATTAGAATCAAATTGCCAATAACAAGCGGCTGGGTCGTTATTTTGACATTTAGTTATCCAATCATTTTCATTAGTAACTATAGGTATAGTACCACCAGTTGTTGTAGCTGTAATTGTTGAATTTGTTTTTGTCCATATTAAATCACATACAGTAACTTCACCAGGTTGTGGAGACGTGCCTAACGGCCATAATTTAGTTGCGCCCTGATATATTTCAGAAACATTATTACTACCTAGCTTAATGTTACCTACAGCAGGTGTTACATTTCCGAATTTTAAATCAGCCATATTATACGATTATATATAGTACATCAGCTGCAGGGGTTATAGCCTGATATTCAGCGGATGTTAGTGTTCTTATTTGTGTAACAGCTGTTTGACTTTGTGTTGTACCAGAAACAAGGTCTGTTGGTTTATTTAATATTTCAGCGGCACCACTTGTAGCATTCCAGTTTGATTGCACGTTGGAAGTAGTAACATCTATTTCAATAACATCGCCGCCGGCGTTTACAGCTAGGCTTTTTGTAGCAGTGCCGGTAAACGAACCTCCACCGTAGCCTGGTAATTCTAATTGACCAGTGCTAATCATATTAGCAAAATTCACCGTGCCGTCTAATCCGCCGTAAAACTGCAAGTCAGCAGTAGTATCACCGCCGTTTCTTACAGCATATATTTTAGCAGCTGTATTTGTAGAACTACCTGCATTTGTTAAAGAAAATACTATACCACCACCAAAGCCATCTTGTATAGAACCAGAGTTTGTAAACGTTCTAAGATAAAAACCAGAGTGAGCGCCAGTTGTTGATGCAGCTTCTCTTTCTAGTTGAAAAACTGGAAAAGAGCTAGATTTAGCTTTAATATTACCATTAACATCTAAAGCAGCATTTATGCTCGTAGTGTTTATACCAATATTAGTTCCATCTTGAAATATAGCGCTGTTACCTATTGTGGATGTAGTTGACCATATAGGTATGTAGTTTTGTGTACCACTACCACCAACACCTGTACCTGTAGCAGCGTCGATAGTAACTTGGTTAGATCCATTATCGGTAAGTGTTACATTTGAACCAGCTACAAGTTTAACTGTGCTTGTTGAAGCGTCTGAGCCGGTAAGTGTAAGATCTACATCATTAGTACTTTGAGTCGATGTGTAGCTATAAGTAGTGTCGGTGTTACCTCCAACAGCGTTTATAGTTATAGTGTCACCGTTTCTGTTTGTTTCTATATTTGTACCACCAGCTATAACAATAGTATCATTATTAACATTAGCAGTTGCGGTGCCTCCTGTGTCTGCTCTAAAATTTTTATATATATTTTGTGCTGAACCCCTGTCAGTGTTAGTTACACTAAATACAGCTTCGTTACCAGATCCACTAAGCGAAACGTCAACTCCGCTACTACCAGATATTTGGAATGTGCCATTGTCAGACATAACACCTGACGTTGAGCCATTTGTAACATTAAAGCTAGACATTGTACCACTACCAGACCCGGTAGATCCAGTTGATATAGATACTATTCTGCCATAAGCATCAACCTCTATCTCGTTTATCTTAACACTACTAAACGTACTACCGTAAGTACCAGCTCCGATAGTACCAGTTGGATCTATTGATATATCACCTGTACTTGTTATTGGGCCACCGGTTAAACCGCCGCTTGTAGTAATCTCTGTCACACTACCGCTGCCACCACCAGACTGATTTACCCAACTATAGTCAACACCACTCCAAGATAAAACTTGATCTATATTTGCTGTTGAAACATTTAAATGAGCATCAACATCTGCATCTGTGTATGCAGGTGGTATCACTGTGTTACCTTCAAGCGCTGTACCTGCTGTAGTTCCAAAACCTGGGAAAGATACTTTAGCTGTGTTGGCTACAACTGATGGTGCTAATGCTACTCTAGCATCTGTATAATAAAGATTCGTACCTTCAGCAATATCTGAAGTAGTTAAAACAACTACACCTTGTTGACCATTTACAGACGTAACACTTTGCGAGTTATCAACTTTCTCCCATGCGGTACCATTAGATATAACCCAATCGCCTATACCATACGTAATACCTAAGTAAGTGCCAGGATCGCTAACCACATAGTAGAAACCTTGATTAGCTGGAGCGGGCGAAGGTAAAGCAGGTGTGTTTGTCCCCGCGTTCCATGTGCCTTGATAAACAACAGCACCTACAAATGTAGATGGTAAGTACTGTGTGTCTATTTTAGTGAACGCATTTAGCGGCGCATAGCCATTTGCTTGGCCTTTTTCACTAATGTTTTGTTTAGCGTTAAATGCTGTCCAGTCAGTTGAAGATATATAGCCGTCAGTAGAACTATTAGCTTGTGGTAAGCTAACACTACCTGTATCTGTTATGGTTCCACCTGTTAAAGGTGCTACAAATGTAATACTTTCTACTGTACCTGAGGTAGAACCTGCTAATATATTGTCCCTTAACGTTTCATACGTAACATTGCGCGTTTCAAACGTGTCTTCACTGTCTGTAGGAGCTACGCTTATTATAAACTGGTCACTGTCTTTGACCGTATTTATCAATGGGTATGAATATATAATAGGCATATACTTTCTTTTAATTCGTTTATATCTTATATACTCACATATTTCACTAAGATTTTACCTCAGTGTGACATAAGCCCGTTACTATACTACTTATAAGGCTAGTGTCACAAAAAATTAAGTCAGATATATAGGGGTATAGTGTTACCCCCTATCGTACTGATTATCAGTCTGTTACAAAAACGATTTTATATTTTACGGGTCCCCCTTTTTCTCTAGGTTTTTACGTATATACCCTTGATTTTCAGTATATTACGCCCCAGTGTTTGACTTTTTCTGTACATGTATTATACTATTACTTATATTTTACAGACAAAACAATAGTCTATTTGGATAATATAAATGTAATTAAAAATAAAACTTATGACTTACGACATTGATACACTACGAGAAGATATCTTCACTGATTTTATACAAGAATACAATCATTTAACTAATGATGAAATATCTGAACTTGTAGATATTGAATTAAATAAAATAATTAATAGATAATGAAGTTCAGTGTTATATCTCTAACTATTTTTTAAATACTAAACAAATATACACTTTACAAACAAAACTAATAACTAATTGGATAATATAATAAATTACTACTATGTACAAAATAAATAATCATTTCAAAACTAAAACTTATCAATTATTATCTAATAACTTTATTTCATTTAAATTTATTAAAATTAATTCTTACAATTCAAAATTAATAATTCTAAATAATTACTCAAATATAAATATAAATAAATTATTTACTAAAAACTTAATAAACTTTAAACAACTTTAAAATAAATAACTATGTTTGAATTTACTTTTAATCTTATTAATTCAGATCCTTTTTATATAACTCACAATACTAATACTATTGACAATGAATTAATTCAATTTCTAAATCAAATTGACTTTGACTTTACTAAAATAACTTCATTCACAGTTTCTAAAATCTAATTACAAACAAAACCAAACTAAACTTGGATAATATAATAAACAAATACTAATAAATAATAATAACTTTTAAATATAATAACTATGCAAAATTCAATTCAATCAAAAAGATTTGTCATTCGAAAATCTCTAATCGGTCAAAACTCTATCATCGAAGTTACTTTCAAATCTGGAAAAACTTTCAAATATAATCATGACAAAGTTTATGAACTAATGAAAGACAATTTAAATAAACTAAACTGTTGGGAAAAATATAAATCTTACACTTCATCAACTTCAATTCCCAAAGTTGTACAAAATGTTGAAGTCATATAATTGACTTCTTCATTTTAACTCGCGCGTTGAAATGTGTACATCACGAGTATAAATAATGTTGAACAGATTAAAGTCACAATGGTTAATGTGAGTTCGATTCTCACTGTGACTACTACTAACTTTTTAAAATTACAATTATGACTATTACTAATAAAATACAACAACTATACAACAAACTAGATTTTCTTCAAGACAATGACAGATGGGTTCAATACCGAGAAGTGTACAAAGAAATAACTGAACTAGAAAGATTAAGAGATGAATCATACTCAAACTAATTCGCTATGACTATAGATAAAATATACAATGAACTACAATTAATAAATGAGTTTGAAGCTGATTTCAATATCACTCCACAGTCTAAAACTAGACGTGAAGAACTTACAAACAAATTACAACAACTAATGGATAATAATATAAAATAATTATGCGTAAATTCAATCACTACACAATTCTAAAACTAGTCGTTTATGGTTATATAACCTTAGCATCACTTGGCATTATTGGCTTAATAGTTAAATTTGCAACAGGCGATTTAAACGCTGACTTTGGAATGTTTTAAAAATAAATAACTATGCAATACAGAAATATACCTTACGAATATAACGAGTGGACTACTTACACTGGTAAATCAGCAAGTGGTTATTCATGCGAAGCTTTCGATGAGTTTCCATACTACATCGCTAGACTAACTGCAGAAACAGAAGATGGTATCAAAGAGCGTATCGATTACTTTCTTGATCACAAAGCGGAATATGAAGCTAGACGTGAACTTTCTAATAAAGCGGCTGAATCGTTTTATAACTCAATGGGTACATACAAAGGCGATTAATATGAAAAGAGACTTATACAAATACCAAAGAGCTAGAAGTTTAAGTAAGCGTAAGGTTATTTCTAAAATAACTAAAGCTGAAATTGAAGCTATAGAGCGTGAATACTACGACAGATTTAACTCAGAACTATCTTCATGGGTAGGAGAGATGTATTAAATTACAAACAAATAACAATATCTTTTGGATAATATAATAAATAACAAACTATGCAATCAATTAAATTCTACAAAAAATACGACACTCATCTAGCTAAAATTGGCGATACTGAATATAAAGGCTATAATATCGGCGATCTACCTCCATCATTTGGCTTTATCACTAATGCAGCCGGACAAGAAGGTAAATCACACTGGTTTAACTACAAAGGTTTAACTTACATTGAAAAAACCGAACTGCCATGGTAGTTAAAAATATGAGAGATCTGCTCAACTATGTTGAAGAGCAAAAGCAAATTCGAGCTGCGGAGCATAGACGCAAGTTCGCGCATCACGGTGAATGTGGTGGACTAACTGACAAAGAGTGGTTTTCAGTAAAACACAGTCAAAAATCTAGTTTTCCAAAAGCTAGGAAGTTCACCCATCACAAGATGTGGCGCGAAACAAGTAAAGAATATTCAGTTAATCAACTAAAACAAATAGCAAAATCATGAGTAAAATGAAAGAACTAGAGGATATGGCGACATGGATCGCTGATTCTATCGACGATAGCATTATCTCTAATACAGAGTGGGCTATGGACGGAACTAGCTTTGATGAGCTTGAAGGTGATGATTACCTGCGAGCGCAAGAAGCTATAGCAGCTAAAACTGTTGAAATACTATACAACAGGTGGTTTACAAACAAAACACAATAGCTACTGGATAATATAATAAACAAAAACAAACAAATATGTATTGTAGATGCGGAAATACTGTGCACCCAGTGCGAATAGACTTAGGTTACAAAACTTGTGTCGAGTGTTCAACCACTCAAACTTATAGCTATGTACCTATCATCGAGCACAAGACAGGCAATACTATTCAAATCGTCAGCCAAGAAGTATCAGCAAGTGTGCACAGAGCTTGGCGACGTAAGTAGTTGGAAGGTGCTGCTGTTAGCGGCAGACTACATAGCGCGAGGAACTACCTGAGTTGGTAGGGTTGTGAAGCGCAAGGCGGCGGCATACTGGTCACGTTAGCGGAAATGATTATGATTGGAAGTACGCGAAACAGAAAGAGCGGATAAATGACAATACTAGTTAACTACCAGTCCGTAACTGCTGCCTTATGGGCGTGAAATGGTTAGGGTATGATTAAAGGCGAACTTGATTCGGCTCGATGATTACTAACGCAGGTTCGATTCCTGCCACGTCCACTGTATTACAAACAAAATTCATTATCTAATGGATAATATATACAATTATGAATGAAATTAAAACACTTAAACAACGGCTTAAACCAGACATCAAAGCAAAGCTTGAGTCTAATGACCGTAAATACTCCGCGGCGGTACGCAGTTTATTTGCTAAACTAGACAAAACTAAGTTTATCAGCGACTTAACAATTGGCGATGTACGCTCATTGCATTCGTTTTCTGATACAAGTTTACACAACCTTAATAGCTACGATCTAATGTGGTGCGAGCATTTATTTGAAGACAATGACTGATACAACTAAATTACAAGCACACGATAAAGCTTTTGCAAATATGCATCAGTTATCTATCGATATGGCTCAAACCAGACTTCAACTAGAAGGCAAGGTGTCAAGTATATTTGACGAAGAGCAATTACAAGCTACATTGAATTCTCAACTAAGAGACTTCGATGCATGGAATTATATAGCAACTTTAATAGAAAAAGATTATGGAAAACACAGTTACGTTGATGAAATACTTGGGTATCAACGAAATTACGACTTCGCGGCAGAAGGCTAATGGTACAAGAGCTTTTGAAACTCCGTTTAAAGTACGTAGAAAACCAGTGAGATTTTATTCTTACAAAAGAGGTTATGTTCGTATTGATAGAAACTGCCACTCAATGTACCAGATAAACAAGACGTATGACGTTGACTATAAGGCAGTTGGATGGGACGGTAAGTTTTACGAAGGTAAAAATAAAAAACGCATTATGATATACAATGAAGAATCTAGACTAAACTATATTCTAAAATATATACTAAAAAACTATTATAGACTTAGATGACAATTACATTAAATGGAATAACAATGACAGATAATAAATTAAAACTAGACGAAGAGCTTGTGCGACAACTACTAGCAGAAGACAACGTTATTGAAGCTGATGACACTAATCCAGATATCATGCTTGAGCGTATTAAAGACCATTTTGACTTTGAACTTACTGATGGTTGGGCTAAAAATCCTGACATGATGTTTTACACAGAGACAACTTCTGATGGTTATGAAGTGTGGGTTGCAACAGATGATGATCAACGACCATCAATTAATGAAGATATATACTACTATGAAAATGATTGGCTTGAAAAAATGGCTGACGCTATGACAGATGGTCTGACTATTTACTTTCAAGAACTCAACGATGATAACTATGAGTTTCAAGAAGTTGTGCACAATGTGTATGAAGAGTACTACAATGATAAAAAACAAGAACTAATTGAAAAGCTAATCGACGACGGATATGAGTGGGAAGAAGAATGATACAGGCCAAAAACCATTACCAAAGTGGTATGATGGCGCTATATATACTAAATGGGAAACGGTAACTAACCCGTTTTCAGGTCAATCAGAGTTGTTATCGCCTAATGAAGTTGCGATGTATGACTTAATTATGGGTTTAACTATGACACTTGAGCGTACAGGTTACAGGTCAGAAAAGCTAATGAAAGATCACAGAAGAGGTCTTGACTGGTTTAGAGTGGCAAATCCTAAAGCATACATGACTTTACTAGACTAGCAACACAGGACGTAATGGTTGATACAAGTTCGATTCTTGTGCGTCCACTAACTTTAAATTAATTATTATGCCTAACATGAGTTATTGCCGTTTCGAAAATACGGTAAATGATATGCAAGATTGTTTAAATGCGATTGAAGATCGTGAAGTGAATAATCTAAGCGACTACGAGGTAAAAGCTTTACAGCATTTTTTAGAGCTAGGTAGAGTTATCGTAGACTACGAAGATGATATTCAACAAATTTTAGATGAGCACAACGATGAATAATTTAACAGATTACATGGCAGTTGGACTCGCTGAAGGCTTCGAAGAAGGTACTGAAGAGCAAGTAATTGAAGCTTGGCAGCACTTACACGACACACGTTTAGCTTACAAACTACAAGGTTGGTTTGGTAGAACTGCTCAATCATTAATAGAACAAGGAGTTATAAATGAATAGAGATAAACACATATGGGAAGGTTGGACCGTCGGTGACTTCATTGACGATATAGAACCTATGTTTGACAGGTGTGCTCCATTTATGGATAAGCAAAGCCTTAAGCGTTGGGTTGCGCAAGAACAACCTTATTACAAAAAACATATACCAGAAGTATACAAATACTTCTTAAATAAATCAGGATTATGAAAACAATTAAACTAACAGAGAACG
>Ga0181369_1000579_pt1 | contig 10314 bp, 9 predicted proteins | sample LowvirmetaG_8_FD_130088 | JGI IMG/M metagenome (GOLD analysis project Ga0181369, IMG submission 130088) | Marine viral communities from the Subarctic Pacific Ocean - Lowphox_04 viral metaG | ecosystem: Environmental > Aquatic > Marine > Oceanic | place: Subarctic Pacific Ocean | collected 2015-11-29 | reverse complement strand
TTGGTAAGGATTATTTGGGATAATCTCTACAAATACTTCTTTAAAACCACTATTTTGTAACCATGAAAATTGTTCTTTATTCTCAATTAACCAAAACACTTATTACAACTTTATTTATAGAACTTAATATAATTAAATTTTAGGTATTCTCCAAGCCCACTTATGTTGAGTTGTTGTTCTCTTAATTTTACTATATTTTGATTTACTCTAATTACTTCATCTCTATCTCCTGTTATCAGCCAAGGTAGTTTGATACCAATATACAAACTATTTTTAAATAAGGCACTAGTTTCAGTGTATTTGTTTTCATTTGTTTTTTTAGCAAAGTATCTAGTGAATTCTCCTAGTTTATAATCTTGCTCACTTGGTTGAGGGTAGAATGGGGTTGGTGAAGGAGTAAGTCCTTGGTTAAGTTTAACATTTTTAAGTAATGTATAATCAATATTTGATGGGTAGAATCTAGTGTCTTCTCCTATAGTTTCTTCTAGGGTAGAAGTATCTCCAAATGGGATATCTAAGTTAGAATTATCTAAAAATATTAATTCTAAATTATCTCCATCGTTAGGGAATCTACCTGTAAATCTTTTTTTATCTAAGGTTTCAAAGTAATACCCAGTATAGGGGGTATTAGTATCTTTAATTACTAATTCTCCACTAGAATATAAATTAGAAGTTATATGAGATTTAGGGTAATACATTAATTTTCAGTTTCTTCAATTATAGGAGGATTTCCACCATAATCAGGATCCTCAGATAGTTTATAGCTAGAATCTTGTCTTCTACGATTTATTATTATTAAATCTTCAGCATTAAACTTTCTTACTATATTCTTAATTGGGGGGCCTTGGTCAATTTTAGCAAAAGCATCGTAGGTTGTTAATGCTAAAGTATTATTTTCAGGTACACTTTCAAATCCTAAATATTCTACACCGAAAAACTCAGAAACTTTAGTTAAAGTACTAGGATCTTCTTTTGGTGAACTTGGGGGTTTAATTTGGAGTTGTTCTCCAGGAACACCCCAAAATTCCCAATGCCAAGTTTCGCTATACCCATCCTTATCTCTTAGTCTGTAAGGATTATACCATCCATATTTAGGAGCATGTTCAGTCCAAAATTTATAATCTAGAGAACGTTTTCTAAAGATTTTATTATCTTCAGGATCTGTAGACATTTTTCTACTATTTGGTTTACGTGTTATAAGTTCTTGGATATCAATAGCTCCACCTAACCCATGAGGACTATTTCCAGCTTTAGCTGCTTTTGAACCTCTTTTTTTAGCATTTATGACTGTTTGTTCTTGTTCATCTAGTGAACGGAATGCTGAGTTGATTTGGAATGTTTTACCTTGAGATTCACAGAATTGGGCAAATTCTAATAATTTTAAGGCAGCAGGTTGTGATAAATGGAATACCCCATCTTGTCCTCTAAGACCATCAGCATTAGCAAATTTAATTCCTTTAGATTCAACAAAACCTTTTCCAGGTACATTTACTTTTAAAAATCCTCCTGCTTTTCCTATTTCAACTAAAGGAGTTGGATAATACTCACCACCACCTATTCCTTTTAAATTTTGGGAAGGTAGAAGAAAATTACCATTAGAGTTTTTTCTATATATACCATCTCCAGTACGGTATTGAAATGAGTTTAACATTAATTTTGCTAATGCACTTTCATTATAAGAATAATACCCTACTAAATCAGCATTAGTAATTATATCATCAGGAATTGGTAGAGATTTTAATATATTTACTATATTAAGAGGAATTTTTTTAGGGTTTTTAGGTTTAGAAATAGTTCCTATTGTAGTCTCCCATTTATTATTTTCAATTTTATGATCTACTGAAGTGATAATAAAATCTAAAGTATCTCCATAATTAGAAGGTAAAAATTTACTATTTATACTTAATTTATCAAATATTCTTATTCCAGCTAACCCATCAAATGTTAAAGATAAATTCATAGGGATAAACCCAATTAAGGGAGTTGGGGTTTTATTTGCAATTGCCGATACAGTATAAAATTTATTAAAAAAAGAAGTTTGAGTAGATGTAAATCCTTGAAGAGATTTTTGGTTAGCTGATGGGGTTAAGTTGCAATTAGGGAATGAATATCCTATAAATTTGTTTCCTTCTTCATCTTCTACTGTTGCCTCAACTTCACTTCCTTTAAAAAACCTTAAATATTGATCATATAAACCTATTAGGTTAATATACTCTTGTACTTCTTCAACTTCATCTAAAATACGTTTATCTGTATCTAGTTTTTTAGGTATAATTCTATCTACTAAACCATGATTCCATTTGCTAAATAAAGTAGCATCTTCTCCAACAGCTTGCCCGTTAGCTTGTGCTCCTATAGCTATCATAGTTCCGGTATTACTTGATAAATTAGTAGTAAAATTAAAATCTGTTACAAAACTACCTTTACTATTAGGAATTCCGTATATTACAAATTCAGAATCGTTTTTTGAAGGATATAAAGTTTCAACATCAAATGGAGATACTTCATCATATATTTCAATTACTTGTCTAATTACTGAAGTTGAAGTTTCTTCAGAATTAATGAATTCTTTATTAGTAAGTCTTAAATTAAGTTTATTTACTCCTCCTAAAAGTTCATTTATGGTATTTAATAAAGTTTTTATAAATTTTTGTAAAGGTAAACCTTTACTACCTTCATTTATAATCCCATTAACTACATCTTCTATATAATTGTAGGAAAAATAAACGTTTCCAATATTTCCTACTTCAACTTGATTTTCTTCTCCAATTTGATTATGAAAAGGTTCAATTTTTGTATTACCATCAGCAAATATTTCAATCTCTTCTTCTTTATTTTTATAAGAAATAATCATCTTACTAGGGTCTGAAGATATTGATTGGCCATTACTAAAACAATATTGTGGGGTTGTATCTATTTCAAATAAGCAGGGTTTACCTTTTTCATCTAAAACAAGATAATCACTTAAAGCTTCTAATATAAAATTAAATCTAATATAAGTATATAATTTTGAGGTTTTACCAAAAGTAGCACGACAAATTTCAACTTTACTTTCATCTGTTCCTTCTATAGGAAATCTAACAATAGAGTCAAATGTTGTTTTTGTTTTAATTACTTCCTTACTAAAAAAAGCTAAAAGGGATGAAGCAAGTCCAAGAGTTGCAGGGGAGGAGAAAGCAACACCAATAGCCCCTTGTATTAAATAGCTTTTTGCAGAAGGTTTTATAAAGCCTTCAATATCATCTTGATTTAATCCTGAGATTTGTTTAAGGAGGGTTAAGAATGAATTAGTGGTTTCTATTATAGTATTATTATCTTTACCTTTAATTAAAGTATCGTATATTACATTAAGTTTTAAACTATCAACAACACTTCCTATTGTTATAAGTTTTAATGTAATTTCGTATGTTCCATTTTTAGTAAATTCCCAAGAAAAATTTTGGACTTTTGCTAAAGAGGCATCATAATTACCTTGGGTTTCCTTTCTAAGATTTTCAATTCGAGTATAAAAATAAGAAGTACCAGTTATACCACTATTTAAAAAGTCGTTTTTAAGAGATGCTCTATTTTGTTTATATTCCACATCACCATTTTCATTTTTATAAACGTAAGATGTATTACCCCATTCTAAAAGCATTGTATACCCTAATCTTAAGTAAATAGATTCTAAATACTCAAATTGTTTTTTATTGTGGGCCGTTATAGTAAGAGTAGCTTCTCTTAAAGCTCCATTATTAAAGTTTTTAGTTGAAAATGAAGTAATCCCTGGTATAGGTTTAAGACCAAATTCATTACCTCCAAAACCATAATTATCTTGTAATCCTGGAAGGTTTGAATTAGAATTAGTTACACCAGATTTTTGACTTCCATCTGAGTTTAAAGTACCTCCTTGTAGTATAAGTTCCGAAGAAAGTCTTTGATCTGAGTAGTTATTTAAACCTAAAAATTGATTTCTATCTTCTTTCCCATTATTAGAAATTTCTTCGTATTTGCCTAAGGTAGGATTATATTTAGGTATTATAGAATCTTTAATATCTACCGAAGAAATTAATCTTACCCAAGCATTACGACCATTCATCCAAGCTATATCTCCAGGAGTTCTATTAGATTTTCCTAAAACATCTTGACGAACATTAATTTGATCCTTTACATACTTTAAATGATCTTTTCCTACTATATTATCCGACATAAAACTTATTGATTTATTGCATCAAAATTACTTAAAATTTGATCTAAATTTCCGGGAATACGTAATTGTACCCCAATAGGAGGGTATAAAGAACCTTGAGCATATTCAGCATTTGCTGAAGAAACAACCCACCACAAAGATTTATCTTTATAGTATTGGAAAGCTAAAACATCATACCTATCTCCTTCAGTAGTGATAACATATATGTCGTTATTACTGCGGGGAATATCCGGGTATTTAACCGTTCTATACAAACGTGTACCCTCATCGGTTCTAGTTTTTGATATGTTAGTATATCGGCTCATTAAATATTAAGGGGCTGAAAATTTTGAGTATTTTCATATAAATTATCTAATTCTTCATTTGTTAAATCACTTTCATTAGGTAAAAACTTATATCTTTTAGGGTTATTAGATAATGAAAATTTATCGTATAAACTATCTTTTTTACTACTACGGGCTAAAGATATAAATCTATTATTAGTAACCCCATCTATATCTTTTACAGTTTCTGGTAAGAAATTATAGATTGGTTTAAAGCTCATTTCTACATTAATTACTAAAGGTAATTCAGCTACTTCTGGGTTTCTGAATGTAACGCCTCCTTCAGTATCATCCAATTCTGTATCATCTGAAGGAATACCTATTTCATAGGGTGTTCCATCTGGGATTGTATAGGTTAAAGACTCTATAATACCAGGTACTTCATAAAAATATCCTCCAAACGTTAATTGGTGAATATTACCTCTCATATAACCTTCATCTGAGTAGTCAGGGGCTAAGCTAGATTTTAAATAGTTTAATTTTTGATAAACTACAGATAATTCTTGAATAGATTGAACTGCTACAGTAAATCCTATACTTATACTATTGTTAAATCCTTGATAAGTATAAAAATCTTCTCCCCTACCTGTATATTTAAAATTATTCCAGCTGGCATTCATGCTATCACTAAAGCTATTTATGAATGCTCTAAAATGAATAAAAGTTTTTTCAGATGGATTATTGTTATCAATTACTGCGATTCTAAATTTAACTAAATCATTTTTACGTTTATCAGTAGTAACATTTGCACTTCTATATAAGTAAAGAGAATTAATTTGGTCTAAACCTCTATCACTTTCAGGATTTCCTTTAACATAATTACTTCGATCTTGATTACGGGCACCTGGATCTCCTAAATTAACTCTTTGTTCAATATTTTTAGTTGAATAGCTAGGAGAATTAGAAATAAAGGATTTTGGTTTTACTGCTAAATCTTTTCTAAAATCACTAATATTATTAGCTCCAGTACTTCCATCTTTAATAGCAGCCCTAGTTGCTATTTGAGTTTGAGATAAAGTAGAGAATTTTAAAGTTGAAGTACTAAGAGGAGAAGTTTCTATGTTATTTCCTTTAAGTATTGCCCCTCCATATTGTCTAGTAGGGGAATCTCCTCCTATTTTAATAAATGTTTTTCCTAAACCATCAGTTCCAACTTGTGGCCCACCTGAGTAGGAATATAAAAAGCCATTTTCAGGACCCGAAATAAATCTATTAACTCCTTGACGAATAGATTGACCAAATGATGCTAATCTACTTAAAGGACTTTCATTTTGATTTCCAGAAGCTTGTGATATTGTAGTATTTGCTACTTTGCTAGTATATAGATTATATAATCTATTTTTAGTAGTTGCACCTATTCCTTCAGGTCCTCCTGTATTGGTAATTCCACCTTTAACTAGATTAAGGTATTGAGGACGAGATGCAAAATCATTTAAACCTGTAAAATCTATGCCTTGTTTATTTGGGTGACCTCCTATAGCTACTCCTGTAGCTGCTGCTAATGTAGATAAGGGGGTATATACACCATCGTTAATAAGGCGAGGTTTATTAATTAAACTTACTTGATCAGGATAACCACCATATATTCTAACCCCAGAGAAAGATAATAAATTTTGTTGGGCTATAAATAACCCTCCTTCAGTTGTTGTAAAATATTTACCTAATCTTTCTAAATCTTTAGCTGTTGAAGAAGCAACTTTACCTCCTCCACGGATAAACATATCAGTACCACCAGTACTAGCTAAAGTCTCGATTCCATTTTCAGCAATTCTTTTATCTAAAGATTTACCTTTTACAAAAGGTTCGCGACTGAAGCCACCCCCAGGGCGATCTCCAATATTGCCTTCTTTTGAGGGTTTTCCAAACCTAAGAGAAGTTAAATCAGTTTTTAAATCAACTAATGGCATTTATTATCCTGGTAAGTTATCTGTGTACTTAGAAGGAGTTAAACCATTTAAATCCAAACCAGAAGGTGAAGGTTTACCTACAACATTAGGATTACCATTAAGTGAATATTCATTATGTAATTTTGATTGTTCCTTTGACCCATCCATTTGTGGGGGTGTTGCACCATCAAATTCAGATAATGTTGAACCGTTGTTTGCTAATTTGTTTTTTAGTGACATAATTATATTTTATTATAAATATTAAAAATATTAATTTCCTATGTTATAGGCACCTGCTGAGATTCCTACTGCATTATTTAATTTTCTTCCATCCATACTAATACTAGTATCTTTAGCTAGTAATTGTTCTAGCAAGGCCGTTTGCTTTATTGCTTGGGTATTGGATGTATTATTACCAGATGAACGGGATTGTCCTGGTCTTTCGTTCATAATGGCTGGTTCAGATCCTCCGCTTGTATCAAAGCCTAATTGGGTTCCTAAACTTTCAGCAGCTCCAATTATCCCACTAAAGGAAAAATCTCCTTTAAGCACTCTTACTATATCCATTATAAGAGCTGCTACGGCACCTACAATACTAAGGGCAAATCCTAATAAGTCTATTAAAGGGACTAAAGCTCCACCAACATCTGTAAATATACCTTTTAATTTTTCAACTGTTTGGTTAAATTTATCAGCCATAGTTTGTTGTTCAACTCTTTGAGCAAGTTCTTCTTCACCTAAAGCCCTTAATTCTTTAGCGCTTCTACCCATTACTTGTTGGTTAAAAAGCATATCTGCCAATTTATCAGAAGATAAACCAAATGATTTAGCTAATGCTTCTTGTTGAATAACATTCATTTTACTAAATTCAGTAAATGTTCCAACTTGTGAAGCTATTTCTTTTTCTAAAGTAACTATATCTCCATTTAGAGCTGCTAATCTAGCTTTTTCTACATTAATTTCTTTACCAGTTAATAATTCTGCTTCTAATTCAGCTGCAATTGAAGATTCAAAATCTAATAAAGATGAAGAAATTGTTTTTACATCATCTAAAGTTCCACCTAATTGTTTTGCTAAAGTTACGGCTTTTGCTATTTCTGTTGGATTTGCTCCTAAATTAGCTCTAATTTGTCCTGTAGTATTAGCTACTGCTTCTAAAATTTTACGGTTATCCATTTGGATACCACTTTGACGTTGCAATTCATAAGTAGCAGCTAAAGTAGCTTTATATTCATTTTCAGCATTTTGTCCTCTAGCTTCAGAAAGTGTTACTAAACTACCAGCTTCTTTAGCTCCTAAACCTACTTGTTCTGTTAATTTAGTCATAGTAACTAAACTACTCATAGTAAAGTTATTAACAAAACCTAATTGTTCGTTTAAAGCGCTAAAGTTTTTTGCTAACTTTTCAGTAGTAATGCTTAAATTACCACTAGCAGCAGCAGCACCTCCCATTGCTGAAAATATATCTTCGGCTTCACCTTTAGTTAAAGCCATTGATTTTCCTAGTTCGGTAATTTGTTTATCTGCTCTACCTATACCTTGAATTAACTCAGCTATTAAGGCAACAGGTCCTAAAGCTTTTGAAAGGTTTTTACCTAAATTTTTAGCTAGATTGCCTGCAATTTTAAATTTACCTCCTATACCTGCTGCTTTTTTACCTCCTTGAGTAAGATTTTTAGTGTATTCACGAGTACCTTTTAGAGCATCGTCAATTCCTAAACTATCAACTAAATTACCAAAACCACCTTTTTTTAGACCTCCTGAGATTCCTTCAACTAGGGAAGATTGAACACCCATAGATTTTTGGATATTTTTTTCTTTTTCTATTCTTTCGTCTATAGCTGAATTAATACGTTCAGTTTCTTCAAGTATAGATTTAAGATTATTAAGTTCATCTCCTGTAATATCTCCTGTTGCTATCATTCTCTCTAAACGAGATTGTTCAACAGCTGCTAATTCTTTCTTTTTGTTTAAAGTTTTAAGATCTAAATCTGTAGTTTCTTGAGCATCATTTAGAAGATCTTGGGTAATGCTTCTTAATTTACGAGCAGCTCCTACAGCTTGGTTTCTAGAATCATTTCCTTTTGCTAATTCATTAAGATTAGCTTGGAGAAGGTTAAATATTCCCTGGAGGTTATCTTCTTCTTCTTGATTGAGGTTTATAGATTTTCTTTTTTCCTCGTTAAACTGTTTTTGTTTATTTATGTTATCTTCAATTGACATAATTTAAATCTATATACTTATAAATATTGAAAGAATTAACTTTTATTTATAATTTGATTTAGTAGGGAATTTTGCTTTATTTATTTTCCCGTCAGGACCTATCAAAGATGTTGTATTAGAAGAAGATTTAGCTTTTTCTAAATCTTGTTGTTGTTGTTTATAATAATTTTCTATTTCTTTAAATGTAAATAAACGAAGCCATCTAGGCATATTATAAATTTCTTCCCAAGAATACCCCCCATTACCATGAAATACTATTTCGTGGATTTGTTTAAATAAAGCTTTTCTATATTCAGGGGCGTTTTTAGATGTCAGGCCAAAAAAACCTAACACCAATTGGGATGTCGACTTTATTTTCGTTTCCGTAGGGAAAAAAAGTTAAATCAACATCAGGAGTGATTTCAGAAATATACTTTCTTAAAGCTCGAGAATCTTGAGCAAGCAAAGCTTGGTCTACAAATTCTCTAATGGTTTTTCTTTCTCTATCTCCATTTATAGATTGAATAATGTATTTTAAACGAGTAGTTAGATCTGGGGAATCATCTTTATTTAGTTTTTGAAGTCCATCTAATTCTCTTTTAATACTTAATTCATCTTTATGAGATAGTAATTTAAATGTTATTTCGTTTTTAGATACTGGGAGGGTAAATGGGAACTCGTTTGACTTAGTAGATTCAACATTTGGGTGAAGAGGTTTGGGTTCTATAGTTGATAAATCTACAGTTTGTTCTTCACCTCTATAAGTAAATTTATATTCAGCTCCATACCCCAGAATACGGGCAGCTACCATTAAGGCATTTTTATCTCCAATTAGCAATTCATTGTAGTCAACTTTAGAAACAATTAAAGATTGCAAAAGTTTATCTAACACAATACCTTTTTGGATATAAGCTTGGTTAGAAAGAATATCTTCTTCCTTAGCAGTCATATATTTAATTTCTACTTGACCAGAAGAAAGTGGGTTATCTTCAGAATAGAGTAAACCTTTAGAAGGTAGATCAACAGTTTCAGTTGGTAATTTAAATTCCATATCTTTTATTTATAATAACTTTATTACAAGTATACATATTAAAATAAAAAAGAGCTTAACCGAAGCCAAGCTCTCTTTAAAAAGTATTTATTTTTCTTTTAGAAGTTCAAGATACAATAATCTGGTTGAACTGTCATTGTAATATTAACAGCACCGTCATTATCCCAATTAAAGTCTCCAAAATTAGATTCAGTGATTAAAGCACCTTTAATAATCCATTCCGAAACAACATCACCTACAGGTCCAATTACGTTGAAAGTTAAATCTTTCTTATAGAAATCAGAGTAACCATCTCTACCAGTTACTGATTCGTGGTGCAAACGAATCCATTCCATTACAGCTTGTGCTCCTGATGGAGTAATAGGGTCAAATAGTGTAAATTGGATTGTACCCCAAGTAGTTTTACCTTTCACATAACGTTGAACGTTAATATGGTTGAGTTCAATTGTGTTTTGAGACACATTCACACCACCTACTCCTTTAACCATGAAAGTTGGGAAACCATCCATGTACATAACAAACCTATTAGTCTGTTTTGGTTCAAAGGCTGTGAAAAATATTTCGTTTGGATCTAATACTGCCATTTTCTATTTATTTTATTCTAATTATAAATATTTGCTCTTTTAACCTTTACGATGGGAATGTTGCACCCGTTGGTAATAC
>Ga0181369_1000578_pt1 | contig 10325 bp, 15 predicted proteins | sample LowvirmetaG_8_FD_130088 | JGI IMG/M metagenome (GOLD analysis project Ga0181369, IMG submission 130088) | Marine viral communities from the Subarctic Pacific Ocean - Lowphox_04 viral metaG | ecosystem: Environmental > Aquatic > Marine > Oceanic | place: Subarctic Pacific Ocean | collected... | reverse complement strand
TGCAAACTCGTTATCAAGTCTTTTTAGTAATTCGTATTCAGTTAATTTTTCCATCTTTATTTACTCCTTAAAATAATTAACTCTTACAACTTAAGCCATACTATTGAGCATGTCAAGAAATATTTTAGTTTTTTTAAGACGAAAAAAAGGGCTACCTAAATAGCCCTAATGGTTTCTAATGTTCTAGTTTATTAAACTATGGTGTTACCAAGTCAATAGAAACCGAAAAACGTAACTGTTATCTTTAGTGCTATTTTAAAACCGCTTCCGTATTGCTACTTCTCTAGTGCTGACATTCAAAAACGCTTCAAACAGTTACAGCTATATAGTCTATATAGCTTTATAGTCTTGTCAATAGCTATATAACTTTTTACCTTATTATCTTTATATTCTTTACTATGTTTTACTGTTTAGCTCTATAAAGATAATTAAAATAATTCTTGCAAAGTTTAAAAAGTCTGTTTAGACTTTATAGTAATTTAACTATTAACGGAGTAATAAAATGATTAAAGATGTTAAAAAATACGGTGTATATTTTGCCAATCTAAGTGCCTACAATGAAGGCAGAATGGTTGGAGATTGGGTTTACCCTTTAGAGTATAAAAGCTTTAAAAGCTTTGTTAAAGCTATCAAAGAAGCTACTAAAGACGGTTTAGAGTATGCTGATGAAATAGCCGTACATGACTATGATAACTTCCCAAATATGGGCGAGTATCCAAGTCATGCCAGTATCTATAAACTCGCTTACAGTTTAGAAGAAAGCAGTCTAGAAGCTGAAATATTAATAAAATATTTTAATGATTTTTATTCTAGTGACTATGAAGATTTAATAGATGAAATATCAAGTATTGAAGAAGCTTTTATAGTTGAATGTGACAAGTTTGAAGACTTTGCACACGAACAAGCTGATGAAGATATATTAAATATAATTCCGTCAGAGGCTCAGCAGTTCGTTTTTAATAATTTTGATTATGATGGTTATACTAGAGACTTACAACACGATTATAACGTCATAACTTTAGATAATTATAAGGTTGCTATCTTTCAACAAGTATAAGCAGTTTTAAATAGTCGCCTTTTAAACCCTCATTAATTTGGGGGTTTTTTATTTGACACTAACTAATAAATAGTTTTAAATACTTACATATTAACTATTACTTAAAGGAGTAAATAACTATGAAAAAAGTAGAAAGATTAGAAAAGAAAATTAAAGCTAACGCTCAAAAATATATTAATACTTTTTATGAGAAAGAGAAAAAAGGAGCTATTGAATCAGGCCAAGAATTTATAAAAGCTGAGGAAAAGGAGCAACTCAATCGAAATTATTATTTTTCAACTCGTGTTGAAGAATCTTCTGATGGTAAATCTATTCTTGCAGTAGAGTTTGACGGTGGTGGTATATGGGATGCGATAAATTGCCATTGGTATCTTAAAAGTGGTGGAGATTCTGAAAACTGGGAAGATTGGCGTGAAAATATCTACTTCAAGGAGGAAACAGCAGAGAAGATATTTGGTCTTAAAAATCTTGAATGGCAACCTTACGCTTCATGGAGATTAGAGGTATTTGTTTAACAACAATAAGACCCCTTTCTAGCCCTCCTTTGTGAGGGCTTTTTTGTTTATTTGACACTAACTAATAAATAGTTTTAAATACTTACATATTAACTATTACTTAAAAGGAGTAAAAAAAATGAAAACTATAACCAAATCTTTAAGACCTTATGGCCACGCACATAGTTCTTTAATTGGTCGCTATCTTGTAGAGCAAGGAATCGCAGACACTAGAGCAATTAAAATGGCTCAAGGTCTTGAACAGTTTATGACTGCTATAGCTTGTATGGACGAACGCAACAAGGAAATCCTGTTGGGTATTCCGTGCTTCTCTGACTTCTACAAGGAGTTAGAAAGGATTGAAGGAGTAAATAAAAATGATTAAATTAACGACAAGTAAAGATAAAATTTTTCAAAACTTTCAAATAACCTTTGAAAATGGTTATACATTTTCTATTGGTATAGGTAGTGGGCATTATTGCCAGAACAGAATAAACGAAAATCGTGGGGAACCCATAGAGGATTATTCTATTGACTGTGAAACAGCGATAATAAAACCTAATGGTAAATTCTTACCTTATAAAGCCGGTTGTTCAGAAAAAGAAGATGTTCAGGCTTATGTCTTCCCTAATGAATTGGTAGATATTATGGCTTATGTTAAAAGCTTAGAACCTAATAATTATGGGAGAGTAAATAAAAGTTTGACATAGCTTAAAAGCTGTTATTAAATACTTATATTAACTATTACTTAAAGGAGTAAAAATATGTTTAATTTTAAATTTAAAAGAACGAATGAAGGCAATCACGAAGCCGTATTAATTAGAAGGTTTTCTAATCTTGATTGGAGAGAGGAAGACATCGAAAGAATGGGCGGTGAAAGAATAGAAGGAACCACGCTAAAGATAGTTATCAAGACTTCCCTTTTGTATGGTGAGAAATACTACACCGCTGAGCTTTTGGTAAATGATTATCATGTCATCGATGAAGTTGGCACTGGTCACTCTTTGAAGTGGTGCAAGGAAGAAATAAACGAGTGGTTTGAGAATCATTTTTGGGATTTGATAATCTCTGAGAGTAAAGATACTTACTGGGCTAATACCTTTAAAAAAAATGAGGGTTATTACGCTCTTTGGCAACAAGGACAGACACCTGACCAACTCAGAAGAAAGGAGGCACAGAAGAAAGCAGAAGCATAGTAGACTATCAAGCCCTTTCTAGCCCTCCTTTGTGAGGGCTTTTTTTTGTTCGAGTCCTAGCAGTTATCCACAAGCCTGTAAAATTATTTATCCACAGCTGAGATCGGAAGACTTCAAAAGACCTTCAAAAGTTGACCAGCAAAGATTTTGAATAAAATTGGGGTCTTCCGAGATTAGCTAACACTTATACACAAGTTATCCACAGAAGTAAGCTTAACATCCTTGAAAGCCTTGAGGTGTTAAACCTTGTCAAGATATCTAGCCCTCTGAAGCCCTACAAGGCTCTGTAACGCCCTGTAATGCTTTAAAGCTACCCTTACCCCTTGTTAGTCCTGTTGAGTCTGTGGGGTTCTGTTGAGTTCTTCTAGGTTCTAAAAGATTAATTTACAGGCTCTGAAGTCCCTCTGTAGGCTTGTTAAAGCTTACCTCATGGCACTTTGGAGACCTTTAAAGTCCTTTGAAGTCTAAAAAGCCTGTGAAGTCTCTCTTTATAGGCCTTTGAAGTCTTTGGAGACCCCCTAGGCCGGAGCCACCCCCCACCTACCCCTATATATATGTAGTGGTTCTACATTTCTAGGTAATTCTCAGTGTTAAGACAGGAGCTTTGTTCGGCTTCAGTGGAACTATAAAGACTTCATAACCCCTATAGATAGGTTTGACAGGCTTCATAGACCTATATAGTCTACTAAGTGTTGTTCTTGGTTCCTTACTATTTAACCGGGGCGACCTACAATGTCATTATACACCTAGATTCTTACTTTGTCAAGTACCTAAGTATTTTATCACAAAGCTTGACAAAAGGAAAAGAAGCTTTATAATAAGATATATGAGTAATTTACCTGCTAATAAAAAATTAACAGACAAACAACAATTATTTTTAGATAATATCCTTACTACTCAAGGAGATTTAAAACTATCAGCTGAACTTGCCGGATACTCAGGTAATCACTACCAAGTTATAAAGAGTTTAAAAGAAGAAATAGTCGAATTAGCCTCGAATGTTCTAGCAAGAGAAGCTCCTAAAGCAGCATTTAAACTCGTTGAAGTTATGACGGCTGCTGATGCTATACCACAGGCCAATGTTAAACTACAAGCTGCTCAAACAGTGCTAGATAGAGTTGGTTTAGGTAAAACAGAACGAGTAGATGTCAACCATAATGTTCAAGGTGGTATTTTTATCCTACCTGAGAAACATACAATAGATGTAGAATATGCCGAACAAGAAAACTAAATCCACAGTCAACAAAGCTGGTAACTATACCAAGCCTACTATGCGTAAGAATTTGTTTAATAAAATTAAAGCCGGAGGTAAGGGTGGTAGACCCGGACAATGGTCAGCTCGAAAAGCTCAAATGTTAGCTAAAGAGTACAAAGCCAAAGGCGGAGGATATAAGTAATGTATTTTGGACTTAAAGAAATGTTAAACTGGTTAAAAGACTTAGTAGGTCTTAATAAACCTGTTAAAAAACCTGTAAGCAAGAAAAGAAAATATGTCAAAACTAAAAAAGTCACAAAGAAGTCTAAGAAGTTGGACTAAACAGAAGTGGCGAACTAAGTCAGGTAAGAAGTCTAGTGAGACGGGGGAACGTTATTTACCCTCTGCGGCTATTGAGTCTTTAACTCCAGCAGAGTATGCTGCTTCTTCCCGTAAGAAAAGAGCAGATACTAAAAAAGGTAAACAACACTCTAAGCAACCTAAGAAGATTGCGAAGAAAACTAGAAAATATAGAAGAACATCATAATGGCTATTACATATCGAGGTGAAAAGTTTGCAGGTTACAATGTGCCTAAGCGAACTGCTAATCATCCTAAGAAATCTCATGCAGTTTTAGCTAAAGAAGGTGACAAGATTAGACTAATACGTTTTGGTGAGCAAGGTGCCAAGACAGCTGGTAAACCTAAGAAAGGTGAATCTAGTAAGATGAAGAAAAAAAGAGCCTCATTTAAAGCTCGACATGCTAAGAATATTAGAAAAGGTAAGATGTCGGCAGCTTATTGGGCTGACAAAGTTAAATGGTAAAGTATGCCACAATTAGGAAGTAACGAAAAACCTGTACTGATGACCAACAAGAAAAGTGGTGGTCGAGTAGGTAAAGGTTCTAGACCTAGACCAATTCCAGATAAAGAACAGTTTGCTAAGAATTGGGATGCTATTTTTAATAAAGGCACGAAGTCGTAAGACTGAGTCAGTGTAAGAGGCTTTCCAGATGTTTTCATCCATCTTAACGTCTGGAGAGTCCAGCTTTTAATTATGACACAGATACCAAAAGATTACCTACCAAAGAAAAGTCACACTGTTCCTTTTGGTTACGAACTTAGTGACATCGAGGGTTATCTCAAACCCATCCCCAAAGAACTCGAAGCTTTACAGAAATACCTAAAAGGTGTTACTGAACAAAAGTATTCTCTGCGAGAAGCAGCTAAACTTATTACTCAAGAATCAGGCCGTAGTGTTTCCCACGTTACCCTGAAGAACTATTTAGACTCTGACCCCTCCCTAGCCGAACAACATAAAAAAAAGATAGCTGCTAAGAAACGTAGACTAGCTCGACAAAAGAAAGCTCTCTATAAAAAAGAACGAGCAGTTAAAGCTCAAGAGCAAGTCATGAAGAAAGCTACTGAGCAAACTACTTCGCATGTTGTGACTGAGACAGAACTAGCAGAAGTTCCTGTTGATGTCCAAGCACAACTCAAAGATGCTAAGGTGGTCTTCTCAGCCAATGAAGGACCTCAGACTGACTTCTTAGCTGCGGATGAAAAAGATGTGTTATACGGTGGTGCAGCTGGGGGTGGTAAATCTTATGCCATGATTGTTGACCCCTTAAGGTATGCTCATAAAAAAGCCCACAGAGCTTTAATACTTAGAAGGTCTATGCCGGAACTAAGAGAGATGATAGACAAGTCTCGTGAGTTATATCCCCAAGCTTTTCCGGGTGCTAAGTTTAGAGAAGTAGAAAAGTTGTGGAATTTTCCCAGCGGTGCTAAAATAGAATTTGGTTTCTTAGAACGAGATGCTGATGTTTACCGATATCAAGGTCAAGCTTATTCTTGGATTGGCTTTGATGAAATCACACATCTCCCAACAGAGTTTAGTTGGAATTACCTAGCATCTCGTTTGAGAACCACCGACCCAGAAATTAAAACTTATTTAAGATGTACAGCTAACCCCGGTGGTGCGGGTGCTAATTGGGTTAAGAAAAGATATATTGAACCTAATGATTCTAACAAATCTTTTATTGGTGATGATGGTTTAACCCGAAAGTTTATCCCAGCTAAGTTACAAGATAATCCTTATCTAGCTAAAGATGGTGTCTATGAACAGATGCTAAAGTCTTTACCGCCTATTCAAAGAAGACAACTACTCGAAGGTAACTGGGAAGTTGCCGAAGGTGCAGCCTTTGTTGAATTCGATAATACTAAGCATATTGTTACTCCTTTTCAACTACCAGTACACTGGGAACGAACTAAAGCTGTTGACTATGGTTATGCTGCTGAATCCTGCTGCCTGTGGGGAGCTATCGACATCAATGATGGTACCTTAATAATATACCGTGAATTATACCGTAAAGGCTTGACAGGAGAAGAATTAGGTACTATAATAGGAAATATGGAACTTGAAGACCCTTTTTCGGTCTCAGGTGTGTTAGATACAGCAGCATGGGCTAGAACTGGTACTACTGGACCTACTGTTGGCGAAGCCTTAATTAAAGCTGGTCATAAGTTAAGACGAGCAGATAAGAATAGGGTTCAAGGTAAAATTCAAATACATGAGTTCCTAAAGGTTAGAGAAAACGGTAGACCAAAACTGCAGATATTTAATACTTGCCCTAACTTAATAAGAGAGTTACAAAGTATACCATTATCAAAAACCAATCCAGAGGATGTTGATACCCATGCCTCTGACCACGCATACGATGCTTTGCGTTATATGATAATGAGTCGTCCTAGAGTGGACAGCCCATTAGAAAGAATAAGAGGTTTAAAAAAGGAAATGCATCAACCCTCTGATTCGACTTTTGGATATTAAATAAATGGCAGATAACGAAAATACATTTTTAACAGCTAACAATCTATATAATGATGTTGAAGGCGAAGCTGGTAAAACTTTAGATTTAGAATTAAATCAAAAACAAAACTTAGTCGGTATCATTCAAAGTCGTTTCTACCAAGCAGAAGATGCTCGTAACACAGATGAAAAAAGATGGCTTAAGGCTTATGAAAACTATCGAGGTCTTTATCACAAATCAGTCAAGTTTAGAGATTCAGAAAAATCTCGAATCTTTGTTAAAATTACTAAAACTAAAGTCCTAGCTGCCTATGGACAATTAGTTGATGTTATTTTTGGCACAGGTAAATTTCCTATTGGTATTCAAGAAACTAAAGTACCAGAAGGTGAACTAGGTGCGGCTCATCTAGATATTAATAATCCTTCCGTTGGTCTTGAAACTTCTATTCCTGATGATATTGGTAATAGAATAAATAACCCTTATGATGTTGGTTATGAAGGTGATGGGAAAGTTTTAAAAGCTGGAGCTACTTTTGGTAAAGGTATGTTCAGCGAGTCTTTAGAAGACCAAGTAGAAGATAACTTAGTAGAAGGTTATAATCCAAACCCACAAGTTTTAGAAATCTCTCCAGCTCAAAAAGCTGCAAGAAGAATGGAAAAACTTATTCATGACCAAATAGATGAATCTAAAGGTTCATCAGAAATAAGAAGTTCTTTATTAGAATCTGCTTTATTAGGCACCGGTATCGTTAAAGGTCCTTTTAACTTTAATAAGAAACTCAACAAATGGGACATGTCAGATGAGGGTGAAAGAACTTATAATCCTTTAGAAGTTAGAGTACCAAGAATAGAATTTGTTAGTTGTTGGGATTTTTATCCAGACCCTTCAGCTACTAGTATAGAAGAGTGTGAATATATTGTTCATAGACATAAAATGAACAAATCACAATTAAGACAACTTCGTAACATGCCTTACTTTGATAAGGATGCTATTAGAGCCTGTTTAGTCGAAGGGCCTAACTACGAAGAAAAAGATTTTGAAAGTCAATTAAAAGATGATGCTAGACAAGATGACTACCAAACTAACTTTGAAGTCATGGAATACTGGGGTATTATGGATGCCGAGTATGCCAGAGAAGTTGGTATTGAGTTAGATGATAGTATAGATGATTTAGATGAGGTACAAATTAATGCATGGATTTGTGGTAATCAACTCTTAAGAGCTGTAATAAACCCATTTACTCCATACAGAATACCTTATCATGCTTTCCCTTACGAAAGAAATCCATATAATTTCTTTGGTATTGGAGTAGCAGAAAACATGGATGATTCTCAACAGATTATGAATGGTCATGCTCGAATGGCTGTTGATAATCTAGCGATGGCTGGTTCTCTCGTCTTTGATGTCGATGAATCAGCTTTAGTTGGTGGACAGTCTATGGAAATATATCCGGGTAAAATATTCAGGCGACAAGCTGGAATGCCGGGTCAAGCCATTCATGGTTTAAAGTTTCCAAATACTGCTCCAGAGAATATGATGATGTTCGATAAGTTTAGACAACTTGCTGACGAACAGACCGGCATACCATCATATTCACATGGTCAAACTGGTGTACAAAGTATGACAAGGACTGCCTCTGGTATGTCAATGTTACTAGGTGCTTCCAGTTTAAATATTAAAACAGTTGTTAAAAACTTAGATGACTTTTTATTAAGACCACTTGGAGAAGCTTTCTTTCAATGGAACATGCAGTTCTTTGAAGGCTCTCTAGATGTGAAAGGTGATTTAGAAGTTAAAGCAACAGGTACTAATAGCTTGATGCAGAAAGAAGTTAGAAGTCAAAGACTTACTATGTTCTTACAAACTGCACAAAGTCCAGCTATTGCTCCTTTTGTTAAGATTTCTAAATTGGTTAGTGAACTTGCCTATAGCTTGGATTTAGACCCAGATGAAATTCTGAACGACCCTGAAGAAGCAGCTATGATGGCACAAATAATAGGAATGCAAAATGTTGGACAAAACGTTGGCTCGGAAGCTGAACTTACTGGTGAAGGACAAGGCCCTATGGGAGGCCTTACTGGAACACCTGCACAACCTCAAGACCTTGGACCTACAGGGACTGGTGGTGGCAACATCGGAATCGGAAATGTGCCGGTTGCAGGGGAAAGTGAATTCTCTGGTACGGCTAGAGCAATTACCCCTTCAAGTTGAAGAGGCTTTAAATAGAAAAGAAGAGGAAAATTAAATGTTAGATTTATTAGATACAATACTAAAAATAGTAGGAGTAGTACCTTGGATAGTTTCAATCTGTTCAATGATAGCTGCTTTAACACCTACACCACATGACGATAAACTAGTAAGCAAAGCTTATAAAATTATAGATTGGTTTGCTTTAAATATAGGAAAAGCAAAGGATAAATAATGGCTAAATTTCCAGACTTAAACAAAGACGGTAAAATTACTCAAGCCGATATATTGAAAGGTCGTGGTGTTTTCCAAGAAGGTGGTGATGTAGATAGTCAAATGGCTATTTTAATGAAACCACAACAAGAACAAGAAATGGTCTCTGATGACGAAATGGAAGAAGACTATTTAGATTTTATATTAGACGAAGCTTTATCTGACGAAGAAGAAGATATGCTTCAAGAAAAACTAGAACAAGATGAGCAATTAGCTTTGTTATTTGACAAAGTTGTAGATGTTGCTCAAGAATTTGCTGGAGCTGGTCCTGTTGAAGGTCCGGGTTCAGGAGTCTCTGACAGTATACCCGCAAGGTTATCTGACGGAGAATTTGTCTTCACTGCCAAAGCTGTGGAAGAAATCGGAGCTGACAATTTAATGTCAATGATGAAAGAAGCCGAAGCTAAGGCAGATGAAAGACAGCAGTTAGTTTATGGAGGAGAAGTACTGGAAGAAGGGGAAACTTTTATGGTTGAACCTACTGAACCAGAACCTGTTAAACAAGAGATTCGTGTGCAACGAGAAACTTTAGGACCTCAAGCTTCACAGCAAGAGGAAGAAGAGTTAGTCGAAGAAATACGAACTCGTAAAATGATGACAGGTAAACCTTCACCCGTAAGCTAAATAGGAGATAAGGCCACCTTATTCTTATAAGCACCTTATCATTATATTAACCGAAAGGCTACCTTTACAAGTAAAGCACTGCACAGTCGACACACGCAGCTACCTTTAAACGAAGCCCTGAGTAGGAGAAAGAATATGACTACTGAAGTAAAAGAGGAAAATGCCAATCCTTATAACGAAAAAAAATCATGGCATAGTAACGAAGAAGATAAAGCATTTGAGGGTGCTGATGGGATGTTTTTTAATGACCCATCTAAAGTAAAACCAAATGATGACGTAGAGCAATCTGTAGACCAAGAAGCTGCTGAGGAAAGTTCTAAAGACCAACCTTATAAGCGACCAAACTACAAAAAGCGATACGATGATTTAAAGAAACATTATGATACTAAACTTAATGAATTTAAGTCTAGAGAACAAGAGCTATTAGAAGAAGCTACGAAAAATAGACAAAGCTATAAAGCTCCTAAATCTCAAGAAGAACTTGAAG
>Ga0181369_1000577_pt1 | contig 10353 bp, 18 predicted proteins | sample LowvirmetaG_8_FD_130088 | JGI IMG/M metagenome (GOLD analysis project Ga0181369, IMG submission 130088) | Marine viral communities from the Subarctic Pacific Ocean - Lowphox_04 viral metaG | ecosystem: Environmental > Aquatic > Marine > Oceanic | place: Subarctic Pacific Ocean | collected... | reverse complement strand
TTGCCATAGACGCCTTAGTTAGGGTAGCCGAAGAGGCATTCCTTAAAGCAATAGAAGAGTTCAACTACTAATGAAAACAAACATAGAAAAAGTAACCCATGCGATGGACTTCGGTTCACCGCTGAATCAAGTGGTAATCCTGTCAGCGATTGAAAAATATTGCGAGCAGGTGTCGAAGATAGAGGAGCAACCCGAGAACTGGACGAATGGATTAGTCTCTTGGGAGGCTTGGAAGCAATCCTGCGCCGACGTAGAGAGGAGGATCTTCGAATGAGGAGTCACATACAAGTAGAACTAGAACTGCGGGGCAGAGAATGCTTCGCCGAGACAGAGGTCTATTGGAGGCTGAATCAGTGCGAATGCACTTCGACATACGGAGACGACAAGAACTGCACCGAGAAGTGGGACGAAGTCGAGATTGAGTGCGTGGACATCTGCGCAGTCAAATTCCTCAATGACGCCGAAGACAGAGAACTGGACTGGCTCAAGGAGGAAGACAGGCAGGGGCTATTGATCCCGCTTACAAAAGAAGAACTGCGATTGATCCGAGATCTAGCAGGCGAACAACTAATGGAGGAAGATATAATATGATTGAAGGCGAACATAAAGAAGGGTGCATTGGCGACATTGCCAACATGGTAATGGACGAAGTCCGCGAAATATTGGAAAAATACAAGATGCATTTTCCCGAGTGGAACGACGACGACGTGTCTTGGAATCTGGACGACAAGATCTACGGGTGCATTCACAACGAGGTCAGATACGCCCTAGAACCCGAGCCCGAGCAATACGAATACGTATCGCCCGACGAACACTTAAGCAACGCATTCTGCGATGCAATCAAAACAGAAAGGAACAAATGAAAACATATATATGCAAAGCATACGTAGGAGTAATAGTTGAAGCCGAGGATGAATTCCAAGCCGAGCAACTAGCAGGAATGGAGATGGACGTAGGAGACATCGACTGGGAAGCTGAAGAAGCTGACCCAGAGCATGACTACTTCACTACACTCCAGAACTACACAATAGAAGGAGGCAACAATGGGTAGATACTACAACGGAGACATAGAAGGTAAATTCTGGTTCGGACTGCAATCGTCCGCCGCCGCCGACAGATTCGGCATGGAGGGAACTACGAGTTACTTGGAATACCACTACGACGAGGAAGAGTTACCTGCTGTCGAGGCGGAGATCAAGAGCATCGAAGATGCAATCGACGAGAAGAAGATCGAATCTTATCTCTACGGCGACAAGGGAAGATACACTACTGAGACCCTCGAGAAGAATGGTATAACCGAATCTCAACTCAGTGAATACGCAGACCTGCTTCTCGGCAGGAAGATTCGGGACTGCATAAAAGAAACAGGCGAATGCAACTTCGACGCAGAACTATAACAGAAAGGAAACAATGAAAAGTATAACAGAAGTAATGGAAACAATACCCGAGATAGAAGACATGGCTAAGCAGTTATTCGGACAACCCTTCACCTACTACGGCGAGGTCGAGCGACTGCTGAAGGAGGATGGATCCGTTAGGCACCTGGCAATGTGCGACGGCTACTATGCCGCGATAAGGCACGACGACGTCCTAGCGCACTTCACTGACGACGGGTTCCTGACCGACTGGCAAGCCCCGAACGACATGTCCAAGGAAGACAGCCTCGAAAGGCAACGGCTATTCATGCTGAAGCTGGACAAGGTATTCGTGAATCTAGGATTGCAGAAGGGAGAGGAGGTTCAGGTTGAGCGCATTTAGAGATGCTGTAGATCTGATCATCACGATTGTTCTGTTCTTGATCATACTGAATTACTCCAGATAAGCACAAAGCCCTTTAAGCCTTGACAACCAAGGTTTAGAGGGCTTTTTTTTAGATTATGGAAAAACTAAACGTATATCCAGAAGGGGGGGCTAACCTTTTAGAGCCCGACGCAATGGTGTCAGTAGTGCAGGGAGACAGCGTTCAAGAGAAGATGGTATCGCAGTTGGCAACTGGCGATGTTTACACAACTAGAATTAAAAGAGAGATGCACAAGCGAACAGTCAAACAGTGCATTGAACAGGTGATAGCTAGGAAGATGTCCATAACGTATAAGTTCTTTCCTTGTTGCTACCTAGTGGTAAGTCACATAACCAAGGGGGAAATCTTGAACTTCCCCATAGAGGAAGACCTCGACGTAGATGACATACAGTATATATTTAATTACGTGCTGGACTGCGTAGAAGAGGACGAGCTTTGATGCGAGGACAAAAGGGTCAGACATACCAAGATTGGGTAGGGACGGAGTCCTGGGCTGACGGACAGGACACTGAAGCGTCCTTTGGCGACCTCCTGGAGGATAGATACCCAGGGGCTAGACCCGCAACCTTAGCTGAGCAATACATGCACATTGACTGGGTCTGCTCTGCTGGTAGCATAGACGTCAAGGCGCTGAAGCGTAAAAGCAGAACAGGGGCCAAAACGGAGGACTTCATCTGGCTTGAGTTCAAGAACAACAGGGGGGACAAGGGCTGGATCTACGGACAGCAGGACTTCATCGCATTTGAGTGCATCGATCACTACCTGGTAGTCCGACGGGAGCACTTGCAGAATTTAGCCGAGGAACTTTGCAATACAAATAAAAGTGTTGCAACAGCCTCAGATGCCTTATACAAAGGCTACACAAGAAGGAACAGGGATGACCTCATCTCAATGATTCGCAGATCAGATCTGCTAAAAATCCAATACACCAAACTAAATAAGACATGTCGCACTTCTACAAATACAACAAAGGCAACCCCATCTTCCTCGAGGAAGTAGCAACCCCAGCACAAGCAAAAAAAGTTCAGGGGGCATGGCCTTCAGTCACAACTGTCCTGGGAATAATCAAGGATCCATTTCTTGATAGCATCTATAAACCCATGAAGATCACTGAGTTAGCCAGGGAGATGCCTGGCTTGCACTGGAGGAGTATAGCGGACTTGACCTACGGCACCAGGGAGAGCCCAGTGACAGGGGAGCAGATACCCTCCTCCGAGTTCGGGACAGCCGTGCACAAGCGCATTGAGGACTTCGTCCTTGCGGACATGGATGCTAGGCTTCCAGCAGACAAGACACCCTGGGATGGCTGGGCTCGTCCGTTCATTGATTGGTATATTGACAACGACGTAACTCCAGTGGCTGTAGAGCACATGCTGGGCGAAGGGACAGTCAAGATAGTCGGTAGCGTTGACTTCATTGGAAAGGATGCTTCTGGTGAAGCGTTCCTGGCTGATTACAAGTGCAGAGCCAACTGCAAGGGGACGGGGAAGTTCTACCCGAAGGACCTGTATCAACTAGCGATTGAATCCTGGATGCTCTCTAAGAGAGCCAAGATGGACTACATACCTGGGTGCATATCGATTTGTATTGATTGCGACACGAAGAAGCATTATCACAAGGTCTGGAACCCAGAGCAGATTCTCGAGGGGATCGAGATCGCCAAGCTATGCAGTAAACTATATTGGAGAACAAGAATGAAATGACACTTATAAGCCTTATACTAATTTTAATACAGGTAGAAAGCGCTGGAGACGATCTAGCAATAGGGGACAATGGCTTAGCCTATGGTTGCCTGCAAATGCATAAAGCCTACGTCCAGGACGCCTCAGAATACGCAGGAAAGGACTGGAAACATGAAGACGCCTTCGACCGAGAAACAAGCATAGATATATTTATTGCTTACGCCTCAAGATACGCGACCGAAGATCGCATAGGGAGACCCGTTACAGTTCAAGACATAGCTCGGATACACAACGGCGGACCAAATGGATGGAAGAAGGAATCAACGAAAGCATACTGGCGGAAAGTTAGATCCCTTATAATAAAAGAAAAAAACAAAAGAATCATAGCAAAATGTATAGACTAAATTATCATCCAGAGAAAGAAGAAGAGAACCTGTTCGGTCTAGCCGATGAAGCTGTTATATTTCATGGACTGGAGAAGTGCATCACTGGCATGGACCAATTCGGTTACGCGGTCTATGACTACCTCAGAATGATTGACGTCTTCACTGAAGATGGAATGACGAACGAAGAAGCGGAGGAGTGGATTGACTTCAACGTGGCATGCGTGAATGCTGGCAGAGGATTCGTCATTCATTACCCCAAGCTGTGAATCAATACTTGATAAAGTATATGAGATTTGATATGCCAGAAGGTTACATTGGGTCCTCAATCAAGTGGGCAAGAACGAAGAACGACGCAGTTAAACTAATCCTTAAAAAACTACCAGACTCCCAGGGGTATTGCATTTTCAAGCGGGGCGGAGGAGGAAAAATAATATCAGTAGAACAGATACAACAAACATGAAAATACCAGACTCAGGGGACACATCAAACTTCAGCACTGGAGCAATGCGAGACGCCATGCGAGGCAAGGGCATACCCAGTTTAATACCAGTGAGCGCACTCAGGGCTACTGCAAGGCGCTTTGAAGACGGAGCCGAGAAATACGGCAGGAATAACTGGCAGAAGGGCATACCCGTCTCTAGATACATTGACAGTATAAACAGGCACCTATGGCAATTCATGGAAGAGGACCGCGCCGAGGATCATCTGTCGGCCGTAATCTGGAATGCCATGTGCCTTTACGAGACAAAAAACAGGATTGACAAGGGTGAATTACCCAAGGATCTTTACGACCTATAAAAAGGGGGAGTAGCTCAGCTGGATAGAGCATCGGTTTTCTAAACCGAGGGCCACAGGTTCAAGTCCTGTCTTCCCTACCACATTATGAAATACATAACTCAAAGCAGACTCTCCGAATGGAGAAAGGCAAACGAACCGAAGAGGTGCCCCATAAGTCAAGGTAGCATGCACGACACTGTCGTGGATCATTGCCATGCAAGCGGGGAGATACGCGGAGTTCTGCACAGGCAGAGCAATGCATTCCTGGGCAAGGTCGAGAATGCATGGAAGAGATACGCATGCAGGAGCGCAGATGTATCTTTGCCAGAAGCACTCAGACGAATGGCTGATTGGATTGAGTTCAGCAGGACTGGATTACTGCACCCTGTCGGGGCGACTCAACTGCAGAAAAGATTCAAACAGAAAAAAAATGAAGAACAACTGAAAATTTTACTTGACCTCGGTGTAGACGTTGTCAGCATGGATGCTAGTAACTCGGACAAGAGGTCCAAGTTATATAGAAAACAAATAACAAAAACTAAGTATGACTAAAGCAAATACGAATAATAATATACGTAAGAAGCTACAGAGGATACAATCCTCTTTGAAGGCCCCTAAGGGGCAGACTAATAAGTTCGGCGGATACAGCTACCGATCCTGCGAAGATATCCTTACATCTCTGAAGCCTTTACTGGCTATACAGGAATGCAGTATCGTTATAAGTGACGACCTGGTTCCTATGGAGGGAAGGGTCTTCGTTAAGGCTGTAGCTAAGCTTGTTGACAATGAAACCGAAGATGCAATCGAGGCAAACGGTTTCGCTGAGCACGCCGAAACAAAGAAAGGTATGGACTTAGCCCAGATTACTGGTAGTGCTAGTTCCTACGCTCGCAAGTATGCACTGAATGGACTTTTTGCTATCGATGACACAAAGGATGCTGACGCAACCAATGATCATGGAAAAGCATCAACTAAACCCACAACTAATAACAAAAAAACAGAGGAGCTGTTTTAATTATGCCACAAGTAAAATACGATAACACAAACACTGGAGCTATATTCAAGAATGACTACAAAGAGTCAGATAAGCATCCAGACATGACGGGACCGCTAGACGTAGAGGGTGTTGAATACAACATCGCCGCGTGGAGCAACATGAGCGACAAGAAGGGTAAATACCTGAAGATCAAGCTCACCAAGAAGGAGGACAAAGGTTCTTCCCAGTCAGACAGTTCAGACGCGCCGTTCTAGGACGACTCGTTTCATGCTACTAGAGGAGGGGCGAAAGCTCCTCCTCTTTTTTATCTCTAATAACAAAACATGATACCACAAAACACAGAAGCAGAGAGGCACCTACTGTCCAGTTTCGTAAACGAAGAAGGGACAGCAAAGTTCGACGAAGTCGCCAGTATACTGGACGAAGCGGACTTTTATGATTTAAGTAATCAAACGATATTCAAGTGCATGAAGAGCATTGCACTTTCGGGCGCGGACATAGATGAAATATCTTTATCCGAAGAACTAAAAAGGGTCGGCTTGCTTGATAGGGCGGGCGGAATCGCTGGAGTCCTGGGTAGCACGAATCACTTGGGCGTCGTTCAGCACAAGTTGTGCGCAGAGACCATCAAGGAGAAGTCCAACCTCCGCACGATGATAAAAAAGTTCAAGTCCAGCGTAGAAAGCATGGAGGATGAATCCAAGACTAGTTCAGAGATTTCGGCTGAAGTCGAAGCTGTTCTACTTGGCATAAACGATATGTCCAAACGCGACAAGGATGTAAAGCGAGCATTGCAGGAGGTTCAGAGTGAATTCAAGAGCATGCTCGACGGGACATACAAGCCCGACGTAATCAAGACGCACATCAGTCACCTGGACGATAAGCTCAGTGACGGAGGACTAGGCATGGGCGAGGTCTGCGTTATCGCGGCTCCTACATCCTGCGGTAAGTCCCAGTTGGCTCTGAACATGGCTTGCAGGTCCATTGACAGGCAGGGCATACCTGCACTCGTGTTCTCGTTTGAAATGCCTCAGAAGCAAGTTCTGAAGCGCTTAATACATGCTATGTCTGGGGTGAACCCCAGGCGCATAAGGGACAACGTAATAACCCATGACGAGCAGAAGAGACTCTGGGAGTGCACTGAAAAGGTAGAAAGCATGAAGCTCTTCACCAGTCACAGCGTCAGGGACATTGATGACCTTGTTATCCAAGCCAGGGCAATGACCAGGAAGCAGGGAATAAAGCTAATCGTTGTGGATTATCTGCAGTTAGTTCCTTGGGACCCGAAGAAGTTCGGGAAGACGGATGCAATCTCCGACATATCGCACAAGATCAAGCAGATGGCAATAGAGCTCAATGTAGCTGTAATACTGCTGTCCCAAGTGAACCGAGAGGGCTCTCGTTCGGAGGGTGGCCTTGAAGTTTATCATCTACGCGATTCTGGGGACATTGAGAATGACGCTGACGTCATAATTATGATGTATCCAGACGGAATGGATATGAACAAAGCAACAAAAATAGATGAAACAGGAAGTTACAAAAATATGATTTACAAGATAGGTAAGAACAGAGAAGGTGAAAGAGACCTCATGGGAGCATTTAAATTCTACAATCAACTCGGGAGGTTCTACTAATGGATATAAGATCAATACATAGTTGCATTAAATACTTTGAGACTACACTGGGCAAAGCTCCCAGGATGGTCAAAGAAAACGACGAAGACGTCTATTGCGGTCCAGTCCTTACGGACTTCGCAAAAGATCTAATCGAAAGAGTAGAAAACAAAAAAAAGAGTAATGCCTACTTGACAAAGCGTTCCCCCAAGCGTAAAAAGAATACGAGGAAAGCTCCTAGGTAACGAAGAGCGGGTTGTTCTTGACCCTGTTTAGTCCTCAGCCCCTCTCGTGTTAATTCACGAGGGGGGTTTTTTTATCTGGATCTGAGGAGTCTCTCTACGTCCTTAGTTATTATGCGCTTCCTTCTCATCTCGAGATACAAGGATCTATCTATGTGAGCGTTCATCTCTACCAGGAGGTCAGCCCTGTCGGATGCATTCAGGTTCATCAGCAAGAGATCCTGGGCGCTTCTGCCGTATTTCTCGTTTGTCTGCCTGCGCTTCATTTCGGCCCTGAATCTTTCTGCCTTTATTCTGTCCTCGGCATCTCCTGCGTAAAGTTTCTTGAGTTCAGAGACCTTCTCTGCTCTTGTTTTTCCTTCAATGATGCGGTCGTATTGATCCTGGATTGATTCAGGCACGCCCTTCTTGAATGGCTCAAAGTCCATGCCCTTGCTTATCCTGAAGATGTCAGCGCTTCTTACACCTGCGCTCTTCATGAGGTCGATCTTTTCATCCTTGCTATAGCCGAAAGAATCAAGCCTGTTGTATGCCTCTTCGATCCTATCGAAAGCAACCTTGGCGTTCTCTATGCCGTTCTGGTATGATCTCTCGATTTCATCTTCAGTCATCCTACCTTCGCTGAACTTGTATTTGAAGTCAGTAGTGTAATTACCCCTGGCTTCAGAATACCTATCTACGAAATCCTGCAGTCTTCTTTTAGCCATTTGATTGAAATCGATCTTAGTGAACCTGAGTCCAAGTTGACGCATAAGAACTTCTGACATGGTGAAGTCGCCAGTTCCCTCCGCAGCCGACTCCAGTCTATCAATTTCTCTCATTATCCCTGGCTCAAACGTCTTGCCGATGGCGTATGACACTCTTTCCTTTAGGGCCTGGAAGCCCTCAGATGTAGATATCTTCTCTCCGTAGACATCTCTGTTGTCAATGGCTCGCATTACGTTTTGATTTACGAACGTGCCTTCTCCCATCAGTTCCTCGGACATCAGCCCAGTTAAGGTCTTAGTCGTGTCGTATTCGTTTTCCTTACCCTGGACAGCTGCATCAAAGACGGCTCCCCCGAACTGCGTAAGTGTAGCGTGCGGGAATATATAACTGGTCAAGGCGAAGGTTCCCTTCTTGGTTTCCTTGTCAATCGTAGCCATGAAGTCCTTGTCTCGCATGTAACTAAAACCAAAGAAAGCAAAGTCATCTCTTTCTTGCGGGTCGAGTATGCCTTCACCTGGTATAAATGGAGCACTGTCCGCACCAGCAGAAAGGAACTCCTTGGCGGTTGCGGATACAGCTAGAGCTCCAAACAGAAACCCAGCCCTACGTCTTCCTTCCTGGCGGACTGACTTTAAAAGTTTTTCAGCTTGAGCTGGGTCCGCTGGTAGATCGATGTCGAACCTCTTGAGGAAACTCTTTCCGTTGATCATCTCTCCAGCGAACCTGAACTGGTTCGTTGTGTTTCTGGCTAGCTCCAGGGTAAAGGTAACGAAGGGAGGAAGGATACCTCTGCGTGAAAGGTATTTACCTAGTTTACTTGTCCTTTCGTAGTTCTGGTAAGTGTCGTTCGTAATAGAAGCAGCAATAGTTTTGATGCGCCTCTCGACTGCTTCTTTGCTTTCGCCTAGTATTGCTCCGTGCTTCAGGAATCTGTTTCTTACCATGTCCTGATTGGACTTCCAGATGGCGTATCTGGTTGCGGTGTCCGTGACGCTGTAGAGCTTGCCCATTGCCTTGGTCCCCTTCTCCAGGAGGTTACCAATCTTTCCATCTCGTATGGCTGCAGCAACTTCATTGGCATTGATACTAGCGTTGCCTACGCCGTAATCATACATTTCATCAATGTCTGATATTAACTGCTTCCTGTATTCTGGTGTGAACTGCTTCTTACGAAGCCCCTTTGTGACTGCACCCGACACGTCACCTATTGCTGTTCCCTCTAGTTCAGCCGATGCCAGTCTAAGGCCCCTTACATAATTCGTGTAGTTCTTACCGAAAGGAAAAACTCCGTTGGACATTGCCGCGATGGCACCACCGATTGCATTAACCATGTAGGATGGCGGATTGTAAATAACCTTTGCTGCCTTGGAGTAGGCAACCATTCCCCCGAACAACTGATTAACGACACCAGCAGTTCCATCTGCTGCCATCTCCGCGAACTGCGACTCGTAAAGTTTGCTTATAGCGTGCGATGTCTCCGAAGGAATAAAGAGCTCTCTTCCGTCTGTATCCTTGAGCTCTCCCATGATGGTGTTAAGCTTTACATAACCAGATTTTTGTTCAGTCGAAAGTTGCCCTGATTTCTTTAGAGCCTTCACAAGCTCCGTCACGGAGTTCATCTGAGCTATGTGCCTCCTGGTATCTCTTATCCTGTATTTAGCCTGGAAGCCTGCCTTCTGGACATTAGATGTTACCTCCCCAAGAAACAATCTCTCGGCTGGGCCTGGCATATGACCATCAATCACCGCTTCAAATCTTCCAGGTAAAGTAGCAACCAGAGACATCTTACCTAGCCCCTTTCCATCTTTCTTCATTGATATCAGGTGCTTGAAGTGCTTCTCTACGTCTTTATTTATCTTCTCTGTTATCTTGGGATCTGATATATCTTCACCAGCATCCTTAGCCCTTCTTTCCAACGTAGAACGAACTTCTTCTTCGGCTAAGGGTTTTCTAATTTTATTTATTTTAGAATCGGGTGTCCACTTCTTGTCAACGAAAGCCTTGTAGGTTGCGGTATCGTAGGTCCTTACACCCTTGTCTATATCTGACTGCATCCTAGCCATTAAGGTTTCTCTTTGCTTCGTTGGTAAAAATGCAAATGTGTCACCCTTATCAAAGATATCGTAGAGCTCCTTCATGGCGGTCAT
>Ga0181369_1000576_pt1 | contig 10357 bp, 25 predicted proteins | sample LowvirmetaG_8_FD_130088 | JGI IMG/M metagenome (GOLD analysis project Ga0181369, IMG submission 130088) | Marine viral communities from the Subarctic Pacific Ocean - Lowphox_04 viral metaG | ecosystem: Environmental > Aquatic > Marine > Oceanic | place: Subarctic Pacific Ocean | collected... | reverse complement strand
GGCAAGTGGTAAATAGAAAAGTAGTTGGTCCATCTCTGGTGTGTACTCTTCCATAACAGAAGTTATCTGGTAGTTCATAAAGTCCTGTACTCTTGCAGCTTGTTGCTGTACGTCAGGAGTTGCTGCTCCCATAACCTGTGCTTTGACTGGACCTTTTGCTGGTAGTAGTTCTTTGAAAGCTTGTGCTTGGAATTGCGTTACTGCTTCTGATAGTAGTGGATGAGTGACACCTGATGCTCCGGGAAAAGGAGTTTCTCTGTCTTCTATTTTAAAACCAAGTAAGTCTAGTCCTTGAATGTAAGTGTCTTCCCACTCTTGTCTACTAGCTTTATCATCTTCGTAGCCACTAATTAATTCGCTACTCAACATATCTAAATCTTGGTCATCAATAAACTCAGCTAGGTTTGCATCAAAAGGAACTACTGGTTCTTCTGGTATATCGTCTGGAAAGTAATCTACTTCTGCGGAGCCATCTGGAGCAAACTCTACATTTACTTCTTCGTCGCCTGTAAGTGGTGAGTCTATTTCAACAAATTCGTCTGCAACATTTTGTGTCGTTGGGTCTTTGTCGTAAAGTTGAGAAATATTCTCAATATTAGTGGGAGCTTTTATTTCGTCTACCATAATCTAGTAATAACTTTTTATTAATCTTGGTTCACGTTCCTCTAGTTTCTCGTCATTATGGAGACCTATGAAACCACCTTGTCTATATCTTAACAAAGCTTGTGTGGTTGAGTCCACTAAATCATCATGGTCGCCAAATGGAAAAGCAGCACACTCTTCTATCAATTCTTCTGCCCAACGTTCCTCAGGAGCGTACACCATACCTGATTCTAGTATTGGTGATACTGCATTTACTCTAGCAACCTTGTCTTGTCCTCTGCTCGGTGTGTAATTTACGACAGGTATACCCATTTGACGTAGTTCATGTGTAAGTGGCATACCAGATGCCTTGGCTTCTATGATAACTGTGTCTGGTTCCCAGTATTTGTACTGCTTTAATGCCTCTTGTTTAAGTTCTGGGAAGTCCCACCGTCCTTTTTTCACGTCTAATAGCAAAATTGCTGGTGCACTTAGGGCTTCTTCTGGATAAAACACGCACCAAGTAGTGATTGCCGAGTAATCTGCGGTTTCATTCTTAGAAAATGCTGTATCATAGCTTTGAATCACGTATTGCATGTTAGGAATCTGGTCTTTGTCCCATTTTTGCCACCATTCACGCTTTAAAATAGCTCCTTCCTCTGAAGTTGGGTTCTGTAACCATTGTGCTGACCACTTTGAGACAGGTAAAGACGCTTTGATACTCTCTAGTTCTTCAAGACTCCAAAATTCTTTCCATAATGGGTTGCCTGTGTCTGGGAAAATAGCTGGGAACTCTACTACTTCCCACTTATCTGCTTTCGGGTCGCTTTGTGCAGCCAGTAATCTACCTGTTAAGTCCTTGGTCGACCATCTTGTCATCACTACGACAATAGAACCACCAGATTGTAGACGTTGTCTTGGTCCAGAACTGTAATAATCCCAAGCATTGTCCAATGCTTTTGGTGAAAGTGCGTCTTGTTCCGAGTGAATATCATCTAGAACTAGCAAATCTGCACCACGTCCTGTTACTGCACCACCGATACCAGAGTAAAATGCCTCTCCACCTTTGTTGGTTTCCCACCTTCCTGCTGATTTACTATCTTGTTTCAAAGAAACGTCAGGAAAAACCTGTTTGTATTCTTCCGAGTCGATAATATCACGAACTTTTCTACCAAAACGAAAGGCTAGTTCTGCTGTGTGGGTAATTTGCATAAGCTTTAGCTTTGGATTTCTGCCAAGTAACCAGCTAGGAAAGAAAGTAGAAGCAAATTCTGACTTTGTATGCCTTGGTGGCATGTTGACTATTAGTCTTTTTATCTTGCCATTAGCTACATCTTCTAGTTTTTGAGCAAATATCTTGTGGTGTTCACCTTCAATAAAATCAGTCCACATGTGCTTTACATAATGAATGAAGTTGTCTTTACCTTCTCGTTGTAGTGTTTTGGAATCTAGTGCATCTTTTAAAGCAAGAAACTTTTTAGCTGCGTCGGGGTATTGTTCTGCCAGACTTTCTAGGTCTATATCTAAGTCTTTACTCATTTTCTTTGCATTCTACTATATTTTTAGCCCACCAATAAAGCTCGTCTTCTTTTAATGTGTGTTTCATTGTGTTTACTCTAAGACAGACTAGTTGAATGTTTGTTACTAAATAGTCAACATCTGGGTCTATTCTATCAATAGAGACATTTAAATCTCTTCTGCCACTGCCATCTTTATGAAAGGTCATAAACAATCCTGTCAAAGCACATCTACCTTTTTGTACTTCCCATAACTGTAAAACATCTTCTAGTGTTATCTCCCAACCTATCTTTGATTTTTCTTTTTTTATTCTTGCATGTTTGAGCTGACCAAACGAGCGAGTTAAGAAATTTTGTGGAGTTGCACTAGCAGCTTTTCGTCGAACTATGTAACGACAGGATATACATTTCTTGCTTTGAGCTGGGAATGCTTCTAAAGAAAGCTCTTGTTTACAATCCGTACATTTTTTGGAACTAGAAATTTTTCTCTCCATCTGGGACTCCTAGGGCTTATATTACATAAGGGGGGTCCTATATGTAAAGTTTTTGATACCAGAGTTTTTGTGTATATCTTTACTTATATATGTCTGTATATGGATGTTATTCTGTTTGGGGGGGCTCCCCCCTCTGCTACTATCATAATCAAAGCGACAAGCCAACAGTCTCGTTTCCTCGACTTGTTTGACTGTTGGCTTGTCGCTTTGCCCCCCGTTATGCCCCCCAGTTATATAAGAGCAATCCTATATAATAAAATAATCTAAGAAATAGTTGCATTATCTTAATTTATGTGAATGGGATTAGTTAAGATATATTTGCATATATTACATATACCTGTATCATTTACATATTGATTAACAACTAAACGAGGAAATATGAAATTTACTTTTGTTTTAAAACTTGACCAAGGCGGAGAACTCGCTGGGGTTGAGACTAACTTAACCGAGTTAGTTATAAATGGGGTTGTCGTTGTATCCAATGGCAATGTAAATACAACTGCACTTGAAGAAGTCATGGCTCTTAGAGGTATGGACAATCTTCAATTGCCAAATGGAGACTTGAACTAATGTTATTTGAGCAACTTAAAAATGCTATTGATAACTCTTTCGCGGATGATGAAAAACTCATCCGCGTTCAAGGTGTCAGAGATGGCAGAAGCTTTGTTATTTACGAAGCATGGACTTCAGGAGACGAATTTGTTATTTCGGTTGCCGAAGAAGGTAGCCGAGATTATGAAAGAGTTATGTTTCAGGAAGAGGAAAGAAAAAGAAAAGAAAAAGAATGGGAGGAAATAAATGGAGACGTATAAAATAGAAAAAGGTATCCCAATCGAGAGTAAGCAAGGCAAGATTAAATTTACTGCCGAGTGTATGAAGGTTGGCGATAGCGTACTTATGGAAAGTTATCCGAGAGCAGTGTCTTTGGCAAATGCTCTCAGGGCTTTGAATAAACTACCGACTTTTAAAATTCAACCGAATGGCAAAGTCAGGGTTTGGTTTAAGAGGTGGAAGTAATGGTCTATATCAGAGAAGAAGAACTAAGGAATGTAAAGAAGGCTTTGCATTCCTTAAACGAAGAACAACTTAGTCTTTTGCTACATGACTATGCGGCTATGCGAGATATTCAAGATGAGGTTGAAAGAGAAATAACTCCTCTTAAGAATAAAATCCGAAAGCTTCAAGAAAAGGTAGCGAAGAAGAGAAAAGTCCAACAGCAATACAGACGACTGTATTGGAAAAATCATTTAAAGCAATTCCGCCTTAACAATGGAGTAAGGAGTTTTTGGCTTATTGATATGACTAAGTGGGAAGAGTATCGTTTTAGTAATTTAGAAGAAGCTATCAGAAAACTAGCTACAAAGTGGTGGCAAGAAGGTAAGCTAAAAGTTAAGGACTAAATCAAATCAAACAAAGAGGGAAGCTTCGGCTTCCCTTTTTTATGGGATACATGATATAATCGTCAGCATGATGTTGTTGTCAATCATGGAAGGGAGAGCTTCGGCTCTCCTTTTTCACATCTGTCATTTCTCCAGCAGCACACCATCCTGCAGCACGGGACAATCATAATAAAAGCGACGAGCCAACGCCATGTCCATCCACTAACAAAAAGGCGGCGTTGCTGGGCATTGCGTCGTCTCGTCGCTTTTAGCCCCCACAAATCCCCCTTGACATATTATGAGTTATATCCCATAATTTACATATGAATAACACAGTTAGCTTTATGACCTACCAAGATGTCAAAAGGATTAATCAAAAGTCCATTGACGAAGGTAGGAATAGAACGATTACTGATGAGTTCTTTGAGGACTTTCCCGAAGATACTATCTTCCCAGTCACATTCGATATGGTACATAACGATTGTGAAATGAGAGTTAGGTTATCTTATGGCATTGGTAATGTAGTTCTGGATATGGGCTTCGACGATTACGCCGAAGGAGTACAACAACAAAACATAGGAGAGGTGGTGTCATGATTATGAGGAAGTAATTCTCCCAAAAGTCCTGAGGTCCTTTTCATTACCTTAGGCAGAGGGACGACAACAGTGATGTAGTCGTCCCTTTTTTTATCGCCATGATTTCCTCCGTCAGCTTCCAGCCCGTAAATATCATAATAAAAGCGACGAGCCAACACTCGTACCTCGTTCTATCGTGGCTCGTCGCTTTTATCAACCCCTTTTTCCCCTTGACTTTTTTATGGGACCTATGCCATAATTCATTATTGATTAACAAACAACGAGGAAAATATGAAAACAATCAAAGGAAAAACTTTCGAGTTTTGTGATGTAATAGTCGGAAAAACAATTACTGTTGCAGTAGTTAGTTCTGAAGATGATGAATACGGAGATGAAGCTAGAGATATGATTTATCGAGCTATTCCTAATGTTCAAAGTGTTGGATTGCCGTCAGGTAATTACAAGAACGAAATCGAAGGCAATTTTGACGAAAAGATTGAAGACTACAAGCAATACCTTGCAGGTGGTTGCGGTTTTGAACATGTCTTAGTTAAAGACGAAGACGGCGAAGTGAGGGAGGTGTAATGGAAGAACAAGAAGAATACACTCACACAATTTGGATAGAATGTGTGGACCAATATCAAGCAGACTTAGTTCTTAAAGTTTTGAAGGATAATTTAACTCCCGACTACTATGAGAGCTTAAGAAAGGGAATTCATTTTAACGATAATTAGATTAGTCCCAAACTAAAGGGCGACAACAGATAATGTTTGTCGCCCTTTTTTTATGTCCACCGCCTCTTGCTGCACGACCATGCAGCGAAACAAATCATAATATAAGCGACGAGCCAAGTGGCTCGTCGCTTATCCCCTGTCAATCCCCTTGCTTTTTTATAAGATATATGCCATACTTCCTTATCAAATAAATAGGAGAAATATAATGCCCTTATCAAGAAAGTATTATATAAAGTTCGCCGATTTATTTGCTGAACACGACAGAGGTGTTTCTGCAGAGTTTCGAAAAGATTTCGAAAATCTATTGAAGACGGATAACCCCAGATTTAATAGAGAGAGATTTGCAGACCACATCAGTAAAAATTCAGACAAATAAACAACCGAGCTTGTTAATCATAAAGCCCGAATGGTTTCGACTGTTCGGGCTTTTTTGCGTCTGGGCTTGACAACCATCTGGGCTGCATCTTCCTTAAAAAAATCAACAACAAAGCGACAAGCCAACCCCCCGTCAATCCCCCCAATAATTTTTAATCCTTTGACCAACGTCAACAAAAGAAGTACAGAGATACTTGGACGAAAGACCTTCGTCCAAAAGATTTTCTAGCTCGGACGAAGGAACTAGATAGAGCTGAGATTTATTGGAGGTTGATTGGACGAGGGACGAAATCAGGATAAAACACGGCGAGTTTTTACGCTGTAAATGGAAAGCAATTTGATGTGGCGAGATGTTTGGTTTATTACTTTTTATTACTTTCAATTCAACAGTAAAGAGTTGCCCATTTTTAGTTGTGCCTAACAAGTCGGGAACACCCTGAGAAGCCCAAGACTCAAGGCGTAGCCATTGAAATTCTTTAAGATTTTTCTTGACTTGTTGCCAAAAATTACTTTCGCTTTTTGCCATGTAATAAGAAGTATATATTACTGTTAAAAATAAAGTTGCTTTTATGGGATTTATTTGGTATTTTATATCTAATTAACTAACGCTATCAAAGGAGATAATATGACAGCAAGTAAAAGAATAGTACAAGGCATGAATGAATACTGCACAGTAGAATATGAAAGCCGAATAGTGAATAAAAGAGAAGCAGAAGTTTTTCAAGATTGGATTTATGAAAACATGGCTTCCATTTATGAACTAAAACTTAATCACGAAATACACTCAATGACTAACGGAATGTATACGATTAATTGGTGGGGAACTGAGTATGTTGATATACAAGACATACTAAATGGGGAGGCAGAACTATGAGCCACGCATTACAAGGAGAAATAAATTTCATAGTTGAAACAATAGAAGAGCATATTCTTGGAGATAACATTTACATTGAAAATGTAGGTGTTGACGCACGACTTGTCTATGTCAGTAAATTTAATGAATGGATTTTCATGGACTATAAAACCAATAGGTTTATAAATGATTGGGTATTAGAAGATTTATTATCTAAGTTATCTGATGAGATGATAAGGGAATTACATGAAGTTATTTTAAAGGAATACGCACTATGACCATTTCAACAATAACCGAAGCTTTTGAAATTGTGAAAGAAGCAGTTGATAAAGCAGATAACCAAGCATTCTTAGTGGAGTCTAGTTTAGAGTATGAGCAATCATCTCAAAGGAGATACCACGCTTTGAATATAATAAAAAACAGATTAAATATATAAAGGAGAAATTATGTCTGAAAAAACAAACTACATAGAAGTCGAGGAATACTCTCAAGATGCTAGAAAGTTTGAAATAACATCTAAAAATCCGATAGACCTTGACGAATTCAGTCTTGTCGAAGCAATAACTCAAGTTGATATTACTAAAGACGGAGATACTTGCGAGTATCAAACGGAAGACGGCAACACCATAACTGTAAAATTTGTGGGAACTGAGTATGGCGATAACTCAGAAATAGATGTAACTCATATACAGCCGTGGGAATGGGGGAATGAAGAATGAAAAAATATAAATTTGAAATGATAGCTACTGAATGTTTACAAATAGAAGTAGAAGCTGATGATTATAAAAAAGCAGAGGAGATTGCTAGTCAATCTTGTTTTGAAGAAGATTGGGAAACGACAGATTGGTCTGGTGGAGAAATAATTTGCATAAAAATGCCTGAGAATTTGGAGGAAGAAAAACCTACGTATGTCGAAGAATGGACTACTTCTATTGCTATTAAAGACAAGTACGAAAGTATCAAGGGAGATAACGCGGACTATTTTGTACAGGAGGACGAATGAAATTACCCTATGAACAATGGAAAAAACTAGATGAAGCTATGGCACTCTTAGATGAAACTGTTAATGCAGTACCTATGGTAATTAGAATAGAGCCAGAAGCACCAAGTTTAATACAGCTTTCAGCAGAAATGTGGGAGTTGATAGATGAATTAAAACCTGAGGAGAAAACATGAGCATTACAGAAAAAGAGTCAATTATCTGGGCTAGTGGACATTACTTAACAGAACATTTGCCTGAAGAATATGATGAATGGACAAATGAAGAACTTGACAGTCATTTATTAGAATTTGTTTGGCAACCTTTTGAGTACTATTCTGCAGAACAGGTTTGGGAATACATAGAAAATTTAGCTTATGATTTTAGAAACACCATAAACCATAAATTAAAGGAGGACACATGAAATACAAAGCAGGTATGAAAGTTAGATTAGAAGACCAAGTCTTTGAAGTTATTGATGAATGTGATAACTGCAATAAAGGTTGGGAAACTATGCAACGAGATAGTGGTATTGATGTGGAACAAATCTGTCAAGAATGCGACGGCTTAGTGGACGGCAGTACAACGTATCAGTTTCAAAAAGAAGACGGCTACATAATTATAATAGGAGAAGACAATGGCGAAAAAGCAAAAAATAATAATGCTTGAAAAGGTGTATCACACTTACGAAGTTGAGGCAGACACAATAGAAGAAGGAGTCGACAAGCTTGGCGAGAGTATTGGACACACGGGCAGACCTATCAAAGACGGAGTAGAACGACTCAGCACAGAGTTGGAATTTGAATTTTATGATGATAGGTGGTTAGAAATAAAATGAAAACTTATATTCATGTCAATCAGCACAAGATAAGAGCAAATAAAAAACATGGCACGGACGAGCCTGTTATTACTATAAAGAAAGGAAAAACAAATACTTATTGCCATGAAGTTAGAATACTTTCATCTGCAACAGTTAAATACGGTGGCAACGACAAGCCTCTTTTAAGTTGTGGAGCTAGAGTAGTAATAGAAACAGAGGGAGAAGTTGAGGTAGTAAAATGACCAAATCAAAACACAATGGAAAACTTACTCCAGAACATCTGCAAAAAATACGCAACGCTTTGAAGAAAAGAGGTAAATTATGAGATACAAAATAAATGAAAATTCTATAGAAGGTTATGAAGGCGACAAGCTAGTATCACTTCTTTACATAAGTTGTCCTGTATCAAGGAGTAAAATTATTTTACAGTACGAAAAAGAAGGTAGTTTAATCAAATGAAAGAAAGATTTATTCACGTCATTGCAGTTTTTATAGAAGGAGAGTTGAGCTATGTGCAAACTTTTGACAGCATGATTATGGCAGAACGCTTTATCGACAGCTTACCTATAAAATTACAAAACCAAATCGCTGATGTACCTATAACCGACAGCTTGTTTGTTCAAGACAATGGTTATAGACATTTCATAACCGTTCTAAATGACATTGATGGCGACATTGCCATACCTTCTGTTCTCCAATAATTGAAAACCCCACGCTATATATTTGGACATACCAGCGAGTCGCTGGGGATGGTAAGTTGGTATTGGAAAAACGACAAGGCAAACGTGTGGAAAACCTACAAGCCCCAGCTACAAGATGTCGGGATACTTGACAAACTTTCTAAAGAGGACAAGCGACAAGCTCAAAAAGAGATATACGAAGATATTATGGGTCGAGAATATCCGAAGAAGGAGGCTCAACAAGTTGTGCGTTCTCGATTTCTAACATAGGTTTGTAATCTAATACTAGTTCTCTCATTTTCTTTTTAAGTTCTATTTCACTTAACGACTCCAAAGACCCAGTCCTAACTTCTTTTCTTTCTACATACAGTCCTGCTGCACGACCTCTTTGCGTTTCGGCTGCAACAGCAGCCGTGTAGTTACCTTTATCTAAAGCAGCGTCTCGTATTTCAGCAAGTTTCTTAACATGTCTACCAAAGGTTACATTGTATTTTTGGTTTACTTGAGTCTGTAGTTCTTCTATGTATTTACAAACTTCGGGATATTTTTGTGGATTGGTTAGTTCAGAGGCTCGGACCCGAGCAGAAGATTTAGAGTAACCAGCCGACAAGGCACACTCCTCTTTTGTTTTGCTTCCGTCATTCATTACAAATTCTTCAGCAAACTTCTTTTGACTAGCAGTTAGTTGTTTTGCCATGTGGGAATGATACCTTAAAACTAGGCAGTATTGCTACTGCCTAGCATCAATCACCAAAGGAGAAATTTTAGAATCGATTGATACTGTAATTATAAGACTTTTTATATAAAAATCCACATAATTCGCCTCAGGTCTACCTAAGGTCACAGAAATGAGGTCAAAACCCTTTAAGGACAGGGTCTACAGCTTAACCTAAGGTCATAAGGTCATTTTCTTGCAAAATTTTGATAGTTCTTTTGTATTTTTTGTAAATTCTCACCTTAGGAATGAGGTTTTATACTATTTATGTCTATATAGGAAAGGGTTTTTAAGGCTTTTTTACCTCATTTCTACCTAATTTCTGCAGTTTTTTGACCTTAGGTCCTTGGTCCGTGGTCCTTCGTCCCTAAACCTTTGATTTATAATGATAAATTGTAAAAGATTGGTCTTCAACGTTGGTTATTTTGCGAACGGTGCCGTGCGGCTCAGACCTTTTTGTCTTTCTAAAAGCGTCATCAAAAGACAAGCAGTTGTGTACTCGGCGGGTAATAATTTCACCATCAAGCTCTATTTCTGCTTCGTATTCGACATCTAAAAAGTGCACAGGATACCTAGACTTATGATAAGCCAAAAGATTTTGAGGGTCGTTTTTAGCGTAAATGCCTAATTTTGAAACCTTGAGCTGCATTTCTT
>Ga0181369_1000570_pt1 | contig 10417 bp, 18 predicted proteins | sample LowvirmetaG_8_FD_130088 | JGI IMG/M metagenome (GOLD analysis project Ga0181369, IMG submission 130088) | Marine viral communities from the Subarctic Pacific Ocean - Lowphox_04 viral metaG | ecosystem: Environmental > Aquatic > Marine > Oceanic | place: Subarctic Pacific Ocean | collected... | reverse complement strand
TGTGCTAACAATCAAAGGTCTCAATGGCACTGACCTTTCAGAGAAAACCAAACTGTTTGAAAAGGAAATGGCCAAGTGCTTGTCCAAAGCACTGGACACTGAGATGCCTTACACCTTCAACGAGAAATTCCATGCCACAACGGTATTCTGCCCCGTTCTCGTTAATGATATGCGGGGGGCAAACAACGTTGAAATTTGTGCTGTCGAATCGTTCGATATTCCTGATTACAGCACCACAGAAGATGCCATTGAGTCTCTTGGCAGACTTACAATCCCTGATGAGGACCGCGAATCAACCTGGAAGTTCCAGGACATGATGAGTGACTACATCAACATGCACTCTGCACAAGACGCACAACGTCTGAAGGGCAGCTATGGCATGGCTAATGGCGTTGAGATCCTACCAGCAAACCGTACTGTTGATGCAGTGGCATTGCCTGCTGTTAACGCAGATACAGGAGAAGATTCAGCTCTTTGATTCTCCTGGATAGGGATTGGGTTTGACAATCTTGGAATGCCAATCAGCATCAACTGGTTCGTTATCTCTTTTTTCGAGCCAGTTATGCAATCCATTGGTCATCATCTCCAAATTTTCTTTTACCAATCCCTTTACTGCTGTTTGTCTGGTTGTAGCAATCTTCACAAGTAAGGTTGCTATTTCTTTTAGTTCACTTAATGAAGCACACGATTCAATTTGTCGAATCATTTTTTCTTGCCAAAAGAAATCTTCAGGACTAGTTTCTAGTTTCAACATTGAACTAAACTTATTTAACTTCGATTCTATTACTAATGAACAAAGAATCAAAAGCAGCACTTAAAGCAGGTGCATCAACAGCTCTTCTGGGTGGAGCTATCTTAATTAATTTTGGTAATCCTGTAGCCTGGGCTGCTTTAGCAGCTGCTAGCTTTGGTATTGGTAAAGCTGCTTACCAAAACACAAAATACCCATCCAGCTTGTTGTCTCACACAAAAGACCAAGATCGGGTAATCTAAACACCAGGCTTTCACAGTCTTTGCTTTGATGTAAGCCCTGGTTCAATTCAACTCTAACTTAATTTAAATGGCTCCAACACTTCAATTGAATGGGGCGCAAGCCTCAATTTATTCCAGATCCAACATTAAAAGAGCTTTCGATGACTTTGACGAAAGCGGCATTGCTGGCATCTATCGGCGTAGCGATCACATCCTCGTTGTTCGTCACGATGGCAGTGAGCAGCAATACCCGACCGCGCCCATCATTTCAAGCTTTCAAAATTTTACAGGAAGACTCAAGCATTTCTTCTCCTATCTTGGACCTCACTTCAGAGGCCCCAGCTTATGGCGGAATAACGCTTACGTCTTGTTCAAAGGTTGGGCGTATACCCATACCTATGGATCTAAAACAGCTAATGCACAGTTACAACATCACTGGGCAGATAGATTTATTCATCTGTCAACCATAGATGAACTGAAAGCTGTATTGCAGAATGATCAGTTTGATCTGGGTCACATCGTGGCACCAGATGGTTTGATCTTTCCTCAACCTGAAGTTGATCTCAACTCTCCATTTGAACAAGAGCAAACAGTAGAGCACCAGGCAAAGCCATGGTGTTCCTGTGGATCCTTCTGTCGTCAGGAAAACAACCTTGCTGAGTACCAGGCTGAGATCCCTGGTTATCAGCCAACTTGTATTCACCTCACTTGGTTTAACAAGTATCGCGAGCTTCTTGCCAAGCGCACAGAGATTCGTAATTCGGTTGTCATGCCTGATAAGTGTGTCGCTTGGTGGTACGCACCACCGAAAGATGCAACATCCACCGGCAGATTCACACTATTGCATACGATCTCTGGTCCACAGGCACCGCTCAAATTGTGGCGAGCTTACAAACCAAAGGAAGTATTCAATGAACATCATGCTTGGACTCTGTTCGACAGCATGATGGAAGCAGGTTATCTGCCCTACCCAGGCCAACACCTGAATCAACTTGCCTCAGCTCCACGCCAACTTAATCCTGATCACCAAGATGTTTGAATCCCTGCTTGCTTTCGTCCTTCCTTATGCCAAGGACATCTTACTTACTGCAGCCGCAGGTTTGATGGCCTATGTCATGGGCAGACTTCAATCCTTCATTCATGCAATCTAATGACCCAAATTACTTCAGCCAAGCTCCAGGAAATGACAACCATGGAGCTGTACAACCACTACGCAGCTTTGGAACATGCGCTACCAATGCTTACAGATGACTCCAAGGAACTGGTTCATGCCGAGCTTGAATCCGTCATCAAACTCAGGTCAGAGAAGATTGATCGCATCTATTACGCCATCTCTCACCATGAAGATCTGGTTGAACGCGCAAAAAAAGAGCAAGAGAAAGTCCTTGCCGCACGTAAGCATCATGAAGCACAGGTAACAGCACTTAAAAATTTGCTAAGTTATTTACGGCGTTCGTTGCCTCATGGTTCTAATCGAATCACGGGCAAGAACTACGAATTCACACTGTCTAAAAAGAAGGACACTTCTGTTTATGTCAAGTCAGATCCAAACGAATGGACAAGAGAGGAACAGGAGTCTTTCTGCTTACAGAAGGAAACTAGACAAACCAAACACACAGTCGTACGCACACTCTCGGGCACGATCCTTGACGAATCTACAACCCCAAAGCTCACAACTGAACTCCTCCCAAACGTCGACGCACTCCGTAAGACGTTTGCAGAAGGACAACAACTTCCGCCAGGAGTCAAGGTTCAACAAGAATATTCAATACGCAGCAAACGACTTGTCGGATCAGTGGATCCACAAGCATCCTTCAATCCAAGAGAGTTTCTTCCAGAAGATTGAAGCACCTAAAGATGCAAATGAAGCATCGATTAAACGGCAATGTCATGAGCAAGCTGTAACTGATTTTAATCTTCAGATTGAAATCGTTGATCACGAGATGTCCATGCTTAAAGAGCCGAGTGACAATTCTTTGCAAGAACCGAATGAAGAAGAGTACGCTGACCTTGAAAACCGTAAACTTAAACATCTCATGTCAAAGAGATTTCACCAAAATGCTTCCCATGCTTATTGGTACTTCGAGCACATGGATACCTTTTGCTAACATTGAAGTGAAGAAGTGAAGTTAAAAACCTCCAATATCGTGCTTGGTAAGGACAAGCGAATGCGATATTGGAGGAATTTTTTATGTAAAATAAAATCGTTTATTATTAAAACAACCTAACAAAATGAAAGCAATGGATCCGAATCTTAACAGATTAATTGAAAGTTTTACCCAGGATGGGACTCCTTTATCTGCCACTATCGGTTCCAAAATGGAAAAGGGTGTGGTCACCTTGACCGCAGCCATGCTTGCTAATGAAAATCTTGCCTCATCTATGGACGCTGAAGAGATGGTCGATGCCGCAATCAATTATTACAACATTATTCAAGACCGTTTGGGTTACTATCAAGCCAATCAGGCTACGTCATTGGAAAAACTGGTTTAAAATTTTATTACCTATACAAAGTCCAGTGGAACAACAGATCGCAAACGTTAAGCTAACAGTTGAATTAGAGGTCGCCTACGATTCTTTTAAAGGTAGATCACTCTCTGATTTTGGCGCTTTAATTGAATGTGATTTACATGAATCACTAAATGATTTTAGAGAAGAAGACGTGCTTGGCATTTATTCCAAGGTAGAATCTGTAAATCTAATCACTGATTAATGGATACTCAATATCTAGAAGGCTGGGACATTCAAGAGCAAACAAGACGTGCATATTTTATGCAGCACTTGTACAAATGTTCAGGCCGTAAGTGTGGAACATACACTGGCTTATGGCAAGAATTTTGTCTGAAAGAAGCTGGCCCTTATGCGCGTGATGTCTTCTTTGAACGACTCAAAGCGCAATATGATTACGAACAAATGCTCATTCAACAACGTGAGCAAGAACTTCAAGAAGCAGAAGATTTTAAAGAAACAATTCAAGATCTTGCTGCTGAATTAGGCGCAATTGATGAAAGGAGGGAGGAGGCCCCAGGCACTCCTTCATCCGTTGAAACAGAAATTTTTATTAATGGTTTCCACGATTAATCTGTTTTTTGTTCTGGGTCATTTTTAAACATATCCATATCTTCTCCGCCTGCGGCGATAGTCGCGGCGCGTTTATAAAACATACAATCAGTTTTACCTGCTTGCTCTAAAGCAACTTTAATCTTTTTCCAGTTCTCTCTGACGTAAGGTTCCATCTTTTTTGTACTGTAATTTGTGCTGTGCTTTGTTAGCTTTTTTTAATATCTTTTGTGCATCCTCCCTAGATATACACTCCTGAGCTTTTACATTAAGCTTATACAACTTAGCATGTTGTTTTAACGGATTCATTTTCGAAACGTAGTTAAAATCTATATTTAAGCTTCAATCATTCTAAAATAGTAATACAGAATAAAGCATTAGATCATGTTTAGCGGGATGACGGTTGCAGGCACGGAAAAAACTGCGGAACAAAAACCAGAAAGAATGAATAATGAGCCCCAGCCCCAATCCAAAAAGGAACCCGTGGCGAGACTGAGCAAAGAACTGATCAGCCTTGCTAGTCAAGCTGCTCATATGATGTTGCAATCGCACTTGATACACCTCAATTTTGAAGGTCCAGAATTTTTGGCGGTGCATAAATTCACTAATACGCAGTACAAGCAACACCAAAAAGAACTGGATAAACTCGGTGAAATCGTGCGCTCTCTTGATTTTCTTATGCCAATGTGTGAGAAAGGACTGCTTAACGCTAATAAAAAATTGAATCATTGCGAATCCTACAACGGTCGAGAAATGCTTATTACTTACTACCAAAATCTGGAAGCATACGGTATGGATGCCAAACGTGTTGGAGAATTAGCTCGTAAGATTAAAGCACCTGATGCAGAAAACTATTGCGCTGAACTAGTTGGTTATTGTTTTGAAGCTGCTTGGAAAGTTAAGAGCATGCTCCGCTAACTTCATAACCACAAACATTTGGATCTTTTACCCAGTCAATCGCTTCGTGCGAGAGACCAATAGGGGTGCCAGAAATTTTTAGAGGCTCAAACCCTTCTGCTTTGCGTAAATAATTTGCTGCTGCAATCATTCTCTCAGGATTGTCTTGCATTTGTCCGATAGCGGTGTTGCAATTCATACATAATAAGCCTCTTACTTTTCCTGACGTGTGACAATGGTCCACTGATAATCGACTATTTGTAGAGCATTTACCCCCACAAATAGCGCACCCATGTGATTGCATAGATGCCATCTGATCATATTCAAATAGAGTCATGTTAAAAACTTTCATTAATTTTCTTTCGTACATATATTCGTTATGACATGCCTTGCAACGCACATTGCGCCAAGAATTTCCTTTGTTTTTTCCTGATTTCGCTGTAATTAATTGAAATTGGTCAATCGGCAGATGCTTCTTGCATTTACCACAGCACTTAGTGTCCAATAAAAACATTGCTTTTATAGATATTAATGAAAAAGGACCACAGTCGTGGCCCTAAAATTCTTCCGTAACCGTTGATCTTTAGAGACGTTTGTATAACGTGTATGAATGCAGACTCGACGTTGTCTGCTTCTCAAGGCTACTTGTTCTTATTTTTCATTTCAATTTCAAACTTAGTGATTAAGTCATCAAGCTGACCTAAATGTTCCAGTCGGGTAATCTGTTCCCCTAAAGCTTGAACAATCATCGCTGATTCAGAACGTGCTGCAAATGCTAATCCTTCTCTTAAAGATCTAGCTGCATCATCGATTGCTTGTTGGACTTGCTGTGAGACTGCCATTTGAATTCCTTGTAGTGCCGCGATAAAAGGGGATTTGATTACGAATAAGATGTTCAGCATGCAAATCAGCTTCACATTCTTCGTAGTCATCCCATGCTAATACCGTTGATTTTTCAGCGTCGGTATCAGATAAGTAGTAAAAACGAACCAAAGATGCTATTTCTTTCATCCAATCCAATTATGTAGATGGTACATACCGATCATAATGTCTACAAGCGAAAAGACAAGAACTCCGCTTAGAAAAAGTTTTATTGTCAAATCAAATCCCTGCATTGAGCCACACTGAAACCTTAATAATGGTACATTAAGTTTAATAATTTGAGTTATGGATGTCACTCAAAGCTAAAAAAACTTCCCAATTGATGGAGAAGTTGAATAAAACAGCAGCACGTATATCTATCAATGGTAAAAGGCATTACACTACGCCATTAGAAACTGGTCCTGCACCATCAGTAACAACAATAATCTCACAAACTGCATCAGAAGCAAATAAGAGAAAGCTTGAGATGTGGTCTAAAGCCAATCCTGGAGTTAAAGAAAAAGCTGCTGAAAGAGGAACTGCTATTCATTTTGGTATGGAGCAATACCTCAAAGGCAACAAAGAACCTGAAATCAGTAAAGAATACACAGATTTTTGGAACGGCATGCCTCCCGTTCTCGATCAATTTACTGAAATTTTATGGGCTGAATCGCCCGTGCTTGATAAATATAAGTTCACATTAGGTGATGATGATGTTGCCAGGGTTTGGGGTTGTGATAGCAATGGCCGTGCATGGGCTGGTGCTCCTGACATCATCGGTGTTGCTGGCGGTAAACTTACTCTCGCTGATCTCAAAACCTCAGTCAAACCATATGCCAGAAGGTGGCCCAAGAATCATGAGAAAGGATCCCAAGAATGGAGAGATCTTTTGGGAGGACATCTCAAATTCAAAAAAACTTGCAAACAATTAGCAGCATATGATCTAGCTATCCAACAAACACTAGAAATCAAAGTACAACAAGCAGCTATTTTGGTTTCAACTCCAGAACGTACTCAAATATTTAAAATCAGTCGTAGATTTTTGGATATGCTGCACAAAGATTGGTTAAAAATTGTAGCCGAATATTATCAACAAGTTGAAGAAATCGGAGAATATGATCCAGACCTTATCCCTTGAACCTGAAAATCCTTGCTTTTGTCCCCTAAAAGATAAGGCAAAACACATTGTTGACTACACACTTGCGTTAACTGAAAGAGAGTTGCCATGGGAAGAACACTTTGGCTTTGATGCTTTTGAACTTCCTTTGAATGCTATTTTGCAAACAGAACCCACACTTGCTGCTGTTAATAAAAAACACAAGATACAACGAATTGGCATTCTTAAAACGCAAGGCAAGCATATGTACGATTGGCATGTAGATGAATTTAGACTTTCCTGTATTAACTTACTACTAAGCCCAAACCACCACAGTCATACATTATTTGGGATGCAACGTAATAAACTAACCAAAATGATCACAGAGCTTAGTTATAAACCAAATACTTTTTATTTATTTAACAACCAGATTCAACATTGTGTAATCAATTTAGACAAGCCTCGCTATTTACTTTCTTTATACTTTGAAAAAGAAATACCTTTCATGCAATTAAAAGAAAAACTTGAAGGCCTAATTTGAAAATGTCTTTAATCAATACATTGCTTGGCGACATGATAAAAGCTGCAATAAAGTGGCTAAAGAAACTTTGGTTTGAATCCAAATTGAAAGCTCGCTTTACCATGCTTGAGTGGAAAAACAAAAAAGATTACTACTGGGATCTTAATGAAGACTTTGAACCTGTCTATAAAGAATACGAACCAAGAGAACCTAAATCTGAAGCCGCAAAGCTAGGTGGCGCAATGCGTTTGACATCTAAATGGAGAGTCTCAGAAGAGAAATATGAGACTGAACAAGAGTATCTTGACTCATACAGACAAACAGATTTGTAAGAGTAGAGTAAGAAAAGCGCAAATCCAAACCATCATGTCTGACATCTACGTAGGTGTCGGTGAATGGATGGCGTCTATGGGAAAACGCATGGAAAATGCGGGACCTAATGATACCTTTCATCTTCCGACAACAATGCATCTTCATGCTTTTACCGTATTACAAGAGGATGCTTTTCCTGGTAAAAGATTTAGAGTAGATGTCCACAACTCAATAAACAACGAATGAGTCATATCAAGCCAGGTGAAATCAATTTAAACCTGATTCCTATCGATTGGCCCTTGACGCCTTTGGGAGGGAAAAAGGATGCTTATCTTTCTGGCTGGCAAACTAACCCTTGCGACAAAGAAAGGATTGCTTTTGAAATTGATACTGAGCAATGTAAAGCAGTTGGCGTCATTGGTGGTCCTGTATACAACCAGCCATACGGCTTAGTTTGGCTTGACATTGATGGACCAACTGTCTATCCCCTACTAGAAGAGATTGCTGGTAAAAAGTTTGAGGATGCACTGCCAGCAACTCTTACTATTCTCAGTGGGAAACCAGGGCGAGAAAGGCGTCTTTACAAAGTAAGCAAAAATAATTGGAAATATTTCGTCCGTAACAAATACCGTTGGTATTCCAAAGAAAATAAAGATGACAAACTAGAACTGCTTTGGAAAAAACACCAAGGCGTCATCATGGGTGCTCACCCTGAAACAGAGGGGTACTTCACTAAGGATGGACTTGGATTTGAGTGGGCAGAAAAACTTCCTGAAATCCCGCAGTTCATCTTGGACTCAATTCAAGACAAGAACAAACTACAAGGGGTGCCAGCCACTGAGCAGACACGGATCGTTGGCCCTAGCTTTGCAGTCCAATCTCAAGTCTCAATTGAAAGAGACATGCAGCTTGCTAAGGAGGCAATGTGGGCGCTGCCTTTAGCTGCTGTTGATGATTTCGATATTTGGATTGCCATTGGTCAAAGTCTGCATAGCTTGGATGAAACTATGCTTGATGATTGGGATAATTGGTCTAAGCAATCAGACAAATATAAAGAAGGTGAATGCCTTAAGCGTTGGCACTCTTTTTCAAAAGGAGCAGGGAGAACACTTGGTTCATTAATTCACATCGCCCAAGAACATGGCTGGAAACCTAACCAAGATCACAAAGCCATGAATGTGGATGATGCCACAATCGAAGCTCAAATTGCACAATTAGAAGCCCTGGAAAAAAACGAAATTCCTCAAGCGCCACCAATGCCTTTCACAAAACCCAACCCAACTTTAACCACATCCTCTCATCGGGTTACAGCTCCCTCGGGAAAAGGTAAACCTAAAAATCCAACATCCGAAGAGCTAGCAAACATGATGCAGGCTCAACTCAATGGGAATCTTGTCTTCTCCAGAAATCATGGCAAATTCTTTTGGTATAACTACGAATCGCCAGGTGTATGGTCGCCTCTTGGAGAACCTGAAATGCGACATGAAGTCGTTAAAATTTTTGATGGCTGGAGACAACCAGGTCCGTTAAACGTTTTACCTAATGGTTATTCTCCCAACCTCACCAGTGACGTTATGAAACATTTAGCTGACAAGTTAATGTTTAACGACTGGTATGACGAAAAAGAATATGTCTGTTTCAAAAATGGTCTTGTCAATATTAAAACACTTGAGTTAACCCCTCATCAGCGAGAGCTATATATCAACCAACAACTGCCTTACAACTACGATCCAGATTCAGATTGTCCAAAAATTAAGTCATGGCTTGCCTTTACACAATGGGGTGACTTAGATCGAGTCGGTGTTCTTAGGGCTTGGTTAAGGGCTGTTCTAATCAGTCACTATGAATTACAAAAATTCATGGAGATTATTGGTCCCGGTAAAACAGGCAAGTCAACTTACGCAAACCTATGTGTAGCACTCGTCGGCAAACAGAATATCCACTCCAGTGACTTTGAAAATATTGAAAAAGGCCGCTTTGAAGGTGGCGCATACATGGGTAAGAAACTTATCGTTTTACAAGACCAAGATCGATGGGGTGGATCTGTCGCTAAATTAAAAGCAATTACTGGAGGTGACTGGATCAGACCGGAGCGTAAGTATCAAACCGATATTGACGCCTTTCAGTTCCATGGTCTCGTCATGATTACTGCCAATGAAGCGATACAATCGACTGACTATACCTCTGGTTTGGGGCGTCGTCGGCTTACAGTTCCCTTCGATCGTCCATTTACTGGTAACTCACGCGAGCAACGTGAACTAATCAAGTTCAACAGTAAAGGGGATCCTGCTGGAGAATTTGCTTCTGAACTACCAGGGCTTGTCAACTGGTGTTTACAGATGAGTGAAGCAGATATGCGCGAGTACCTGCTGGAGTCCAATGCGAAAAGTGAATTCTTCAAAAACTTTGAGATGGAACAGCGCGTTAGCTCTAATCCAATCATTGACTGGATGGGTGAACACATCCTTTGGGATCGTGGTGAAAGCTGCAGTCTGGGCGTAAAAAAGAAGACTTTGCCTACCGATACAGAACATCGTTTTCAAAACTCAAGACACGCTCTCTACCCGTCTTACTGTGAATTTTGTGAACGTAGTGGTGTAAATGCAGTTGGGCGCAGGCGGTTTGAACGTTTGGTATGTGACATCATTAAAAACCAGTTGAAGATGCCGCTTGTAACTAAGAAAAATAATGCTGGTAAT
>Ga0181369_1000569_pt1 | contig 10418 bp, 2 predicted proteins | sample LowvirmetaG_8_FD_130088 | JGI IMG/M metagenome (GOLD analysis project Ga0181369, IMG submission 130088) | Marine viral communities from the Subarctic Pacific Ocean - Lowphox_04 viral metaG | ecosystem: Environmental > Aquatic > Marine > Oceanic | place: Subarctic Pacific Ocean | collected 2015-11-29 | reverse complement strand
ATAGCAGGAATGAACAAAGACCCAGAAAGGGTTGACCAGCTGGAAAATACATATAGAGATGCTCTAAATGCAAATATCTATTCCATAAAAGGAGCTATATCTAGTGAGCAAAGCAATAAAGCTATAGCTGCAAACTTTGATGAAGACACTAATCCTATTGAAGAGATTATAGGACAGTGCTCATTAGAAGATGGGAGAATAGTTTTGTTTATTAAAACAAAAGTTGGATCTAATGCTCTTCCTGCATCTGCGATAAGTATTGTAAATCCTAAAAATAATACTCATTCTATACTATATGTAAATGAAGACTTAAATTTTCAGAGAGCTAATACTATAGAGGCTACTGCAAAAGTTAACTCTAAAAATAACATACTAGTTTACTTCACAGACAACTATATACTTAGGCAGGTAGATGAGGTCACTGGTATTAACTATGTTAAAGAGTATAACCCTCCACGAGTATTTAATATCACTAAGCAGATAGAGAGTTTAGAATTAAATAATTCTTCTAATATCAATCTTTATGGTAGCTCTGAATTTACTGTAGAAAAACTTGACCTTTTCTTAGACGCTGGAGAGATACCTGAATTTGCAGATGTTAGAATTGACGAAGGTGGAGGTGTAACCACTGGTACCTATCACCTAGCTTTAGCGTATAAAGATGCTGATGGAAATGAAACTAACTACCTAGTCACATCTAACCAGGTTTATATAGTCTCTGCGCATGAAGACTCTTTCCCTACAGATGTTATTATGGGAGACCCACAAGGCGCTCAAACTAGTAAATCAATTGTTTGGAATGTACGTATTCCTGCACAATCTAACTACACTAAGATACAACCAGTTATACTTCAAAGATTTGGAGGAGGAATAAATCAACAGTCTAGTGAGTTTGCATATAAACTACAAGAGCAAATACTACCTGAGTATACAGGAGAACCTAGAAGATTAGAAATTACATATACAGGTTTAGAGTCAGTAGCTGGAACATCTATATCAGAAGTAGTCATAGACACAGTTAGATATGAGACTGCTAAGACTCTAGTGCAGCTAGATAATAGATTGTTTTTATCTAATATGGAATCTAGAGGAGATATAGGATATCAGAGATTTGCAAATTCTATTACTGTTACTCCCGTTATTAAAGAAATCTCAAATTTTGATCCTAAGTACTACAATGTAATCAGCCTTAATAGCGGCTATTCTATTTTTGATAGGATAGATAATACTGCAGGCGGATCAAATCTTTACAGTCTTGAAGCAGACTTTGCTAAATATAACATACAAAAAACTAACAACACTAATTCTGATTTCTCAGGCACAACTAGGAAGGGATACAAAGATGTAAAGCTGTCTCATAAGTTTAAAGGATTTAAAAGATCAGAAGTATATGCATTTTATATATCATTTGTTCTTAATGATGGTACAGAAACATATGCATATCATATCCCAGGGAGAAATTCTAAGTCTATACAATGGGAAGAATCTGAGCCTACCGCAACTATTAACGAAGACGACTTACTCTCTGCTATTGGCCCAGAGCTTAATGTTAGCCAAGACGAAATAACTGATTTATATCCTGATGCAAAAGTTTATCAAGTTTTAGATACTGGATTAATAGATGTAAACAGTAGTGACACAATGGGGTTTTGGGAAAACCAAAATGAAATTTACCCAGACACACCTGATTTTGATACTTACAATGTTGATTCTAACGGAGAAGCTATAGCTATATCAAATATTAGAACTGCAAATGTTAGGCATCATAAAATGCCATCTAATAAACAAGAAGGGTTTAGCTATGTAACTAATCCTGGCACATCTCCCTATAGTAATCCTACATTAGGCGAGAGCACTAATATGAGCAATACTAAGATCCAAGAATTGTCCCTAACAGACAGTGTTAATATTCTAGGAATTAAAGTAAAGAATATAAAAATACCAGAGTTTATACTTGATCAAGTGCAGGGGTATAAAATATACTACGCTAAAAGAGATCAAGGAAATAAAACTATATTAGGGCAGAGTGTGTCTATAGGTGGATCTTTTTTTCCTAATACTACTCAAAGTGTTGGTAGTTCATCAACAAATCCTTCTCCTTATAAATCTCCAGAAAGAGCTGTTTTATTTTCAGGGATGCTTCCAGCGAGTAGAGATAATCATATTGAAGTTAAAAAAAGCGGAAGCAGAGACGCGTTTCAAGGATGCCCTTTAATTTCTTTTCATGATTTTAACCTTCTTAAAAACAAGCATAGTTTATCAGTAGCTACGCACATAGATGTGCAAAAAGCTATAGTTTTTAGACAATGGGCTGGAGGTAAAGGCAACAGAAAAAAACAGACTGACAATACATATCACTTTGTAGATACTGATTGGCAAGTTGCGTCTATAGATGATATAAAAATTAAAGCATATAATACCTCTGTATTAATTGCTTCAGGATATTTTAACCCCGTAGGAAACGCCCAGTTTGGGAAACAGTTTGGCGGAGAACTTAATAAGATAAATTCTATATTCACAATACAACCTAAAAGCATAACATACCTGCCAGGAGATGTTAGTCTTAAGACTACAGGAGGTATTGAGTTTCATGGTCTAGATAGAATTATTAACTTCAAAGGAGAGAGTAAGATAGTAATAGGACTTTCTTCAGGGCTTCCAAGACTCAGGGGCTGGCACCCTGACGGGGTTGTAGAGAGAGACCAATTTTCTTCCTGGTATAGAAGTCTGGGATATTATAGAATAGATGCTAACGGGGACGAAATTGGATCAAAAAGATTATTTGCAAACGTAGATAATGCTGGGGCATACAATCTACCTACTGAACACCCAATAGGAAGACCTGCAGCATTTTTGATAAATCTGTGCTCTCTTAAAACAGATGTGTATAAATCATTTGATGATCAAAAACTTGTATGGACAGGGTATTACAAAAAGATCAACAGAACTAAAAGAGATGTAGTATCAGAATACTACACAGGAGGATCTTCTGATGCAATATTTGGAGGAGATACTTATATTTCTAGGTATTCTTTTAGGTCTACAGGAGTTCCTTATGGATTCTCTAGACTCTATAGACAAGCATCAAACGATGATAGTACTCCAAATGATATACCATTTACTACATCAGAGAGCGTTGGGTACATAGGAAATATTAGTGTAGGAGCACCTCCAGAGTGGGAACAATCTTCGAATTGGAAGCAATCAAACAACACTATACACTCCACACTATTTTCATTCTTATGTGAAACTGATGATCTCCTTGGCTTTAGACATAGTGCAGACCAAGAAACAGGAATAACTGAAGACCAAGGAATGCTCTTTGATAGATCAGTAGCTTCTGATGTGGTATTCAATGGACCAGATAATGATAATACTCATATGGATAACCTACTCTATATGAATAATTATTCATTGAATCAAGACATAAGAGTAGCAGTTCCATTCCCTAAAAGCTTTAATTCTACAACAGAGTTCCCAACTAGGACTATCAGGTCTCAAAATGATGAAGGCTCAATCTCTGATAGGTATAGAGAGTTCTTAGCATTAGAGTTTAAAGATATACCCAAGAACAGGGGAGACATCTGGAAGCTATTTGCTTTGGGATCTACTCTGTATATGCACTCAGAAAGAAGCATATTTGTAACTAAGGGTAAAGAAAACTTACAACTTGGAGACGGAAGTCAAGCATTTATTGGGAGTGGGGATATATTCCAACAAGACCCTGATGAGCTTATCCCAACTCTAGAAGGGTATGGTGGGACAGATGCTCAGTTTACAGGTATTACTACTAGGTATGGTCAATTCTTCTTCAATCGAAGAGATAAAAAAGCATACATCCTGTCTGAAAGTATTGTAGAAGCTAGTGCCGCTGGTATGGAGAAGTGGTTTTTGGACAACACTCCTTATGAGGTAGAACAATATGGAATAGATTTAGATGCTTCATATAACACAGATTCTCCAACAGATTTATTCGGATTTGTAGCATCATATGACCCTAAGTTTAAAAGAATACTTTTAACTAAAAGAGAGGTAATCCCAACCACTACATTTATAAAGGCTTATGATGCTGGTACTATACTTGTAGAAAACAATCAATTTATAAATACAGCCGAGAATGGAAATCCTGTAATAAACTTTAACGAGAGTAAGTTCTTTAAGCCTTCAGGATGGACAGTATCATATTATCCAGAGCTTAAAATATGGGGAAGTAGACACAGCTATATTCCAAGACTTTATTCTAATACAGCAGAAGAATTCTACAGTCTTATAAACAAGGGGGACTATGAGGACGAGTCTACAACTATATGGGAACATTCTGATCATACAAAAGCTGTAACATTCTTTGGGGAAGAATCTACATTTGAGTTTGAATTTATAGACAACACTAATAAAGGGTACTCTAAAGTGTTCTCGTCTATATACTACAGCACAGACATTGTAAATATTAAAGACAAAGGAACGTTAGTGCAAAAACACACTAACACTGGGTTTACTAAGTACTATGTCTACAACACTAGACAAATATCATTGCTGACTGATCTTTCATACATTAAAAACTCTAGACTAGTTAATGATCTATGGTTTATTAACGAGTTTAGAGATATGGCTAATATTGATGATACTACAAATCTACCTTCTGAAACAGATTCAATGTTTATTGAAGAAGGTATTATAAATGATAATTATATAAATAATACTAAACCTTGGTTTACACAAAATAGATTTACAGATACTTACTTAGGAGTAAGATTAATATCAGAGGATAATAATAATTTTATATATTTGTATTCTGCAGGTACCAAGCACCGTAATTCTTATAGATAATGGGTAAAAAGAAACTTAAATCAAAAGCTAGGTACTTAAAGGGGGGAAAACGAACCCGTAAATATCAAATGGCAGGATCTACAGGGTCTAATTATGCCTTACCTACAAGCGCTGCTACTACAAGTACTATGACAGCTATGGCTGCTCCTAATACTCTAGCAAACTTAGAAACAGCAGAACGTGAAAGAGAACTCTCTAGACGAGAAAGAGAGCTCAATGAAAATACAGAGCGGCTAGAACAAGAAGCAGCAGCACAGCAGCAATTTCAATCTGCTATGCAAACTCAGGCTCCTAAATTTTCTTCAAAAGCACTTCCACAAATTACTACTGGAGTTAGAATAGGTAAAGGAACAGCTGATGCAGCACAAGTAGCTAAAGCAAGTAAAAATACTACTCAGCTTCTTGGAAATCTTGGAGCATATGGGCAAGGAACTAAAGCAGGAATTGGAGCTTCACTAAAAGGAATGGGACCTGGAGCTGGAGGTGCTGCACTAAGCTTAGTAGGAGCAGGAGTTAAAAAAGTATCTGACGACTCTGATGCTACTACAATGAACTTCGGAGAAACTACAGGGACACTAATGCAAGGAGCAGGTACTGGACTTGGAGTTGCTGGAGCACTTGGTGCTTTAGGCGCTACAGGATTTGGACTTCCGTTAGCTGCAATAGGGGCTTTAGGGTATGGAATACATGGGCTAGTTAAAAGAAACAAAGCTCGTAAAGAAGAAGACAATAGGCTAGCTGAAGAAAACGAAGTCGATCTTCAAAATAATATGTCCTATAGTGACCTTCTTAGACGCAGCAGAGAAGTGCAAGGAACAAATCAAGGCTTTAATATAGGAAACTCTATGAATAATTCTTATCTCCCTGGAAATCAAATGTTTAAAGCTGGGGGAGGGATTAACCTTCCTGGAGGTGTAATGAAAAATTTACCAGGGGGAGCTAAAGAGTTTGTAGGGAATAAACACTCTAACGGCGGGATAATGCTTGATGAGAACACAGAGGTAGAAGGAGGAGAAACTATGGATAAAGTTACTATGGCAAAACAAGGCCCACAAGATTATATATTTTCAGAATATCTTAAACTTGGGGGTAAAAGCTTTTCGCAAAGACATAAAGATATTCTTAAGAGGGGAGGTACTCAAAGGGAAATTCAAAACTTAGCTAAGCTTCAAGAACAAGTAGCTAAGAAAGATGGGAGAGATGAGAATGGTCCTAGAGACCCTAAGATGATTATGCAAGCGGGAGGATTCTCTACTGGAGAGGAAACAACTAATGTTATCCCGTCTACAGAAGCATTGCAAGATTATGAGTTAGATGCTGAATCCGCTTACGCAAGAGATTTCCCAGAAGGACAAAGCAAAACTGAAGAGGGTTTATATCGTAGAGCAGACGGAGACCCAGTTACTATGGCTGAAGTTGATGCACTAAAAGCAAATAACCCTTGGTACAACTGGGAAGACTTTGATCCCACAAACGCAGAAGACGTAGAAAAGTTTCAGGAAGCATATAACGAACAAGCTCCTGAAGGAAGTAAAATTAGAGTAGATGGTAAGGTTGGGGAGCAGACTGTTAGTGCTTATATCCCTTATAAACGACAAGAGAAAGCTAGCGCTGCTCAAGAAACATCAGAGCCTGATAAGAGTACACAAGAAATTGTAGAAAAAGAACCTGTAGATGAATTAAAAGAGCCTGTAGACGGATTAAAAGCTCCTGTTAGATTGCCTAGTATTGTACCACTGCTTGGAGCAGCAGCTCAATTTCCTAGAAATAAGAGTCTTAAAGATCCTAAAGCAGTTAAAGCTGGAATGGTTGGGAAAACAAGACTTGGTAGAATAAACATGAATGCTGAAAGAGCTGCAGGAGAATCCGGGAGAGTTGCTTTATCTAAAGCAGCAGAAAATTTAGGAGGCCCTGCAACATTTGCAGCTAAAATTGCTGGCAATCAACAAGCCAGAACTAATTCTATTAATATAGCTAATCAAGAAGCTCGACAAAACATATCACTTTCTGGACAAGAAGCCGGAATGAATCAAAGAGCTGATATGATGAATGCTTCTAATCAGATGCGAACTTCAATGTTTAATAGGCAAAGACAAGATGCTGTAGACAAAGAAAACTATTTGCAAAAGAATTTAGACCGTAGACAAAAAGGATTAATAGTTGCAGACACTCTCAACACCTATCAACAAATGGCAGCGGACGAAAGGCTTGCTAAAGCTAATGACCCATTTGGTTCATATGAAAGACTCCGTAATATGGAAGCTATGAAACTACGAGGAATGATTCCAGGTAATAGATTTGCTGGAATGAACTCTGGAGATAGAAGAAATTTAGCTGCTCAAATGTATACTAACCAAATGTCTCCTGAGCAGCTATATGCAGGAGAACAAGCTGCATATGTACAAAGCCTGCAAGAGCCAGCCCAAGAGGAAACCGGTAAGAAAAAAAGAGGTGGATATATAAAGAAAAGCAACAAGGTTAGACGTAAAAGAAGAAAGTAATGCCTATACAGTATAATCGCCCTATAAGTATGTACGTAGATAAGAACTCTGTAAAGATTTCTGAAACACTGCGTGATAGATTTGCATCAAATTTTGCAACTCAAGATGCTATTCAAGATAAGATGATATCTATGAATGTAGCTCCTTTTGAAAAAGATCAAGAAATAAAAAATAACCTTGACAAACAAACACGAGGGGAGTTAGAATCCTATGCAAATAGAGGAGACTATGAAAACCTTAGCCTTCCCATAGCTAGAACAGCCAGAAAGTTTTCTAATACTGCACAAGCCCTTGAAAAAAATAGCCAAGCTTACGCTGCATATAAAGAACAACTTGATAAGTTATATGAAGACGAAAAAATAGATTCCGAGGATTACGAAGGAACCTTATTCTTATCCTCTCAAAATTACTCTGGATTAAACATAGATGATAATGGGAGAGCAGGTGAGTACTTTTCAGGAATCCAGGCTGTACAAAATCCTGACATTCCTAAAATGATTAAGGATGCTCTTAAAGGTATAATGCCTGATGAGTATGAAAATATTAATAGAGTAGTAGGTCAAGGACCTAATGGAGAGCTTGAAATAGAAACTTCTGAAGGAATTAAAACAGTTCCTGCTGACAGAGTTCAAGAAGTTATGAAGATGGTTATGGGAGATCCAAGAGTTAAATCTTATCTTGGGAGAAAAGCTGAGATACGAACTTCTATGATGTCTGATGAGGATCTTATAGGCAGTGTTCAGAGTGATATTAACGCTGTGGGGCAAACAATTACACAGATAGATGCTAGACTTTCTAAAAATATCTCAAACAACGAAAGAGCTCAGCTAGAAAAAGCTAAAGCAGATCTTATGCAGAATGTAGGAAACCTAGGTGGCATTGTACAATCTGGAAATATAGAAGCTATTAGAGAGGAAGCTGCAAAAATGGAGTTTAATAAGATTAATGCTATGTATAATACCTCTGCAGAAAATAGGTATTCTTACAAGCAAACTAAATCTGCTGCAAAACAATGGTGGGATGATATGTATAAACAAAAAGATCAGCAATCCTTTGATGTAGATGTTGCACACTCCCCAATAGTATTCGAGAGCAACGTTATGAGCGTCAAGAACCCATTTGGAAGTACCGACTTAGAAGCTGATGCAAAGCGAGGCGAAAAAGTATCTATGTATAATGCAGTAGTAGAAGAACTAGACTCTATGGGAGATAATGTAACTCCAGAACTCATGAACGAATACATGGGTAGAATTAGAAGTTTGGGGAGAGATATAAAAGCATTTGATGGCTATACCCTGTATAGATACCAAGCTTCTAATCCTGATGCATTTAAGAGTCAAGAGTACAAAGAGCTTAATAAGAAGATTGAAGCTGCAGAGAGAGCTATAGATAGGGAGTTTACTTCCCCAGGTACAGACCCTTATGGAAGTAGAGCTAAATTTGGGAATATGTCAGGGGCTATGCAAAACCTAGAGGCTCTTAGAAACCAGAGATTGGAGTTTATAAAGCAAAATGCTAAAAAAGATCCTATAGGATCTGAAATAGAAGCAAGAGTAGAGCTAACCAATGCTCAGGGTATTCCAGCCTTTAATGCTACCACAGAGCAAAAAACATTTGCTAAAAGTATAGATAATGGAATAAAGCTATACTTTGATGCTCCTGACAAAGACCTCCCAATCTACTCTCCAGGTACTGATGACTTAACTACGCTAGGAGACTTGCAAGAAGAAGGTACAATTCCTAAAGATGCTGTGTACTCTAGTCACGGTCTTAGTATAACCCCTAATGGATTGCTGGGAAGAGTACTTCAAATAAACTATAAGTCTGAAGAAGGAAATGGTAATTATATCGTTCCTCTTGATCAGGCAGTAAAGATACCTATGCTAACTGAATACTTTAACTCTTCTTATATGAGTGTCATATCTGAAGTTGCTAGGTTTGAGAATATGCAAGTTCCGGGAATGGTTAGACCACCAATTCCGTTCACCACACCAAATGGGGATAATGGTTATATGGAAGTAGTTTATAAGGAACTGTCTAATCCTGTAGTTAGATTTATAATGCCCGGTAGAGAAGAACAAGCAGAGTATATGAATGCATACGGGAATGAATTTAAAGCTATTGTTGATAAACATCAAATACGACTTCTGTAATGGCAAATAATATTGATCCAATCACTGGTCTTCAATCTATTGAAAGCTCTAAAAAGCTTAACCTTAAAACTGACCCTATAACAGGGGAGTCATTTACTCCTGTGAGCTCAGTAACTCCTACGGCTAGACCGCAACTTATAACTACTCAGTATTCTGATAATATATCTAAGTATCAAAAGTATAATGTCCCACTCAGACAAGAGTTTGACTGGAACGAACAAAGAGCACAACGTCAATCTACTGCTGAAAAATGGGGACATGGACTTTTAAAAGCTGGAGTTACAACTGTTGGGTCTATTGCTGATAATACGCTTGGAGTATTAGAAGGTATTGGGAGTGCTATTGTAACTAGGGACACTGATAAATTTTATGATACCAACATAGGGGGACTTGTAGACAAGACTAATAATTGGATGCAAGAAAATGTACCTAATTATTACACAGAAGCAGAAAGAAACAGCACTGCTTTAGAATCATTAGGATACGCTAATTTCTGGGCTGATAAAGTAGCTAATGGATTAGGATATGCTATTGGGAGTGTAGGAACTGTATACCTCACTGGGGGAGCAGGATTAGCCACAAGAGGAATATCTGCTGCATCTAAAGGACTTAAAACATATAGAGCAGCTAAAGCTATATCTGGGGGAGTTAAAACCGAAGAGGCAATACGTGGAGGAGCTGCATTTGGGAAGTTTCAAAAAGCTGTACAAGTTGGTGAGATTGGGGCAATGATGTCTTATGGGGAGAGTTCCGTAGAAGCTAGAGAAGTTCTTCATAGAACTACAGAAAAGCTTACAAATCAAAGAGCTAAAGAACTTGGTATACGACCATCAGAGCTTTCAGCAGCAGATATAAAAGAAATTAAAGAGACAGCTTCACATGCAGCTAATGTTGCTTTTGGTCTTAATATGGCTGTTCTCTCCCTTACAAACCTTGT
>Ga0181369_1000563_pt1 | contig 10467 bp, 12 predicted proteins | sample LowvirmetaG_8_FD_130088 | JGI IMG/M metagenome (GOLD analysis project Ga0181369, IMG submission 130088) | Marine viral communities from the Subarctic Pacific Ocean - Lowphox_04 viral metaG | ecosystem: Environmental > Aquatic > Marine > Oceanic | place: Subarctic Pacific Ocean | collected... | reverse complement strand
AGTCATCTATCTCACCAAGGTTTGTACCACCTGGAAGTGTGTCCACTTTAGAACCTCTACCCTCTGCTGTCTGTGGGAAGAAGTAATCTTCGTTTATTGACATCGGGTTGTATGTTGCATCTATGAAGTTTGCTCCACCCGATGCACTTGGAATTCTTCTCTGGTTGATCTCATTCTTGACTCTTTCAACGAATTGCATCGCCAAGTGTGTTGGCATGTTACCCACGTCTATGTAGAACACTCTTCTTTCAGGTGCTCTTTGAACCCTGTAAATGATGATTGCGTCTTCTAGTAATTCTTTTTGTTTGTAAACCTTGAAAACCTGTTCCAACACCGACTGTCCAAATGGGAATAAGTTGTCTAAACCATCTGACATCGACATGTGTATTACATTTTCTGCATTAATGTTGTACGCATTCATTGTTTTGTAGAATCTGCCGCCCGAGTTTCCGCCTGCAAACCCCGACATGTTGTTGGTTGCACCTGCATTGGCGTAACTTGAACCATATGCCGCTGTACCACCGCCCGTTGTTCCACCGCCACCGTATGTTTGGTTAGGTGTGATCTGTGTTGCTGATAATCTTTGTAGGTTTGGATTGATATCTCTTATAACATACTGTTCAGGTTTTTTGCCTTCTGATTCATTTACAACAATTCTGTCAACTTTTGCATTGTCAACATACAACCATTTCATTGTTTCTGGATCTCGCACAAAGAAACAGTCACCGTATTTCAGTGCATTCCTAAATATTCTAAAAATTCTTTTGTTGAACTTGTTACTGCTTGTCCATTGTTGAAGTGCCTTCTTAAGAAGTTTCACTTCATGTTCTGTGGTCTCATCTTTGAACACAATGTCAAATGGAGTTTCGTTCTCTGTGTTCTTCTGTGTTGAAAATTCTGCTAGGATGTCAAGTGCGGCATTGATTTCCGAATCCGAATCCATTTGGTCATACTGAAAGTATCTCTGTATCCTGTTGGGGTGTCCTGTGTAAACATCAGGTAGGTAACTACTATAATTTCTTTTAGCAAAATTAGGAACTTTCTCACCACTAATTGGTGACATGTTCGCGTCTTTAAAATATTTTTTCCAAGCCATACTTTATATTACAATCTTTTAAGCATTTTAGCAACCTAAACAATACCCACTTGATTACGATCTTTACGTGCGGTTGTTTCGACAGCCTTCAATGCCCTTGCTTCCACTGTTACAAGCGTATTTACGCCGTTTGCCACGTTCGCTAGGCTCTGGTTGGTTGTGTTTAGAGCGGCTAACATTGAGGTCATTTTTTGCTCTAATGCCGCTGTGTTGAATGTTTTCTGTAGATCACTATTGGCAGTGACCGCACTAGCCGTACCTGCCGTGATTAATTCCGGACCTCTTTCTCCTGTGAGGTAGGTTTTACCAGCATCCATGCCGCCACCAAATTGTCTCTTGTTAGAACTGTTCATTGCAAGTCCGGCTAGTCCTACCAGTGTACCGACACCTGCTCCAACCAGTGTTCCTACACCCGGAATCACTGATCCAATCATTGCACCGCCTGCCGCACTCGATAATACTCCCATGGCTTTTCCGCCTGCCGTCTCTGACGTAGCCGCCATGCCGGCACCACCTGCCGCCAATCCAATTCCGCCGGCAATTCCTAGACCACCTTTGAGTCCTTTTTTGCCTATTGCACCTGCGGACATACCACTTGGCATGATGTGTGCTGTACCTATTCTAGTACCAGCGGCAACAATACCTATCTGAGCCGCTTTGTTGAATAAAAATTTTCCTGTCAATAATCCTGCAAATAATCCTGCTGTCAATGCCGGTGAATTTTTTAATGTGTCTGCAATCACACCACCGCCCTTGAACATTTCCTGCACACCACCTATCAGTTTTCCCAATTGAGGACCAAATGCTTTTAGCAATCCTGTTTCGATTCCCTGGAACTGGCTTGCCAGCACTTTGGTTGCTTGTTCAAAACTTGTCAAATTCTTTACAAGCTCTGAGGCCGACTTGTTCTGTTCACCGGTAACGGCATTTATATCAAATATTCTGTCTCTAAAGTTAAGCAAAGGACCTTGTAAACTTGTGAATCCAAGTTGCCCTGTGACTGTTGCGTTTTTTAATCTTTCAACGCTTTCAGGTACCAAAGCGGCAAACAGGGCCAAAGATTCTGCACTGGTATTTGTACCATTAATTAAATTTTCTATGACGCCTCGTATTTGCGGAATGTTTTGAACTAATTCTATTGACGCATCTGTTACTGGTCTGCCAGCGTTTGCAATTAAATCCTGAATACCGGTTGCCAATGCTGGTTCTGCCTGTGCAACACTGGCCGCAAATCCTTGTAGCCTTTGACGTGTTTCTTCCGTTTGTCCTTGCAACGCAACTTGGAATCTCTCATTTGATTTTTGAGCGTCTATCTGTGACCTCAATTCATCTCTCTGTGCACCTGTAAGTTTTGCCAGTCTATCCAGTTCTTCTGCAAAATTTATCGCACTGTCAATCCTTTGCCTGTCGGTTAACTGATTTAGTACTCCTGTCCTTCTTTGTGAATCTAAGTTCAGTAATAGTGTCTCGTTTATTTCGTCAACTGTGAATCCTAAAGGTGTTAGCCTATCTTTTCCCAACTCTCTTGTTTGTGTTCCTAGTAAAGCGATTTGTTTTGCACCTTGTGTGGTTGATCCAAACAGGGCGGCCAGATTTGACGAGTTATTGGCTACCAATGCCGCAAAGTCATCAAGTGGTAAGGTCGCCGCCGCGGCCGCCTCCCTCAAATCCACTATGCTCTTGCCAAAATTTGCACCCGACAATGACAGTTGCCTAAAAGTCTCTATGTTGACATCTAATCTATTTCCAATTGTTTTTAAGCCTAGGATGTTGTCAGTGAAAGCACTGATAGAACCTTGTCCCTGGAACGCGGCCTTGCCCAGACCAACAAAACTGTTGCCAACTTTTCTTATGCCTTCGACAAGATCCTCTTGGCTTTTGATTAAATCTCTCTGGCCTTCGATAACTTTTTCGACCAGTTTCAGTTGTTTTTTGTCTTCTTTGAGTAAATCCTTGGCCACCGCCAATTTGTCTATCAGTTGTCTACGTTCCTGTGTGGTAAAAGGCTGTTTGGCCTTGAGAACCTTGAGCTCATCCGCCGCCGCTTTGGCTCTTGCACTGGATTTACCAGTTAAATTGTTGAGTGCTTTGATCAGCTCGTTTAATTGTTGTTCGTCCATACGACTTTAAAATTCACCTTTTTCTACGCATATAAATATTGACACCTATACGCTGTTAGTGTATATTTATAGAATAAAAAAATGACAGAAAATACAAACCCATTACACAAATATTTTAGGCAACCAGCCCTTTATGTGTCGTTGCCATCAGGCAGTAACTATCCACCACACGTGATGACACCATCACGAACCGGTGAATTGGGAATAATGCCCATGACTGCAAAAGACGAAATTAGATTCAAGACACCTGATGCACTGATGAACGGTCAAGGAGTTGTGGACGTGATACAAAGTTGCTGTCCGGACATCAAAGATGCTTGGCAGATCAGGAGTCATGACCTAGACACAATATTGATAGCCATCAGGATTGCAACTTACGGTGAGACAATGGAAATTAATTTCAATGTTCCCAATGCAAACGAAAGTGTGGCCCACACTGTAAACCTACCGTCTCTGTTAGAAGGGCTCAAGTCACAAAAAATAGACACAGAGTTTGTACTGAAAGACGGCTTGAAGGTTACTATACGTCCTTTGACATACAAGGACATGACAGACACTTCTTTGCAAACATTTCAACAACAAAAAATGTATTCGGCTGTACAGGACAGTGCAATGTCTGATGAAGAAAAAGGCAAAAGATTCAATGAGGCATTCAAACAACTTACCGAACTCAACTCTAACATACTTCTAAAAAACATCGCATCAATTGTTATGACAGATGGCACAGAGGTTACGGATCCGGCGCAGATCAAAGAGTTCGTTGACAATGCAAACGCATCTCTGATAAAAGAGATAGAGGCTCACATGGCAGAATTAAGATCGCAAGGCGCAGTGAAACCATTAAAACTTAAGGCCACTGAAGAGCAGATCAAGAAGGGTGCACCGGCTTCGTATGAAGTACCAGTGACATTTGATACCGCAAATTTTTTCGTATAACCTTGCTTTCACAATCGGAATCTGACATTATAAAAACGCTCAAGGACATGGAGAACTCACAGAAAGAATTAAAGCATGAACTGGTCAAGATCAGTTGGTACATGCGTGGCGGACTTACATACACGGAGGCCAACGCATTGTGCCCTACCGAGCGTGAGATAATAGCACAGTTGGTAAAAGATAACCTAGAAACAACTAAAAAAAGCGGTCAACCTTTCTTTTAAAATATAGTATACTATAATGGTGTTTGAAAAAGCAGATAATTACAGGACATTATGTCAGAACGAGATCTAGTTCGAGAACTTAAGGAAAACATCAAGGAACTAACACAGGACCGAGATGATGCCCTGGCCAAAGTCAAGACCAAAGAGAGCCGTATGCGGCAGGTCATGATAAAACTCGAACATGCCACATCCGATGTGCAGGCAACTGGACACAAGATAGGCGAACAGAACAAACAGATATCTGATCTTCAAGCCAAACTAGAGACCAAAGAGAGACTGCTCGAAGAGGCACTAGAAAGGATCAAGGCACTGACCGATGACTCAACAGAAAAAACAGACCCCAACACAGACGATCCAGAACTGGATTAAGGATTTCGTTACCAAACCTAATGCGGTATTTGGTGACCTGCCGCCGTGTCCATACGCACAGAAGGCCATGGTGGAGGACAAGGTCAAGTTTGTTGAACTCAAACCAACGGCAGACTGGCGTGCCATTTACAAACTCATATACAAAATGAATTTCGACAAAAAGGACGTGCTAATATTGATCGCCGATCCCAGGCAGTTCACAGCACAGGAGACAGTCAGCATCGCAGACGAACTGAACGAAAGGTTGATGCCACATGACACTGTGGTTCTGGAGGATCATCCGGACATAGAGGAAAACGTCAAGCACGTGAAACTCAACAACGGACACTACACTCTGTTCCTGGCGCAGAGGCTCAGCAAATTGAATCGCTTTTCAAAGATGTTGGAAAACGGACCCTACTACAAAAACTGGTCTAGGAGTTATCTGGAATCAGTGAAAGGTTTCCGAGCTCCGAAAAACTCGAAAGTCTAGAATCCCGCCTGCACAATCTTTTGTACTGTTTCTTGTTGGTGCTCCATTCGGTGCCGGTCCACCACTCGAACCCGCGGTAGTTGGCCTTGTACTCCGATGACCGCTCGTATCCGGATCCCATGTAGAAGTATCTCACGTAGTTCTCCGAGGCCCATTCGATCTCCATGTCCAGCGTGATGTCCGATATGGGCACAGTGTTGGCGTGTATGACCGATTCAAGACCCGCAAGGTCACGGCTGTCAAATGTGTCGATGCTAGAGTAGTTGTCCTCTTGGTACCTGTATCTCTTCTGTTTGGTGAACGCCACCACGTTGTCCGCCGTGTCCATGTAGAACACCATGAACTGGTCACGTTTATGGTAGTGTGCGAACGGGTCGTAGTCCGCGCCAAAATTTTTTCGCTTCATGTACTGCTTGTAGATAGAGGGCAGGCTCAACAGTTTCACCATCTCACTTGCGTCTATTATCTTGTATCCTATGTGTTGGCCGTTGTAGGTGTGTGATTTGTATCTGGGACGATAAAGATCCATGTTTATGCGTGTGCTACGTGACTGGTAGAACACCTCGCGGTGTGCGTCGATCGGATGATCCAGTGCCAACCAACCCCGATCCAGCGCCTCCACTTCTTCGTCCTGATCCACCACTGCCATGGGTCGGCATACTACTAAATCCTGTTGTTCCTGTTTGCCGAAAGTGTGATCAAAGAGTAGTTCCATGCTAATACTTACTGCTGATTCAGAGACGGCTTACGCCATCTGAAACTTCGCTTACGCTCGTTTCTTTTTTCTAACTTACGCTGTTGTAAAAAACTTGAACGCAGTATGCGTTCTCTGTGGTAGATGAGCAGTCACAATTCGGCTATTTCTAGCCGAACTGACTTAAACTCTGTGGTGAGTTCACAGTCACTATACATCGCTACTTGCGTCGGGCGGTTGTGCTGTACCCGTTTGCTCATTCATTACAACGCGGATTTACCAAACCCCTGTATAATGGTTCTTGGTAAATCTGAGGTCTATCTTTTTCTAGGAGCCTCATCATTTTTTGCTGTTTGCATCAAGGGATTCACCTGTCGCTTGTTAGCCGCATTTCCCTGCTCACTGGTTGCGATGCTATGTTTGCCTGATTGAAATTTTTAAAGAATATAGTGTGCCTATCGCACTTGTTTATACTCTTTTAATTTTGTTGTCAATCTTTTTGGTTTTAAATACCTCAATGCAGTATAAAGTACTTCACACAACTGGTGCATTTGGTAATTTCATAGCCTACTTGATAGACAGTCACGTCGCAGGCCAACTGCTATCTAGTCCGTTCAATGCGTCTGGCTCTAGTGACAGCAGAGATACGCCTACGGAAAACCTACACGGTGGAGAATCATTTTACCATATGAAAGATTTTGACAAGGATACAGAAACTAAATTCATAGCCTGTGTGTGGGATGAAGAGTTCTTTCCTTATATGTTACACGCAAGTTATGGCAGGTCAAACCGTGGACAATATAGTGGCTGTGGGGTAAGTTACTTAGAAAAAAATTTCTACGACTTCAATAAAAAGGGTAATGGTCACTTTGACAATGACATAGTACTATTGAAGAAGTTTTTTGATTTAGACATCAATAAGGACAACCAAAATGTGCCCAGGTACATTCTAAGGCAATATTTTTGGTTGAAATTTTTTTACAAACACAAACACAAGTTTTGTACCGAGAACAGTTGGCTGAAAAGACAACAGGGTGTTACACAACTAGATATTTCCGAGATACTAGATTACGATAGGTTGAAAAGGTTCTTTGCCTCGCTGTTTGGACAAGCATTGGACTTTAGAAGTTTGCATAATGAATTCCTGGAAAACAATCACAGCATGAAAGACTTCGAATACGCAAGGCAAATACTATCCGCTGTAAGGCAGGAAAGTGATATACGCATAGGGCCTGTTAGTGTAATAGGTGAGGCCTTTATGTGCTTCGAATTGGAAAAACTTTACTTCGACATACCGTTCTTCAGTCGGACTGAATTTTTCAAAAGCACTGGAGAAATTTTAGATTACGTAAAATATTTCCCAAATTCAATGAAGCAACCAAACAAGTTATTTGTTGAGGATTACAAGAGATTTCAACCAAAGGAGAAGTTATCATGACCTGGCAGTACAAACAAAAGTATATAGATGAATTGCCTGAAGACGTGGTAGGTTTTGTTTATGAGATAACAAACACAACAAACGGCAGGAAGTACATTGGCAAGAAGTTGGCTAGATTCAAAAGGTCAAGGCCACCTCTCAAGGGTCGAAAGAACAAACGCAGATACAAGGTGGATTCGGACTGGCAAGATTATTATGGTTCCAGCGATGAACTCAATGCGGACATATTGAAAATTGGTAAAGATAAGTTCACAAGAGAAATACTTTTTTATTGTAGCAGTAAAGCAGAATTAAGTTATGTGGAGGCAAGAGAGCAGTTTGCCCGCAAAGTGTTGGAAAGCAACGACTATTACAACGGACACATAAGAGTCAGGGTGCATGGCAAAGGCATTCTCAAGAAATGATACCCGTAAAAGGATATACAACATTCCATCCACTCAAACACTGCATAGTTGGTAGCGTACATACTCCGGACAGTGTATCAGATGACCTTAAGGATATAATGCAAACCACAATGGAGGACCTGGACAACCTTGTTGCAACGTTACAGTCATTTGACGTGTCGTGCTATAGACCCGAACCTACAGACGCCACAAAACGTCCACCGGTGTCACCGAGAGATTATTTTATTGCGATGGGGGAAACGCTGTTTGTGGGAAAACTGATAAATGGCTACAAAGATATACTAGGAAAAATAGACAAAAAAAACATAAAATGGTTTTTAGATAGCGATATATCCAGTGGCAACATGATACGGTGTGGAAACCATGTTCACTGGGACATAAGCAATGACGTCAAATCAGAAGCAGAGACATCGATATTGGCATGGTTAAGAGAAAGCGGGTACAGGACAACTGTCACAAGGCATGGTTGGCACATGGATGGAGTATACAGCATACTCAAACCGGGAGTAATTGTTGCAACAAAAGAGTTGCCCACCCTAGAGAAAATTTATCCAGGATGGGATATTTGCTATCTTGAAAAAAATAAAAAACCCAAATCAGTTGATCACAGTTGGGGAGGAAATTCTGCAGAAAGCAATTACGATGTCAACATACTTTCTATAAATGAAGGAAACTGCATCATAACTGAAACAAACAAAACATTAATTACATTCTTGGAAAAAAATCGAATCAATCCTATAATTTGTCAATTCCGTAATAAAGAATTTTGGGACAATGGGGTGCATTGTTTTACACAAGACATTTACAGAGAAGGCGTGATGGAAGATTATTTCGGGCAATAAAAACCCCCGGACTAGCCGAGGGTTTTTTGGTTTTGCAAATCCAAAAACAATTACGCAGTTTTTGCCGCGTTCTTAACTTCTTGAATTTCTTTTCTTCTTGCTTTGATCAATTTAGATAGGTTCGCTAATGCTTTTCTGGCTCTAGTCGCAGATGCTTTAACACCTTTCTCAACGAACTTACCATTCTCTTCTGAATAAGTTTGTATCTCTGTCATGATCGATTCATGTGTTTCATTTGACATATGTTTTATCCTTCCTATGTTCGTACGATATAATTAATTAACATATGTCTAATTTAAGCACACAAGAAGTGGTTTTGTCAATACAAAAAGAACCTTTGGTAAACTTAAATGGTATTTTCTTTCAAGAATACAAGGATTTTTTTGGTAAAAATTTTCAACTGCCCGACATATCAGACAAAAAATTTAACAAACTAGAGTTTCAAGAACACTTACCTAGGAAAATTTTAGACCAACACGAAGTCTTTATGAAAAAAATAAGAATATTTTTTATGAATTCGTCAATAACAGAAGCATTAGAAGAAAAGTTCAACACAAATTTAAGTTTCAAAAGTGTAGACATATGGCAAGATTATCCAGGTTATTATTTCGCACCACACACAGATGACAAACGAATTAAACTGGCCTTACAAATTTACATCGGCGAAAATGATGTAGGCACGTCATTGTTTGACGACAACGATAATACTATAAAGACTTTTGAATTTTTAAACAACTCCGGCTATGCATTGTTGAATAATTCCTTTAGTAGACACGGCACTAGCGGGCATGTAAATAAAGGCATCAGGACCAGCATATATGTTAGATATACATAATTTACAATTTTCGGATCACGACGGAGAGACTCTTCATCCAGTAAACGACGAGTATCTTCAACGATTAAGGAAACGTTTTTACGAGGAACCCAAGTCCGATATTTCACACAATAAGTTTGTCGATAAAGCAACAGAATGGTTTTTGTCCACAAAAATTAACACAATTAAAGGCATGGAAAAATTTCCATGTGTTGATGTCATAATGGGTTGTACACACTTCATTGAAAGTTTTGTGAGCAAAAATAAATGGAATGTGCAAATATTAGAAAGAGAATATGCTTATTATAGTCTAATGGGCAAAAGTCCAACACAGGTGGGCCAGTTAGAAGCAGGTGTGCCTCTTATTATATCATTGCCAAACTATTACTACGGTTCTCGTCCGGAATGGAAAAAGGTTTTGAAAGAATGTGAAGACAAAAATATTGATATTCACATAGATTGTGCATGGCTTACAGCGGCAAAAGGATTCACATTGGATTTTGATCACCCAAACATAAAGTCGTTCGCCATGAGCATGTCAAAGTATAATATGTCATGGAACAGGATAGGGCTTCGATGGTCAAAACAGCGGACAATGGATTCATGCACTTTAATCAGTACACAGAAAAAATACAATGAGTTGACTACCGCATGCGGTTCTTTCATGATGGATAACTTGCCTAGAGACTATGGATGGGAAAAGTATTCAAGTGCTATTGATATAATTTGTAAAAAATTTGATCTTGAACCAACTATGTGTTTCTATCTAGTAAAAGACAAACAAGGCGACATATATTCAATAGGTAAAGTTTTAAGCGAATTTAAACTATAATATCTACATCATTAGCATAGTTTGTAAAACCATTCTCTTTTACAACTTTCAGTACTGAATTCACTCTGCTGACTAATTCGTCCTTGTGAGATATCAGGAATATGTTTTTCTTCTGTGTTCTACTCATGTCTTTTAGAACCGCCATCGAACTCTCAACACCCGATATGTCCATACCAGCGTCAACTAATTCGTCAATGAACAGCAAGTTGATCTGTTGATAAAGGCT
>Ga0181369_1000562_pt1 | contig 10474 bp, 13 predicted proteins | sample LowvirmetaG_8_FD_130088 | JGI IMG/M metagenome (GOLD analysis project Ga0181369, IMG submission 130088) | Marine viral communities from the Subarctic Pacific Ocean - Lowphox_04 viral metaG | ecosystem: Environmental > Aquatic > Marine > Oceanic | place: Subarctic Pacific Ocean | collected... | reverse complement strand
TCACTTTTTTATGATCTAACTCGATTGGACCTTTCGGAAAACCCAGAGGCAAGAGAAGCAGACGTACAAGAGAAAGTTCTCAGATCTGTACAGACTTCAAACTTTATTATTTATTGATCAGGGGGATCAATTGTATTTTCAGACGCTTGATGATAAAGGCGAATGTGTAGGAGTGTATAAAGATGGTAATCTATACTTCAAAGAAACAATGCCAGAAGGACTTGGAAGAACGTGGAAGTATGCGGAATATCTTGAAGAAGATGATGTTCAGTACGCTAGTGTTTACAGCGGAAATAACTCCCTTTCTGATTGTTGTCCCTCACACCTGATTGATGAATGGACCGAGACTGAAGAAAAACTAAAAGCTTTTTATCGGTCGTTTATCATCGCGAAAGTTGATATGAACCAGAACTGCTTTTTCGACCTTGTGCCGAGGCAGTTCTTAATTCGTTATTGTGAGATTCGTAATAAGATTACGAAGTATGTTTTTGAAAACTACGAAAAACCAGTTAACTATGATTTCATGGTTGATCTAACTAAAGTTTTGACTAAGATTCGATACCAAAAACTAAACCTTGATGTGGCTGCTCTTTCAAAGAAAGCTCACTTGCCGAAGTTTCGACAAGCTATGAAGAAGTATAGCCAGATTCAGCCTTATTGCCGTTATAATATTAAAGGAACAAAAACGGGCCGTCTGACAACTCTTTCGGACTCCTTCCCTATTATGACGCTGGACAAGGATCTGCGCTCAATGGTCAAGCCGACTCAGGACTGGTTCGTTGAGCTTGATTTCAACGCAGCCGAGTTAAGGACGCTAATGGCCCTAGCAGGCTCTGAGACACCCCTAGAAGACATCCATAGCTGGAACGCAACCAATCTATTCCCTCCGAGTACGGAACGCGCAGAGGCCAAGCAGAGGTTCTTCTCGTGGCTTTATGATGACAACAAAAACAATCCAAACTTGGCCAAGTATTATGACCGAGATGGTGTCCGAGAAAAGTATTGGGATGGCAAAGAAGTAAAAACCATTTTTGGAAGAACAATCGAGGCTGACAAGAAGCACGCACTCAATTATATCATCCAAAGCACCACGGCAGATCTTGTTCTGCGACAACTTATTAAAGTTTTTAATTTCCTGAAAGACAAGCGTTCTTTCGTGTCTTTTACGATTCACGATAACATTGTGCTTGACATTCCCGATGAAGAGAGGTATATTATACCAGAAGTGATTGAGATCTTTTCTCAGACAGAGCTTGGCAAGTTTCTTGTAAATGTCAAAGCTGGAAAAGATTTTGGCAACCTGAAGGATTTGAATTTATGAACATTATCGGTTTAGGAAAAGCAGGTTGTGCAATCGCTGATTGTTTTGGAGAATACCCACAATACAACATCTTCAAAATAGATGTTGACATCAAGGGTAAACAATGTTATACTATTGAAAGAAAAAGAAGCCCAGAGGAATATGAGCAAGCCGCTCCAGATCTTTCTGATTTCTTTGGCGATATTAAAGGTAGAGCAATTTTTGTTATTGGCGGATCAGGAAACATTTCCGCTATGTGTTTAAGAATCATGGAACAGATTAAGGATAAGTGTGAGATTGATGTCTTATATATTCGACCAGATATTGAACTTTTGGCAGGCAACAAAAAGCTACACGAGAAAGTTACATACAATGTTCTTCAACATTATGCCCGGTCCAGCGCGATCAACAGGGTCTTTCTTGTGTCGAATCCCGACGTTGAAAATACTATGGGGTCTGTGCCTGTCATGGGCTACCACGATGCTCTTAATCAATTTATTGTGTCTACCATCCACATGATTAACGTTTTTAATAATTCTGAGCCGGTCATGGGTTCTTACGAAGACCCCGGTCAGACTCAGCGCATTTGTACCATTGGAACTTATGATGTTGAGAGTGGAGAAGAAAAAATGTTTTTTCCACTTGACAGCGTGAGAGAAATGAGGTATATTTATGCTGTTGGGGAAAAGGTATTGCGAGAAGATGGCGGTCTTCATAAGAGGATCGTTACGCAAATGAAGGGGAAAACAACAGATGAGATTCAGAATGTTTCATTTGGCGTCTACCCTACAAACTACAACACGGCCTATGGCTATCTTCTAGCTTATAGTCCAAACATTCAAAACTAGCAGAGTCGGGACATTTGCCGATCTGACTCTAATCAAACTACTAATAGGAGTATTAAAATGGCTATTAATTTAGATAAAATGCGAGCTAAGCTTGCAGCATTGCAGAACCGAGGAGAAAAGAAGGAGTCCGCATTCTGGAAGCCACAGGATGGCGAACAGACAATTCGTATTGTTCCTACACCGGATGGCGATCCCTTCAAGGAGTATTGGTTCCACTACAACTTGGGTAAGAACCCCGGTTTCCTTTCACCGAAGCGTAACTTCGGTATTGATGACCCTCTGAACGACTTTGTTCGTCAGTTGTTTAACGAGGGCACAGAAGACAGCATTAAGATGGCTAAGAACCTCATGGCACGTCAGCGATTCTTCGCTCCCGTCCTCGTCCGTGGCGAGGAAGAGAAGGGTGTTCGAATCTGGGGCTTTGGCAAGATGGCTTATCAAGAGCTTTTGAATCTTGTTCTCAACCCTGAGTACGGCGACATTACTGATGTCGAGGCTGGTACTGACATCGTTCTTAAGTACGGCAAGCCCGCAGGAGCGCAGTTCCCGCAGACTTCCCTTACCCCTCGCCGTCGTACATCACCGCTTTGCGACGATGCAGTCGGCGGACCAGACAAGTGTGCTGAACTTCTAGAGAATATCCCTGACTTTGACGAGTTGTTTACTCGCAAGACTCCTGAAGAGATTCAGGTCATGCTTGATGAGTGGCTTGCTGGTGAAGACGAGCAGGGATCCGATGATGTTGTTAAGTACGACAAGAACAACACCACATCCAGCGTTGATAGCGCATTTAACGAACTGATGAACGCATAAGGAGAAACAATGTTTAACTTCATCAATCGCGACCACCTTTACGGCATGGTTGCAGGTGCTTTCCTAATCTTCACGGTTGGACTTATGTCTGGCTGCTCCTCCGAGGAGGAAGTGGTCACAGACACTGCCGACACTACGGAGACAACCGAAGACACCACTGATACCACTGAGGATACCACTGATACAGTGACGAGCCCCGTCGAGACCGGCGATACAAGCTCTGACACTGGTACAGTCACCACGACTGAGACTGGTGACACTGGCTCAACTGGTAGCTGATGTGAAGCCCACAGGAAGGCATGGGGTTATAGATGCCTTACATTTACAAAAGAGGAAATAATGTCAGAAACTACTAGTAATAAAAACGTATTTGTCGTTGGTCTTAGCCTTGCGGCTTTTCTGGTTGCTATTGCAGCCTTCACCACAGGCACCGACGATGCAGTTGTGACTCCATCCAGTGTGGAGACTGTTAAGGCAATTCAGGCAATCAGTAGCGAAGATGACGCTCAGATTGAAGAGGTCATTGTGATTGGTGACCCTAACGCTGAAATTACTGAGAATACAAGCGAGGACTAGTTCCCCCAACCGCAGGAAGGCATGGGTTAACAGATGCCTTAACATTTTATGGGAGAAATAATGAAATATCTAGAAAAAAATAACAACGTTTCAAATGGGTTTCTTGCCGCAACGATTCTTTCGATTGCAGGCTCAATCGTGATTTGGAACGCAGGTGGTGCAGACCCCGCGCATGTCGAGCGTCTAGCACTTTTTGTTGGACTTTGGGCTCCAACTTTCATGGGCTTTTCAAACTATTACAAGGAGTAAACAATGAGTGTTGTAAACAGACTAGAGTCTTTAAATATTAGTGATGATACAAAGGTAACTTTTACTTATGAGGATGGGTGTGATGTTTTTCATTATACTGATGACCACATTGATGACGCGGTTCGAGAGACACGAATCGCCCAAACCCTAGCTGAAGTAATTACCGAAGGCGCACTCTACAAGAATGGAAATGAAGTTCTTGAAGAGATGCGAGATAACGGTCTTCTCGACGATTATCCCCGTGACGGCTCTGGTTTTACAGATTTCGTTTGTGGAGTTATTGAAGAAAACTATTGGGAATATGATTGGCTCAGTGACCGTCATACTGAGCGTTACGATCATAAGCGAGGGTATACTACATTTACCCTAGAGTTCGAAGTTCCATTTAGTCAAATCAAGGAAAACCCTTATAGTTTCGCAGGTTGGACAGCTTCTGTTCAGACTGATAACGGAACTCTGACTTTGGATTGATAACATGGCAAAAGCTAGAACTCAAAAAGCAGGTAAGCTTTCTATTGCAGACATGCGAAAGCTTATCAATAAGAAGGCAGGGCAGTCAGTTGCTCACGATCTAAATCAGGAGAATCCTACAGAAGTCAATGAATGGATTCCTACTGGTTCAAGATGGCTAAATTCAATTATTTGCCGAGGCAAGTATGCTGGTATTCCAATCGGCAAGATTACAGAGATCGCAGGTCTTTCTGCTTCTGGCAAGTCTTACATGGCTGCTCAGATTGCAGGAAACGCCCAGAAGATGGGGATTGATGTTGTCTATTTTGATTCAGAGTCTGCAATTGATCCTGACTTCTTATCTAATGCAGGGTGTGACGTAGAGAATCTTCTTTACATTCAGGCTAAGTCTGTAGAATTTGTTCTTGAAACTATTGAAGAACTATTGGCTTCAAATGAGAATCGGATGCTCTTTATCTGGGATTCACTTGCTATGACACCAGCAGAGAATGATATTGAAGGTGACTTCAATCCTCTGTCAAGTATGGCTGTTGTGCCAAGAATCTTAAGCAAGGGCTTCAAGAAGATCACTGTTCCAATTGCAAACTCACAGTCTACGCTTCTTATTCTAAACCAGCTAAAAACCAACATTACATCAAACATTGCAGAAGCAAGGCTTGAACCTTATTTCACCCCCGGTGGCAAGGCTCCAGTGTATGCTTACTCAATGCGAATCTGGCTTACTGCCCGTAGAGGCAAAGCAAGCTATATCTATGATGATAAAGGATTCAGAGTTGGTACAGAGGTAAAGGCTAAGATTAAGAAGTCTCGATTTGGTTCAGATGGCCGAGAATGCACTTTCAAGATTGTTTGGGCTGGCGAAGATGTTAAGATTCGAGATGAAGAATCTTGGCTGGAGGCTATTAAGTCTTCTGTACATCTCACCAACGCAGGTGCATGGTTTACCTTGAAGTACGAAGATGGTACTGAAGAGAAGTTCCAGACAAAGACTTGGGCTGAAAAGTTGAAAGATGATAAATTTAAAAATCGTGTTTTCCAACTTATGGAAGAAGAGGTTATCCTCCGATTCGAAAGGAAGGATGCCGATGCTAAAGAATTCTACGACATTGACGGAGAGGGTGAATAAACTTTCTCCTTGACACACAGCCCTCAACGTGGTATATTTATCATGTTGAGGGCTTTTACTTTGGGGGTACAAATGAAGCGTTTATTAATTATTGACGCACTCAATCTTTTTATTAGAAACTATATCGTGAATCCGTCGATCTCTACCAACGGAAATCCAGTGGGAGGAGCAGTCGGTTTTCTAAATTCAGTAAAGAAGCTTATGCGAGAGGCTAAGCCAGACCAAGTTATTATTTGCTGGGATGGTGCAGGAGGCTCACAGAAGCGACGACAAACTGTTAAGGAATACAAGCAAGGGCGTAAGCCGCTTCGTAAGAACTACAAAGTCGAGGGTATGTCTGAGCAGTCTGAGAAGGAAAACATGGTTTGGCAGCAGCGTATCCTTATGGAAATGCTGAACGAAATGCCAATTATACAACTTATGCTCGACCGTGTTGAGGCCGATGACATTATCTCTATGATCACCGGCAACACCCGGTACAAGGGATGGCAAAAAGTTATTGTTTCTTCAGACAAAGACTTCCTTCAGCTTCTTGATGAAGAAACGGTCCTATATCGCCCAATTCAAAAGAAAGCATGGTCAAAGAAGACAGTTATCGAAGAGTACGGCATCTCTCCAGAAAACTTTGTTATTGCAAGGGCAATCGCTGGAGACAAGTCAGATAATCTTCAAGGTGTCCGAGGTGCTGGACTACCAACCATCTCGAAGCGACTAGAATTTCTTGGAGAGGATAAACTTCACACACTTGATGAAGTTTATAATTATTGTAGCGAAACAGACAGCAAAGTTAAGTTTTATAACAACGTTGTTGAAAACTGGCAAACTGTCGAGACAAACTACAAAGTTATGAATCTTACTCCTCCAAGCATCTCAGTTCAAGGACATCAAAAGATTAACTACGCACTAGATAACTTTGAATTTGAACTGAACGCTACAGAACTAAAAAGAAACTCAGTTCAGCATGGGTTTGGTTCTTTTGATTGGATGGAGCTTATGGCGATGCTCCGAGGAATTGTTGAAAAGAATAAATAAACACTTGACACAGCCTCGCCAGTAGGCTATAATAAAAGACCAATGGGGGGTTATTGGTGGATAACAAAACACCAAGTTTTAGCAAATACGGAAAGGACTTTCAAGAATCGCTTTGTCAGATGATTCTTCAAGACCGTCCTTTCGCAGATCAGATCATGGAAGTTCTTGATATTAACTTTCTTGAGCTTCGTTATCTGCGCGTATTTGTTAAGAAGATTTTTGAGTATCGCGACAAGTATGAGGTTCACCCCACATACAAGACGATGATCTCAATTATCCGAGCAGACATTGAAGAAGAAAACGCCGCTACACAGCAGCAGCTTCGGAATTATTTTGCTCGCATTCACAACACACAAGTTAGTGGTTCTGAATATGTAAAAGGAATTGCATTAGACTTTTGTCGTAAACAAAAGTTGAAGGAAGCGATGATCAAGTCGGTTCCTTTGCTTGAGAAATCATCTTTCGATGAGATCGCAAAAGTTATTAATGATGCAATTAAGTTGGGCGATGTTACTGATTTTGGATATGATTATCTCAAAGATTTTGAGAAGCGTTTTGAAGTCAAGGCAAGAGGCCCAATCACCACGGGTTGGCAAGAGATTGATCAGATCTGTCAAGGTGGTCTTGGTATAGGGGAGCTTGGAGTTATCATTGCGCCAACTGGCGCAGGTAAGTCTATGGTGCTAGTCCATCTAGGGACACAGGCACTCAAGTTGGGCAAGACCGTGGTACATTATAGTTTGGAGCTTGCTGATGTTGTGGTTGGAAAGAGATATGATTCTTGTTTGACCAAGATTCCTCTATCTCAGCTACATTCCTTCAAAGAGGAAATCTATGAAAAAGTCCAAGATATTGAAGGTACTCTGATTGTTAAAGAGTATCCTACTAAATCAGCATCCACAAGGACTCTTAGAAACCACTTAGAAAAACTTAGAATGAGAGATGTGCATCCAGACATGGTTCTCGTGGACTATGGCGATTTGTTGCGGCCTATTTCTAGTAAAAGTGAGAAAAGACATGAATTGGAATCTATTTATGAAGAGATGCGAGGACTTGCTAAAGAGTTCAACTGTTGCATCTGGACTGCTTCGCAGACAAACCGATCTGGCTTGAACGCGGAAGTCATCACAATGGAATCCATTGGAGAGGCTTTCAATAAGTGTTTTGTATCAGATTTCATATTTTCACTTTCAAGGACAGTAGAAGACAAACAAAATGACACAGGAAGATTTTTTGTTGCAAAGAACAGGAATGGGCCTGACGGTATCGTATTCCCTGTTTCTATGACGACATCTAATGTTCAAATCGAGGTTTTGGACCCCTCTAACGAGGACCAGACAGTAATTTCAGCTAAAGATCAAAGTGAAGTCTTGAAGCAAAAGTATAAAAAGTTTAGACAGACAAAGAAGAAAAATGGAGAATAAAATGGAACTATCATCAAAGATTTTGTCAGACATTACAGTACACATGAAGTACGCTCGTTTCGATGGCGAGAAGTACAGACGAGAAACGTTTAGTGAGATTGTGGATCGTAATAAGGCGATGCATATCAAACGACACCCGACTCTCAAAGAAGAGATTGAAGCCGCTTATCAGTTTGTTTACGACCGGAAGGTTCTTCCTTCTATGCGTTCTATGCAGTTTGGTGGTAAGCCTATTGAAGTTGCTCCTAATCGTATTTATAACTGCGCTTATATGCCAATTGATGACCTTCGCTCCTTTGCAGAGGCTATGTTCCTTCTTCTTGGCGGAACAGGTGTTGGATACTCTGTTCAGCGTCATCACGTTGAGAAGCTTCCAACCATCAATCGCCCAAAGACTAAGCGAACCCGTCGTTTCCTTGTCGCAGACTCCATCGAGGGCTGGGCAGATGCTGTAAAGGCTCTTCTTTACTCTTATTTCAAGGGTATGTCTAGGCTTCGGTTTGACTTCTCAGATATTCGTCCAAAGGGCGCACGTTTAGTGACTTCTGGCGGTAAAGCACCCGGCCCACAGCCTCTTAAAGAGTGTCTTCTCAAGGTTGAAGGCATCCTTGCAACGAAGGAAGACGGGGATAGCCTAACTCCTATCGAGTGTCACGATATTATGTGCCACATCGCAGACGCAGTTCTCGCTGGTGGTATCCGTCGCGCCGCTCTTATCTCACTTTTCTCCGCAGATGATGAGGAAATGATTTCTTGTAAGTCTGGAAACTGGTGGGAGACTGATCCTCAGCGTGGTCGTTCAAACAATTCTGCTGTTTTGCTTCGTCATCGTATTGATAAGGAGTATTTCAATGATCTCTGGGAGCGAATTCGTGCTTCTGGGGCAGGTGAGCCCGGTATTTACCTTTCTCACGATAAGGATTGGGGAACCAACCCTTGCTGCGAGATCGCACTTCGACCTTACCAGTTCTGCAACTTGACTGAGGTCAATGTAAATGATGTTGACTCTCAGGAAGACTACGAGGCCCGTGTCCGTGCAGCAGCCTTTATTGGAACTCTACAGGCATCTTACTCCGACTTCCACTACCTTCGTCCTGTTTGGCAGCGAAACACTGAGAAGGATGCTCTTATTGGAGTTTCAATGACCGGTATTGCTTCTGGTAACGTCTTGGGCCTCGACATGGAAGCAGGAGCTAAGATTGTTAAAGAAGAGAACGCACGAGTGGCAGAACTTCTTGATATTCGTCCAGCAGCCCGTACAACCTGCGTCAAGCCAGCAGGAACAACTTCCCTAACACTAGGTACTTCTTCAGGTATCCATGCTTGGCATAACGACTACTACATTCGTCGTGTTCGCGTTGGCAAGAATGAAGCGATCTACCAGTACCTTGTTGAATTCCATCCTGAGCTTGTTGAGGACGAGTATTTCCGTCCGCATGATACGGCTGTCATCTCGGCTCCACAGAAGGCTCCAGAGGGCGCTATTCTACGCTCTGAGACCGCCATCGAGCTTCTAGAGAGGGTTAAGCGGGTAAGCGTTGAGTGGGTTCGTAGGGGCCATAGAACGGGCCAGAACACACATAATGTTTCTGCAACAATTAATATTAAGGAACACGAGTGGGATGAGGTTCGCGATTGGATGTGGGAAAACCGAGCACACTACAATGGGCTTTCCGTACTTCCAGCCTCAGAACACACCTATAAGCAAGCTCCATTTGAGGATTGTGATAAGGAAACTTATGATGAACTCATGAAGAGTCTAACTCAGGTCGATCTTACAAATGTTGTCGAGATGCAAGATGACACCGATCTTTCTGGAGAATTGGCTTGTGCAGGCGGTGCTTGCGAGATTGTTTGATAAACATCTTGACATTTGCAAGCATCGGTGTTACAATTAGTACATAGATTTGGAGAAGACATGAAGATCACACCAGTGAACAATTGGATTTATATTGATTTAGATAAGAAGGAAGAGAAGGAAGACAGTTTGGTTTTGCTTCCAGAGGACTATAAAGTTTCTGAGAGTGTTTTTAAGACTGTTACTGTTTTATGCTCTTCTGTAGATGACTTTGATCCATCTGATCGGATCATTGTTCCTACCCACACTATTCAAGACATTCAGATTGACGACCAGACTTTTTATATGGTTCTGAAAAATCATGTCATGGCGGTGGTCAAGTGAGTCACAAGCACGTTGATGTCTTCTCTCTTCCAGAAGAAGTAGTGGACCACCCGGCACACTACGGGGGAGAAGACAATCCCTACGAAGCAATTAATATTATTGAAGCATGGGATTTAGACTTTCATCTTGGCAATGTTATTAAGTACATTTCAAGAGCCGGGAAAAAGCACGCAAGTGCTTTAGAAGATATGAAAAAAGCCAAGTGGTATCTGGACCGCTGGATTGAGAAGGAGAGTTAATAATGTTTGATAGAATTATTATTGATTATGGCCATGGCGGCATGATTGATGGGGAGTATCAGACTCCTAGTGGTAAGCAATATCACTTTACAGAGCCCGAAGAGTTCTCTATTTACGAGGGAGTTTTTAATCGCGGCGTTGCCAGCAAGCTTATGAGTATTTTAGCAGAAGCTGGTCTCGAAGTTTACGATTGCGTAGAAGATTGCTACGTTAC
>Ga0181369_1000561_pt1 | contig 10480 bp, 4 predicted proteins | sample LowvirmetaG_8_FD_130088 | JGI IMG/M metagenome (GOLD analysis project Ga0181369, IMG submission 130088) | Marine viral communities from the Subarctic Pacific Ocean - Lowphox_04 viral metaG | ecosystem: Environmental > Aquatic > Marine > Oceanic | place: Subarctic Pacific Ocean | collected 2015-11-29 | reverse complement strand
AGCTATTGCATAATCTAAAAACTTTTTTCTACCTTCAGGTGTCTTCATGTCAAAGGCGCTTACTCCTTTTTCTCCTTTTATAAGTTGACTTATTACATTGCCATAATCGTAATTAAAACGATTGAAACCTAAAGCGTCAACACCGCTTGTAGCTGCTTGAAAAACATTTTCTGCTTTTCTTTTCTTAGCCAACGCGTTAGATTTACCAGCACCAGTATCTGCTTTAGCTTGATCTGTAGTAAGCTTAGATCTGCCTACGGTGTTTATAAGATTGTCTACATACATCTTAGATAGTCCAGTAAGTAATGAACCAAACTCGGTTCTAGCCGCTCCTTTAATAGGCACGCTTAGTTGTCCTTTAGTAATACCAAGACTTTTCTGTAAACTTTCTATAGTTTGTTTTGTTATTCTACCTCTATACTCTGGCTTTAATTCATACACTTGAGTTTGACTAGTGCTACCTAAACTTCTACCGCTTTTGTTTGATATACCTTCTATAGCCCTTGTAACTGGTTGATAGAATTTTTTTAACACTGTAGGGTTTATAGCTATAGATCTACCTCTAACGTCTTTAGAAACATCTATTTTTTTACCTTGTCTATCTATTACTGTTTGACCTGTAGCAACATTGTAAGGAGGCATAGCTTTAATAAAGCTTCTAACATCTTCAACATTTTTAAAAATATTTTGAAGCTTGCTAGCTTCAGAAGAACTAGGTTGACCCTTAACATCAGCATACTTTAAACTAACATTACCTCTTACTTTTTTGCCAGACATGCCAAACAATGCTTGTGAAACTTTGTCAAAGTATTTAGAAGCTAGTTTTTTGAATGTTAATCTTTCTTTGTCAGTTACTTTAACTATGCTTTCTACATCTTTAAGCTTACTACCTTCTGTAACAGGTCCAAACTCTCTAGGATCTACTTGAGTAGTAGCTACTTCTTTTTCTAGTTTAGGTTTAGGATCTGATCCTTCGTCTACTATTTGTTTAGTAGAAGAATCAATATCAACTAAATTAAATTTATTAGGATCAAGTCCTGCAGCTGTGTATATTTCTTTTTTTCTTTGAGCAAGTCTTCCTAAGAAAGTACTGACTTCACCTTTTTCTTTAGAGTATTCTTCTGCTAATGATGTTTTCCTGTTAGGAGGTATTTTTGCATAAACTAAATCAACCATACCAGGTGTCATCATGTCTGCCACAGCCTGCAACACGTCTTCAGACGTTACACTACTCTGTGTGGTTATATCTGGATTAAAATTTAATAATGATAATATTAAGCCAGAGTTTTCTTCAACAAGCGTGTTTGCAGCGCTAACGTCTCCTTCAAGAATCTTCTGCATTAGCTCTTTGTTTCTTATAGCTTGCTCAGGAGTTGTATCAACAGATCCTATATTTTGATCTAAACGTTTTTTAGCGGCTGCTGCTAAAGGCTGTTGTTCTACTCTATTAGCCTCTTGCTCTGTTAATATTTCTTGAGCAGCATCAACTTCTGCAACACCTGTTTCAGCTGCGGCTATTGCTGCAGCGTCTGTAACTAAAGCTCCTTCTGCACCTTTCTTAGCGATATCTAATTGAGTTTGTGTTAATCCTTCTCCTTTAGCTATTGTTTTATTGTAGTCTCTTAAAAAAGCAAAAACATCAGATCCTTTATCAAATCTTATTTTTAAAGGCTGCTTGGCTTTTCCAAATAGATTTTGTAAAAACTCTTTTATTTTTGCAAGCACAGTGTTTAAATTACCTTTTACTTTTATATCACCTGTAGTTAAAGCTTCACTAACTAAAGGTATAACTTCTTCCCATGTATTTGCAGCACTGTAGTTTTTATCTTTTAAATATTCATTAAACTCTTGTTTAAATTTTTCACTTATAGTAATATCAGGATTACTTATAATTTCTTGCATTAAAGATTTACCAAATGCTATAGCTGCATCAGGATTGTTTTTAAATGTTTGTTTTAAAAACGGATGCAATATCTCATGCTGATCAGTTGTAAACACATTGTCTTGAGCAGCGGCCCTATCATTTATTAATACTACAGTGCTACCGTCTACTAATTCTACAGCTTGCCCATACTCTGTAGCCGCTTGAGGTTTAGCGCCTTCGTCTATTAACTCTTGAACTCTTTTATCAATAGCTTCTTGAGTTTGAAAGTTTTCATATTTGTAACCTAATTGTTCAGCTACTTTTGTAGCTGCTTGTCTAGCTTTAGAAGTTGTTAAAGTTTTTATGTTAGCTTCTTGCTTTACTAACGATTGTATTTGACTTTTAACACCAGCTAGCGCTAGTATTTGAGGTGATGCTATATCTTTGTCGTCTATTTTGTTTATCTCCATTTCTAGAGCATTTTTTTTAGACATTAAATCTAATAGCTTTTCTCTTACTTCAGGCGTAGCATTATTAGGTATTTTTAATCTACTATTATACGTAGTGTTTAAAGCATTTTTATCTGCTTCGTATTGTTCTTTAGTATACTCTAATCCATCTGGTCCAATTCTATTTTTAAATCTAGTATCTAACTCTTGGTTAGCCATTTTAAACCAGTTTTCAACAGCTTTACTTGATGTTGTAAAACCACCTAAATCAAAGTTTACGGCTATTTTTCTAGCAAAGTTTCTTATTTCAACACTGGTTTGAGATACTACACTAGCTGCTCCAGGCATTAATAAGGCGACGTTACCACCTTGAGTTCCAGCTTCCCAGTTATTTTTCCAATTAACATACTCCGAACCTAAGCCTAGTGAAATACCTTTTTGAAGATCACCGATCAAGTTTTGGCTAAACTCTGTACCAAACTCTGTTAAATATGCACCTGATTTGTTTATTGCTCCTGACAAGAAGTTTTTACCAGCTTGTTTCCATTGTCCTTTTATAAGCGAAGAAACACCGTTTTTACCTAAACCTAATGCTTTTCCAAAAGCTGAAAATTGTTTTTGTAAACCAAATCTTTCGGCAAAAACCATTAATGTAGCTGCGGCAGCTGCATCTGCTGATTTATCATATCTTCCACTTTCTAAAGCTTTTATTAAGTATGACTTTCTTTGATCGTCAGACATGTCTTCAAGACTTAACCCTTCTGTTTCTGCTTGGTTTTCTACTCCTTGCATAAAAGTATCATACCATTGTTGACCGTAAAAGTCCATACCCATATATGCCGCACCTAGCGTGTTAAGACCAGTAGCTATAAAAGGAGCGGCAGCTCCTCTACTAAGAAGCGTGACACTAGTTCCAGCTAATCCAGCTACCATATAAGGTGCAGAAGCAAAAAATTGCTGTGTAGTTTTAGTTAACCAAGGAGCGTCTTGATCTATATCATCATAACCTTTTAAAGCGGTTTCTATTTTTTTTATATCTTTTAGCTGAGTTTCTACATCTCCTAAATCTTCTTTTAGGTCTTTAGAGTATTTATCAATAATATCGTTAACAGTCATATTTCCTTTACCTTCAAAACCTCTATCTGTAAAACTTATTGGTAAGGTATCTTCTCCTTTTATTTCTCCTTTTTCAATAGCGTTAACTAAAGCTTGTCTTTTTGCTTTTGTTTCATCTAAGTTACTAGAAGCAAAATCAAGCTGCATTGCATTAAAAGAAAGTTGAAAGTTTTTAAGTGTTTTTAATAATTGCTCTATTGATCCAAAAACAATTTCACCGCCAGCTGCTGATTGCTTTAAAATATCAAGAGTTGCAAAAAAAGGATCATCTTCTCTTTGAAAATCTCTTAATAAGTCTTGTTGAGCAGATCCTCCTACAATTAACAAGTCTTTATATCTTTTTTTATACTCTGGGCTATTTATTAACTTGTCTTCTATTAGCTCCTTAGAATAAGCTTCGTATTCTTTATTCGCATTGTCGTAGCCTTCTTTAGTTGATGTATCGTATTTTTTTTGTAACTCTATTCTTTTTTCTTCTAATAAAGGCCTAGCAGCTATTTTTAGTTCTATTAATTGAGCTCCTATAAATGGGTCATTTTTAACTGTTTTGCTAAAAACATTTTGAAATATAATTTTATCATCTACAACGCCTACACCTAAAGGATATGAGTTATCGTAATTGTTTTCTAACTCAGCTTTAAATAGAGCTTTAGCTTCAGGAGTGGGTTCGTATATATTTTCTACATATTTGTTACCGCCGTATTTTTCATTTAAACTTAAAAGCTTTTTATACTTTTCAGATTTTTTAAATTTTGCTAATGGCCTATTTACAGCTGCATAACCTCCGGCAGCAGCTCTTTGATCCATATTTCGCAAAAGAGCTGTTTTATCTTTCTTGATTTTTTCTAGACTAGAAAGTTCACTTTGAATTTTAAACATTTCTAATCTATCTTTTTTTTCTTGTTCAGAAATATCTAATTTATTAAAATATTCTTCAACTTCAGGATAATCATAAACATACTCAACATCTTTGTTAATTCCTGTTAGTACAGCATTTTTTTCTACTTCAAGGTAGTTATTAACTTTTTTGAAATCATTTTCACTTAAAGAACTAACAATCCTACTATCTCCAGTGTCTTGAACTAACTGCACTGCGTTTTGTTGTTCTTCTAAATATTTTTGATATTGCTCTGCTTGTTTTTTTAATCTTTGAGATCTAATTCTGTTAGCTTTTGTTATAGCTTCAACTTGCTTTTTTAAATCACCTTGTAAGTGACCTAGTTTATTAGCTACTTGTAAACCTAGTAGTCTTTTTTCGTCATCACTAGAGCTAGGGTTTACTTTTATAAAGTTTTTGTTTTTAACTCTTTTTGTAAAATACTCTAAGCTACCTTCTTCATTTACTTCAAACTTATATTCATATCCATCACCTGGAGAATACACTTCACCAAAATCTACAACTGTTGTAAACTTTTCTCTTTCTTTTTTGATTTTTTCTTGATGATCATTATACTTTTTTTCAAAATCTTGTATAGCTTCTATGTTTAAATATCCCGGGTTTTCTTCATTAAAAGCATATATTTTACTAAAATCACCTGTTTTATTAAGATCTTTTATTAAAGCTTCCGCTTTAATAGCATTATCTACTCTCGACTTGTATTCTGAAGATCCATCTCCAGAAGCGGATCCTGTACTGTCTGACTCTATGGGTGGATCGATCTCCACAGAGTCGTTTTTCTTTACTGATTCACTTTTAGGTTGATGAGTAGAAGCCCACTCTTTAGCCATAGCTACTCTTGTACTGTAATCATAGCCTTGGTTTTCTAATTGCTTTATGTAGTCTTTTAAAGTAATATGACTCATTTAATTATATTTTATAGATTATTGTCTTCAATAAATTTTTGAGCTTTAGCATCTCTAGCTTGCTCTAAATCAAATACAGCAGCGTCTTCTCTAACAGTTGGAAGTTTATTTGTAATAAATTGTTTTAAATAATTTTTCATAAAATATATTTTATATTTATTTTCAAACAATATTTTATTATCTTGAGATAACGGTAAATCTTTTTCATATGACCAAGCTTTAGAACCAGCATTAGCGTCTTGCACCATTTGATCATCTTCTTCTTCACTAGTTGCTTGTGCTATATAAACATTCCACGCTGCTACAGCGTCTTGCTCTGAACTTAATAAGCCTGAAACTTCTGCATTTATAAACGGATCTACTTTTCTTTCAATTTTATCTAAATCAAATCTAAGTATGTTTCTACCTTTGCCGTTACCTATGTCTATTATTTCGTAATCGTAACTACCATCAGGATTTTTTAATATAAACTCATCTTTAATCATAGCGCCAGCGCTTAAAGTGCCATCTTCTAAAACGTCTTTAGGATTAAAAATACCAATTTTTGTTAATAATTCTAACATGTCTTTATTAATGTCAGGAGTTGAAACAACCAAAGAAGTATCAGAAGATAAAAGAGAGCTTAGTGCGGTGTTGTTGATAATTAAAGGATTATCGAACATAGGTCCGCTAAAAACTAAAGTCTGCGCTCCGTCACTTTGTAAAAACAATTCAACGTTGTAACCATCTGTTATAGAAAACCCAGGCTTAGCAGACATTACTGAGTGAGCTACAGCATATCTATAATCGTTATTAACGTCATAATTGTTTTCTTCAGTAACGCCTAATTCACCTATTATGTTTTGTAAAAAATCTATAGATTTTTCAGGAGCTTCTTCTAAGGTTTTTAACATTTCTTTTTCAGCTAAACAATTAGGCTTAGTACACGTGTTGTTTTTTATTAACATCTTTAATTGAGCGTAAGTTTTGACTGTAGACTGATATGCTTTTTCTAATATTTTAAACCCATAATCTGAGTTTTGCATTAAAAATTCTTTGTTATAAGCAATAGCGTTGCTTTCGTTAAATTGCTTTATTACAAGATTCTTTGTTATGTTTTTATCTTCCATGTCTGTTTATTTAACCACCTATAAACGCTTGAGCAACTTGACTTATGCTTCCAGTCGCGCCTGTTATAGCAGCTGTTACGTCAGCACTAGCCATTGCCGCAGCTTGTCTTGCAGCTTGTAGCTCTGCATAAGTTCTATCTATTTGCTGTTGTTCTCTTCCTTCTCGTATTCCAAAAGTAAATTGATCTCCAGCTACATCTGCTTCTTGTTGACGTATTTGCTCTGACATTTGTCTTTGCTGCATTTGACTTTCGCCTTCAGCTCTCATTCTCTCGTTTGCAACTTCTTGTTGCTCTATGTTAGCAGAAACACCTTTTTTGCTTTTAAGTGCCGCTTGCGCGAGAGCTGTGGCGCCGCCGGCTGAAGCACCTGTTGATCTTAAAGTGTCTAATGTAGTTGCCAAGGCTATGTCTGCTTGCTCTATTTCCATTTCAGCCGCTTGAGTTGCAACACTTAAATTAGCAAAAGGATTTGAAATCATACCAGATAAATCAATTACATTGTCGTAAGGGTCTATTATAGCTTGTCTATTTTTTTCTAATCTATTAAGCTTGTTATTAAGCTTTTTAGCTCTTTTTGCCGCTTTTCTTTGAGCTTTTTTAGCAGCGCTTCCGCCTATAATACCTCCTATAAGTGAAGATCCAGCTCCTATTATTGCGGCTGTTACCATTGCCATATTAAATTGTTTTTTTGTTATATTCGTCTATTGTTATAGACACTAATTCATTTTCTATATCTTTTATATTTTGTGTATTACTAGGATTTTTATGAACATTTACAAATATAGAATCTTCTAAAGCATATATAAATCTTTTAGAACCCGGCTTTGATACAGTATAACATGGAGCTATATGTTCTATTTGTTCTCCATTATTATTTATTAAAACTCTACCTTTCATTAAAAACCAAGCGTGTAAATGATTATGAATAGCGCCAACTACAAAGTCACCTTTATTCATGTCCATCTGTCTTATATATATTTGATCTGCAAAACTGTGTTTTATAGGCACTTCAGGCACTTCAACTATGCTTTCACCGTTACCGTAAAAACCTTCAATATGATTATTTTTTACAATAATGTCTTGTATTTCTTGTGCTGATTTATTTAATTTAATATCCATTGTTTATAGTGTAATTTGATCCTACAGAAAACAACTGTTTAGCGCCACCAAAATCAGTAACACCATCTGTAGCTATATTAACTGTAGCAAAAAATCCTTTTATACCTGTTACATCTCTACCGCCTCTTACTTCTGCAGAAGACAAAGAAGTATTGTTTATTAAGTTTGCGACATATTTATTTTCTTTCCTATTAAAACCCGCGTACAGTCTTGGAAGCCCAGGTTGATTAACTCCAAAAATAGATTGATAGCTTGAAGGTAAAACAGCTTCACCATTTGCTGGATTTATAACGTACTCACCTTCGTTTAAACTAAGCACTTGAGTTGTAGAATCATTAACAAAAATATCCAGTCCACTTTCTTCAATAGCGCCTGTTTTATCTGAGAAAAAGCCTAAAATTTTCCAACCGCTACTGCCTTCGTAATTTATAGTTTTAAATGTTTTAGAATAGTTAGGCGACGGGTTAAACACAAACGTTACAGATGTAATGTTATTTTTTCCATAAAAATTATTTCTTGGTACAGTTTGTGAATAATGCTTATAAAGCTTATCATCTTTTATTGTATATGTATTGTTTCTTAGGCTTAATATTTGATCAGGATTATAGCTATAAAAACTAGTCCAACCTAAAACTTTTTCATCAAAAGAAAGCGTAGCAAAGTTTGAATCTAATAGAGTTTGAGGTCCCTGTAAACACAACGTATATTGCTTTGAATACATGTCCCAACCTCCGGTAAGTCTACCTGGAAGTTCTCCTGAATCTATAGTATTAAATGTATCTCTAAAATAATCATACATTCCATAATTAGATATAGGTGTAAGTCCATCTCTTGAAAGTCTTAAAACTACATTTCTATCTCTATCAGTAAAGTATTTTCTATAACCATAAACAGCAAAGCTTTCAGGGTTTCTAGATATACCAAATTCACCAGCATACGGTACTATTTGGCCTATAACAGTAGTAAGAGCATTTACAGCTGTACTTCCGCCCTCTGCTGAGTACAATGCGTCTTTATCTATTAACGCTCTACTTATTTTATTTTCTTGAAATATAATTAAGTTAGTATCTTCTGCATATAGTTTTTGAACAGTGCCATTTACAGGATCTAAGCTTTTTGTTATGTCTTCACCTACTGAAAACACATTAGTTTGATTTATACCTGTTCTAGAATTAAATATACCAGAGTATATTAAAGTATTACCTCTAATAAATCCTTCTGGCTCTTCTGTAGTTGTATAAGCTCTAACTCCAAAATCAACTGTAGTGTTATTAAAACCACCTCTTATTCTAGATTCCTCTATAGCCCAGCTAACATCTGTATTAATATTACCGCTGTTATACCTTGGCCACCCTCCTATAGCATTTGGTATACCAAAAGATCCATTATATAAATTAGAATGTGGCGATGCGCTTTCAGTTATCTTCTTTAATAAAAAAGAGTTAAAGTATTTTACTTCTATTACCGCTCCCATATAAATATTACTTATTTATTTACTTTATTACATTGCTATAGTATGTTCCAGGCGTAGCCATTTCCGCTTTGTGTGTTTGTGGTAGAAATGTTACCAATAGAAGGAGGATTACCGTTGCCGCCTAAAGCTTCAAAACAACTTCCTAATTTGTTTCTTACGTTTTGTATTGAAAGATTAAAACCACCAGCAATACCTCCGTACCACCACTTATTATCAAAACCACTACTACCAGGGCAAATACTTGATTGTTCTATAGCTCCTCCTATTTGTATTGTGTTACCACCAAATAAAATAGTGTCTAATAAATCTTGCCATGTGCCGCTAAAAACATACCACCCGTTTTGCGAGCCGCTAGATTCAAATTTAACTTCAACAAAAGTTCTAGTAGGAAATCCAGAAAAAGTATATTCTACCTCTTGAACAATACTAGCAGGAGTTCCATAAGTAGCAATTATTGCTATGTTTCTAACATCGTTTCCAGCGTCTTTTAGTTGTAGATTTATAGAATATTTAGCCGCTTTTATACTCTGAGGAGGATCTGAAACATTTTTAACAATACATCTTGATAAAAAAGGAGAACCTGCGCCTTGTTGTGGAATATCAACTTCTAGTCCAAAAGGCCCTGAATCAGTTGGTAAAACAGTGTTTGTGGTAACATTAGTTACGCTTATTATATCCCAGCTTAAATCAAGAGCTGTGTTTGGGTTTGTGTTTTGTGTTGAGCTACCTGGAAATGCTCCATTTCTACCGTATAATTCTACACCAATTTGAGAGTCAAAAGACTGAGGATTTACCTCAATAGTTGCAGGAGCAACAGTTGCCGAAGGAGGAGTTAATCTATTAGTATACATTTGAGGCGCTACATTACCCAATGTTATTGTTTCTGTAAATTCAACATTTTGAGTTACTAAAGAAGGACTTACAGCTGTTACTACTTTTGCTAAAAACGTTAACGTAAACCTTCCTTTTGTGCTTGCTTCGTTACTAAAATAAATATTTGTAATAAAGTCTTGTGTTACTTTAACATCGTAATTAAATAAATTATTACCTAAAGAGTTTTCTACTAAAGCGAAATAATTTGAAACATCTTGCGCAGGGTCTTCAAAATTAATAACACCTGTAAGTTGGAAGCTCTCATATTGCCCTATTGTTGTAGTTCCTTTTTCTAAAGCTATACCAAACTCATCTCTTATATCAAAAGAAGGATTATTTATAAGACCGTCTAACGGTAACGCTTCAGTAAAACTAGTATCATTAAAATTGTTTAATGTATTACTTATACCTATATCATTTAATATAGCTAAATTTAAATCATTAATTAAGCCAGACGTTGATGTTTCATAGTATATATCAAGTAAAGACGTTACAGGCTTTGTTTCTAAAACACAAAGTTGATTTATAGGCACATATTCTTCTGTAAGTCCAATAACAGAAAGATTTATAGTTCCAAATTGATAATTATCGTTTTTTAACTGTGATGTATTAATTGTAGCTAAAAAAGGATTGCTTTCTGAGTTATAAAAAGAATATATAGGCTGTAAGTT
>Ga0181369_1000559_pt1 | contig 10524 bp, 8 predicted proteins | sample LowvirmetaG_8_FD_130088 | JGI IMG/M metagenome (GOLD analysis project Ga0181369, IMG submission 130088) | Marine viral communities from the Subarctic Pacific Ocean - Lowphox_04 viral metaG | ecosystem: Environmental > Aquatic > Marine > Oceanic | place: Subarctic Pacific Ocean | collected 2015-11-29 | reverse complement strand
GGATGTTGCCCTTGCCACGACGAGTTTGCTGAGCGAGAGCGATAGCATCGCGCTCGATTTGGAACAGAAGCCCTATGAGCTTCTCAACGGACCAACGACCGTGGCTGTCAACGTCAAGGTCGAAGATACCAGCGTTAGCGGTATTGTTCTGAGCACCAGCAACAGCGTTTGTGTATACGGTACGAACGACTTCGCGGTTGATTTCAGCAAGGATTTCTGTACTGAGGATATTGCTCAGTTCAGTTTCTGCATCCAAACCATGAATCGCCTTGAGGTCTTGTGCCAGTTCCAAGCTGTACTCAGCTTTCAGGGCGCGAGCACGAGCGGTTACGGTAACCTTCTCGATGCTGAATCCCATCTCACGGAACTCGCTACCAGAAGTAGCGTCGTCCAGACCTTCGACAGATGCTGTGGTCATACCTTCAGCATCACCAGTCTTCTCATAAGTGCCAGCAGGGCTGTCATTCAGGAGAGCAGGGTTGTTGCCTTCAGCGTCGTTGTTAGCAGAGCTAGAAGCGCCAGGATCGTAGGAGGTGCCAGCACCACCAGAGAAACCAGCGTTAGGCTCGTTGAAGAATGCTTCGTCATATCCACTAGCACCAGCATGACGCTCGGAGCCGTAGTTAGTACGCATTGCGAAGATCAGTCCAGTAGGACCAGTCATCGGTTGAACGCCTGCGATGTCATAGGCGATCAGTTGAGGCATGGAGCGACGGATCAACGAGATCAGTACAGGGTCGAAACCTGCAACAGGACCAGTTGCTGTGCTGCCGCCAGTGAATCCAGTTGTCTGGAGTGTCTCGTTGAGGATTTGACCCTCTTCGATTTGTGCTTTTTCTTGGTTTTCGAGGAGTTGTGCAACGACGCCGCGCTTGTGGGAATCTTGAATTTCAGGACAAGATTCGTGATTAAGAACGGGTGCCCACTTTTCCTGGAGATGTTTGATAGTCATTTTAGTTTCCAGTTTTAAGTAGTTAAGGGTTTACAATTATTTGGACCAGCGAGCGAGTGCATCCACGTATTTCGACATGGTGCCGCTTTCTGTGCTTTCGACAAGGGGTGCCGATGCTTCTTCGGTGGGGTCACCTACAGATTCTGTAAGTTCAGCCTTTCTTGTGAAGTAGGATTCCTTGATCGTTTCGACCTTCTTTTGAAAGTCTTCTTCAGTTTCAAACTCAACACCCTCTGCTAGTTGATGAAGCCTTTCCTTTTGGGTTTCAGCAAGACCAGTAGCGCATTCGTTCACAATTTCCATTTTAACAAACTCTCCAATACGCTTGTTAAGAGCAATATTCGAGTCGATTTGTTCGTTGAGCTTAGTTTCCATTTCATCAATTTCACCTGCCATTCCATCTAGCAGGTTGAATTTCTCCTCAGGCACAGTAAAGTTGTGCTCTAAGAAGAGACCTTTTAGACCGTTGAAGAAAGACTCTGCCATCTCAGTCTTAATGCCATGCTCGATCTGGAGAGCGTTCTCTTTCATCCAGGATTCAGCGGCATAAGTGAGGTAATCGTCTACCTTCTCGGCCAATTCTGTTTGAATCTTTTCGACTTCTTCAGTCAAGGTAGATTCAAATGCCTCTTGCAATGCAGTAACTTCAGCATTAACCTTAGAGGTCACTGCTGCTTCAAAAATAGTTGCTGCTTTCAAACGGAACTCTTCTGAGAGTTCTTCACCAGCGACAAGAGCGTTAACATCTTCAGTAAAGTCGTACTCGGTTTCAGCGAGGACTTCTTCGCCATCTTCCGTTTCCTCCATTTTTGCAGATGCGCCACTTGGTTTGGTGCTAGGGACAGGTGCTTTGCCTACTGACTTAGCAGCAGAAGCTCCTGCATTTTTGGTGCCCTTTGCACCTTCTTCGGAATCCGAAGTAACATCAACTACTTTAGGTGCTCCACCGCCAGAAGAATCCATCTTCTCGCCAGGTTTTGCATCTTTAGTAACTGCGTTAGAACCTTCGGTCACTTGATCCATATTATCTAACTCTTTATCGAGTGAGGTCTCAGCCATTTGTTTGAACTCCGTTATGCATTAGCGTTGTCTTTATTTATTTATAAATTACAGACTCTTAAGAAACTGGGAAAACGCGGAAACTTTTCGTTCCTGCAAGTTAATAAGAGTTGCTTGGTCAATTTGGGTTTTAATTTGAGCAATCGCAGCCTCTTTGAGGATGCCATTATCCCAAACCCATTCTTTACCTTCCATAATACCGTCAACAAATGCGTCTGGAGCAGAAGGATCTGCTACAATATCTGCAGCAGTGGCAAGCATAAAGTCGTCTGCAACAACGCTGCAGCCTTCTTTTTTAATCAAAGAACCCATACCTCTAGAAGAAACGCCAAGTCTGACGCCTTCATCTAAAAGATTCTTTGTAATGTTGCCCATAGGAGTATCAAGAATTTTTGCTCTACCAATGAAGTTGTTTCCATCTTCTTTGAGAGATTCAATCTTATGCGATACTCTATCCAAGTTGATAGAAGGACCATCAGGATGACCTAATTCACCAAGAGCACGCCCTTTGCGAATGTAGTTCTCATCGTATTTAGCAACTTCGCGTTGTAAAGTTTGCAACATGTACTTGCGGTTGTTGCGATTTTCTACTTCGGCTTGCAAAAAGATACCTTCAATAAAGTGATTCCTTTTGCCATCCTTCTCCTCACATAGAAAATCTACTTGAGTGATTTCTTCAGCTATCAGTTTCATTTTCTTCTTCGGGGGTATCTTCGGGTTGTTGTTCGGCAGATGCCTCAGTAGCAGTAGTATCCACTTCTTCGGGTTCAATGTCAGTATTATCTGGCATCGACGCAGCAATTTCATCTGCAGAATCTTGAGCGGTATCATCTAATTCAAAACCTAAGTCTTGTGCCAATGCAAGTTTATGTGCCTGAATGACATCATATGAGTGAGCACTTAAAGCGTCATTGATAGAATCAATTGCTTTAGATTTATCGTCACTATAAATTTGTTGGACAATTTGTTTTGAAATATCACTTGGCATAATAAATTTCCTACTGATAGTATTATTTAGTTATTTAAAATTCTCCTCTTCTAGCATCACCTGGTTGAACTGCGGACTCTTGCTCATTAGGTGCTACTTCTGCTGCTGGTGCTCCCCCGCCTTCATCGCCAGCAGCCATAGCGGGATCCATTTCTGCATTAGGATCAGCAATAAGACCTGCTTGCATTTCAGCACTGATTTGTTGGTCAATTTCTTTAATCTCAGTTTCAGTTTGCTTAAGGACTTGACGGCGAATATAATCTAGTGAGAAATACTTGCCAACATAAGGATCCATAACATTGACTTGATTCATACGCTCATTACGGATTTCAATTTCTTTGAGTTCCGTGAAGTAGTTATCTGCAATGAAGTCAAACTGGATATGCTCTTTCAGATCTTCCCACTCTTCAAGCGACATAACGCCTTTAAGAATGAGTTGCGTCTTCAAAAGATCGGTAAAGAGTTCAGAGAAACGCTTGCGAAGACGAGCGATAAACTTCTGGAACTTAACTTCATCACGAGTAATTTCAGCAGCACGACCAATGTTAAATGTAGTCTCTGTTTCTAAACGGGAACCAGGAACATTGAGTGACTTATAAAGTTTCTTCTGGAAATACTTTACATCCTCAAGTTCACCAAGATTCTGTCCACCAGGAAGTGTGGAGATTTCTGTACCACGACCACCTTCACGTCTAGGCAACCAGAAGTCTTCCATCATGGACATAAACTTCTTGTCGTCTTTGATCTCACCAGTGCTTGCATCGTACACCAACTTGTTACGATAGCGACCCATAACTTCGCGAAGATATTGCTCCGCTTTATTCTTAGGAAGATTACCAACATCAATGTAGAAAATACGACGCTCAGGTGCTCTACTCAAACGATAGATAACCAGAGAATCTTCAATCATTCTCAGTTGGTTGACTGCCTTAATCGCCTTATGCAGATGACTAAGAGTCATGTTTTTATTCAGGTCTTGAATACCTGAGTGACAATAAGTGATAGAATCTGTGGTAATTTTCATACCTTGATTCTGAGAATTCTTCAATCCCTTTGGATTGTATAGGAAATACTCTGCTGCCTTTTGTGTCAGTTGTTGATTTAGATCTAGACCGCGCAGTTGCTCAGGGCGTTTCTGTTCATACTCAGTGACCTTGCGAATCTTACGAGGATCAATATATCTAAGTTCTGAAAGACCACCAGCAGGATTCTTGGGGTCGATAATCTTATGATAGAAAAGTCTTCCATCAACATACCAGCGACGGAAGATTTCATATGATCTGTTTTCAAAATCGAGGAGTCTCAGAACTTCATGAAACTCTTCTCTAATAAGTTTTTTAATTTTATCCGACGCCTTGAGGTTTGATAGTTCAACCTCTACTGGTACATCATCAAAGTTACCGCAAATTGTTTCATTTACGATATCATCAACTGCACTATCGCATTCGGGTTGTAGAACCATCTCTCTGTACCGAGTGATAAGTTCATAATCATTACGAACAGTTCCATCCATATCGATAGAATGTCCATAGTATCCGCCACCAACAATAGGTTGCGAACCATCCATAGAGTCTTTCTGAACAAAAGAAGGCCCCTTGGGGACCTTCTTTGCTCTTTCAAGTGAAAAACCGAAGAGCTGACTTGCCATTATGTCTTAATTGAAATTAGTCCTGATCTATTTATCAGGCATCCACAGAGGAGTCAAATGGAGTCCAGTATTGAACTTGCAGTTCAACTGTGAATTCTTCAATAGTATCGTTGTTACCGAAGTCAAGATCGATAGCAGCAATATTACTAGGGAATACGTTGTAGAACTTGTATGACTTAAGAATCTTGGGAGACTCACCATTCTTAATGTCGCGTGCAAGTTGATGAACAACCATGTCAGCGAAATAACCAGTAGCGTCATCTGCATCACCAAGACCTGCTGCTTGAGTGAAGTTCTCGTTGTAAGACTGGATAGAAGAAGACCACAACTCGAATGCATTACGCATTGCAAATCCGCTGTCGTTCTGTACTGTAATAGTCCATGGTTCAAAGGTTCTGTCTCCTGCAATCTTCAGGACGCGACCTCTGAAAGGCACTTCGATAACACCAATCTGTGAAGAAGGTAAGTTTGCTGCACGCACAGTGAACTTGCCCAGATCAATCAGACCAGAATTGTTGATGATTCCAGTAGGGAATGCTAGGTCTACTTGGAATAGATTAGGACGCGCAAAGTCTGAAGCGACATTTGCTTTAAAATCGTCAAGAGTTCCTCTTTTTGCCATTGTTTTTAATTGTCTCCGTCGCTAGTATTTAGTACAAACAATATTTTCAGACAAAAAAAGAGACCCCGTAGGGTCTCTTGATTATGTTTATTGATATCAAGCGGCGACTTCGTTGAATGCAACACCAGTTCTGGTGGCAACGAATGTCAGAGTAATGTAGTTGATAGTACGTGTGGGTTTCACGAAGATTTCTGCGTAGAACTCACCACGATCAACAGACTCAGCAGGATTATTTTGAGAATCACACTTGACCAAGTAGTCAGTAACACCACGACGACCTTGAACATCTCTCAGATAAGGTTCGACAATGTTAACGAACAAGGAACGCTGCGACTCATCGTTCTGTTCAAAGAGTTGTGCCTTAGCAGCACCACTGATAACACGCTCAATAGTGAGGAACAAACGACGGACGTTGATTCTATCGAATGCAGAAGCAAATCCAAGAGCAGTCTTATCACCGAACAGGACAACACCTTGCCCAGGGAAAGAAACAATAGGATTAATACGAGCACTATAGAGTGTGTCGCGCTGTGTCTTAGTAGGTGAGTATGCCAGTTTGATAGCATTTCTCAGAACACCACGTTGGAAACCAGCAGGTGAGAACCAAGGTTCAGAGACTTCAGTTGTCTGCAAGCAAAGACCAGCAACATCACCATTACAAGGGACATAACGATAGACATCATTGTACTTATCGTAGATGTACTTGTAACCAGAATCAAATACCATGTAAGAAGAACTAGGTAGTTGATCGAAGAACTTAACGATGTTGTTAGTGATTGTTGAAGTATTGCTCTGACCGATGACATTGCCACGGCGAGGAGAAACAAATACCAGGCAGTCACGACGCTCTTCAACGATATTGACCAGAGTTGCAACTCTTGCGATTGCAGAAGAATCATCAGAACCAGATGGACCAGTCAAGATGTAATCGATGGTCTGAGACTCAGGATCTTCTACCAATTGATATGCAGTTGCATAATCAGTATTGGTTGCAGCATATACACCAGTTGATGAAACGTAGTCAGCACCATTGGCAAGACGGAAATATCTAGTAGCATTACTAGCACCACCAACAACTGATTGTGCAGCAGGATAGTTAACAGGTGCAACAGAAGAACGAATCAAGTTGAAGTTCTTAAGATCTGCCGTAGTTCCCCAAAGACCCTGAGATTCAGTGCCAGTTGAAGCAAATACTTCAGTAGTACCTGCGAGGTGCTTACCCCAGAACAGGTAGTTAGAACGTTGCTTAATTACTTCTTTGTAGTAGTTGGTTTCGCCAACAGAAGTCTTAGCATTAGATGCTTTAGAAACACCAATGAAACGCTCAAGGAGAGCACCAGTTGTACCAGTGATCTTGCCGTCAATGTCAATGACCAAGACATGCATCTCGTCACGATGACCACCAACGCTAGATGCGAAAAGTGAAGTGCCAGGCTTAGCAGCAACGTTTACCCACTTTTGACCAGGAAGATATTCGCGTGCAGAATACTCATCAGTTACACCAGCAACAGTTGCTGAAACTGAGTTAGCATCATCGAATGTATCTGTAGCAGCAAATTCTACACTGCCCTTATCAAGAGCAACATACAACTTACGTTCGATGGTTGCATTGACTGCCGCCGTTGCGCCACCTGCTTGAGCAATGACATCGTTATCACCGATGACACCACTGATTCCATCAGAATCCAAACCAATTTCAAGTTTCTTGTTAGCAGGATCCCATGCCAAAATAAACATTGCTTCAGCACCACTGGTGGTGATGGTTGCATTAGTAGTGGCATCGTTAGCGTCGTAGATTTCAAAATCTCCGACAACGTTATCAACTGTCAGAACAATGCTATACTTGAAGACTTTACCTGTTGCACCACTAACACTACCTGTGAGGGCAGCATCGTTAACGAATTCCCATTCGTTTGTTGCAGGAGTTCCAGGATCAAGGATCTGGTCAGCACCAGCATCCGTCATGAAAACACCGATGGAGTTGCCTTTTGCACCAGGAGTTCTTGAAGACCAGAAGAAATTGTTGGCAGCCGATTCAAATGTAGTTTCGTATGCTTGAAGATTCTTGACGAGAGGTGCTGTGCCAGAGTCTACTGCATTTTTCAGTGCGTCAGAAGTGACGCGAATAGTCTTAAGGACGCCGCCATAAGAAAGAAACTGAGAGGCGGTATACCAGAATTCGTAGTTATTATCATTTGGTTTACCGAAGCGTTCGGCAAGTTCTCTTTCGGAAGAAATATTTACAATCTCTTCAACAGGACCTTCTTCAAAAGGTCCAGCCAGCACACCCACATTTGCGGTGGATAGCGTAGTGATCGTCGTCAGGTCTCTTTCCTGAACAACTACACCTGGCGAGGATAAGTTTGCTGCCATTGTTAAGTCTCCTAGATTGGTTCCAACATCGGTTGTCTAGGATTATTTATATTTTTGAAAACTTACTGAAAGTCCCACATATAGGATCTATCTCCGTATTCCGCTATCTCCCACCTCTCTCCTTGAGCATCAATAATATGGTCATCTTCTAATCCATCAGACATAAATCCGAAGGGAGCCATGTCCTGTTCAATATTCTCTCTTTGATCATCATAGATGCGTTGTCTCACATCATTATCATGCATTTCTTTGAAGTATGGTTGCATAGACATCCAACCAAAAATGACCAGACACATAGCAAGGTCATCATTACATCCATCTTCTGCAGCAAATGATTGACCCTTAACAATAAAAGTAGTTAGTTCTGCAATAGTTTCGTAATCAGGAATGATGAGTTTGTCTTCCTCAATTAATGCTTTAAGATTAGAGCATCCAACCTGCTTAACCGCACTAGACATCTTGACACCTAGTTGTGTTTTCTTACCAGAGAAACCTTGACCAAGTTGTTGACCAGCACGACCACGCATTGCTGCCATCAAAAGATTTTCATATTCCAGATCAAACTGAATAATATCTGCTACCTGTCCTCCAATATCGTTAACTTCGCAAAGTATATATGCATTATTATAGTTCTTTGCAACGTCAATAATAACATTAGGGAAGATGATAGGTTTGATTTCATTGTTCCTATATCTTGCAACGACTTTGTAAGGCACAGTAGTTGAGTCCACAACCATAAACGCACTATAATCATTAGAAGTTCCTCTTGCTACGTCAACTGTGATAATGTAATTGTGATCTTCCTCTACTCTTTCATAGATAGCAAGTCCTTTGTTTTGTGCTATAGGATCTACATACGGCATAGTCCTCAACTTACTAGGACTAATCAGAGTATCAACAGATCCAAGGAACTCGCACTCAAACTCAACCTTGAATTGTTGCTCTGACGTGTTCTTAATTGTCTGCTCTTTCCATGCAGCATCTCTACCAGGAACCTGCGACCAGTGAACTTCAGTTGGGAGGTATTCGTTCTTTCCTTTCTCTGCATCATGCCACAACTTATAGAACATGTTCATCCCATGTGGCGTGGAGATGATAATTACCTTTGTAGACTTACCAGAAGATACAGTAGGATACACAGATGAAAAGAACTGGTCAGCAATATGGTTCGGAACAAACGCGAATTCGTCCAGAAAAATGACATTAAAAGACATACCCCTGACGGCAGAAGCGGAAGTAGATGCAGCCAGAATTTTACTTCCATTCTCAAGTTCCAACGATCCCCTGTTCCATTGGAGGATACCTTGCTGGAGCCATTTGGGGAGATTTTCATAACTAAGTTGTAAGCGACCTAACATTTCACGAGCAGTCGCTGCTTTGTTTGCAAGGATTGCTACATTGACATTGGGGTTGAATAGAACATACCAAAGAAGATATGCTGTAACGATAGTAGATTTACCAGACTGACGAGGCAACTTGGCAATATTAAATCTATTGTCATGAAAACTCTTTACCATATCGACTTGAAAGTCGTACATAGTAAAAGGTATGACACCATCATCTAGAGAAACAATCTTGATATAATTAAGAATAAAATGTACGGGATCATCTGCACATTTTAAATATTCTTCTACTTCCTCAGGAGAAAACTCCTGAGAAATATTTGCTTTCTTTAGATTAGGATTACCAAGATATACGTCAGAGGTGCTCATTCAACCAATGTTCCATGCGCTCTACGAATTTCTTTTAGTGCTTCCAGGTTCATATCCTTGGTGCCACCATCATATGCATGAGCATATCCTTCGGTGATCATTTGTTCATTAAGGCTGGATTCGTTGTCCCCCAGATAGAGCCACCCAAGTAACCGACCATACTTACCAACACCGCCAACAAGTTCAGTGCGAATAACAAGGTTATCTTCTCCCGCAAGGGCACCTTCCAACTTTTCTTTGAGCCAGTTGGTTGCGTCGATTCCAAGTGCTTTCTCCTCTAGATTTCTCGTTCTCTTCTCTGGCGTATCAACGCCTGCAACTCTAACTCTTTCTTTCTTGAATAACTCAAACCCAAGATCAATAGTGACATCAATAGTATCACCATCAAGGACACGATTGATCTCCGTCACTCGGAAGTTGTAGCAGCTCTTTCTGCTCGGTGGTGTCATTGCTCCCATCTTCTAACTCTGCAAATGCTTGTCTTAGTATGTATACAACTACAAACAATGCGCCCGCAACAGCAAGTATCACACAGATAATTACAGACCACACAGGATCGTTGGCATTATCAAGAGGTCTCAATAATAAATTCATTTCTTAACTGGCCAAGTAAGTTCCATTCCTATAGTAAGTAGGATAACAAATCCAAATACAAATGCAGCACTCATAATTTATTCTTCATTTATAGATTTAATCCAGAGAGAAAGTTTCATAACTACAAGGATTAAAGAGAGTGGTATTAGCAGACCAAATACAATAAACAGACTCATTTGTGGAATGGTTCCCAATGTTGCCAATCGTATTTATGAACTGCCCACATACCAATAATGGGGACGAAGACTAGGCACCATGCCAAGACTCCAACTCCCCATGGATTGTTTAATACTGTTCCGCAGAATCTAGCAAATTGTAACATCATTCTTGTAAAACCGATAAGGTGAATAGAAATAATCCAAATAAACAATAGATTACTATGATGCTGATTTCGATAACCATGCTTTCCAAAGTTCTAAAAAATAACGATCTACCTGATACAGATCACCTTGCGGTGGTTGTTCTTCAAGTTCGGACCACTCTCTACAGAGTGCTCTCATCTCATGTGTGAGTTTGTTTGGAGTAAACATTCTACCAAATGATGACATGGCAAACGCATATCTCATTCTAATGCGC
>Ga0181369_1000558_pt1 | contig 10525 bp, 7 predicted proteins | sample LowvirmetaG_8_FD_130088 | JGI IMG/M metagenome (GOLD analysis project Ga0181369, IMG submission 130088) | Marine viral communities from the Subarctic Pacific Ocean - Lowphox_04 viral metaG | ecosystem: Environmental > Aquatic > Marine > Oceanic | place: Subarctic Pacific Ocean | collected 2015-11-29 | reverse complement strand
GCCAAATTTCTCACTCCAGTATGCATCAGGCTGTTCTCTCCATTGCCTGCTGGCGTCGGTGTCGCCTTCCAACAGAGACCTGTCCCAATTGAACATCGATGCCACAGCATCTTTCAAACTTTTAGCATAACTCTCTTTGTAATATCCGTGTTTTTCAACAAGCCTGTCAGCGACTGTGCGTATGCCAGAACTTATTAAACCTACTATACCTATTAACATAGGTTTATTATACTATTTTTTTAGACGTTTTTCAATCTCTTTGATTGCTTTTCTTACAGATCTTAATATAGACGATCTCAAGGTTTTCTTGCGTTCTTTCAACGCTTTTATGCTCATTGTTTCCAACTCCTCTACCAACTTTTCCAGTTCATCTAGTGAGAGGTCAGAATATTTTTTATATTTGGAATCTTTCATGCACGGTATTTAAATGGAGTTTGTGGACAATTAACCAATAATAAAACTGTGTGGTGTTCCACCTTCTTGGTAATTTCCTATGTCTGCTTCCAGTCTTTCTATCTCTGCCTGGCCCTCATTTTTCAGTGCATCACCATTCAGTGATGTTCCGCCTTGTGGGCCTGCTATTTGATTGAATTTGCCTCTTGCTTCACCCAACATTATTTTAGACACCGCAAGTGTGTAATCCCTGATCCATGGTTTAGAGTAAATGTCTTTGAACAATGTGATATCAGGCCTGAAGTTGTCTGTGTGCATCAAGATAGTCTCGTCATCTGCTCTAGGTTTTTGAGTTATAGTTAATTTCTTTGTTGCTACATCAAAATGGAATTGTATAAAACTTCCAAACATTTTCCCTATCATCTCTTGGTACGAAGCAAATGCAAAGTAAGTGGCCAATCCGCCAGTTGCCCCTGCTCTCAGTAAGTATGTGTTTGTGTAGGCTAGATTGAACGGTTCAAACAATGTTCCGCCTTCTCCACCTTCTGTTCTTGATCCGACTGATCTTCTATTTAAATTCCTAACATTTATGATCTCGTCTGGCAGTATATAAGTGTTTTGATTTTTCTTTAGTTCAAGAAAAGCATATGATTCTTCCACTGCATTCGAAGATCTCTGTCTAAATTTATTAATAGCCCTCTCCAGCGCCGTTTGATAGTGTTTAGGGTCTAATTCAACGTCAATCATGCCGTCACCTAGATTATTCTTGACGTAATCGAAAATTTCCTGTTGTCCTGTTTGTAGTTCTGACATGTACATATTTATAGCCTTTGCCTGTGCAATAAATATGTATGATATGCCAAGATTATCCATTTTCAAGCCTGAAAAAGGCAATGACTACAAGTTCTTCGATCGTAACATCAAGGAGATGTTCACAGTGGGCGGCACGGATCTACACCTACACAAATATCTAGGACCCTACGATCAGGGAGACACAAACAAGGACGGTGATGCTTCACCCACTCAACCACAATATTCTGGTGATAGTCTAAACGAGAGAACCATACAAGATCTACTATTTTTAGAGAACAGAGATAGAAAATATTCAGACGACGTGTATGTGGTCAGAGGCATATACAACGTGCAAGATGCTGACTTCAATCTTTCTCAGTTTGGCATGTTCTTGCAGAACGATACTTTATTCCTAACAGTGCATCTTAACGACATTGTTGAAAGGATTGGTAGGAAACCGATGAGTGGTGATGTCATAGAATTTCCACATATGAAGGAAGATTATTCATTAGACGAAAGTGTGCCAATCGCCCTGAAGAGATACTACGTGGTAGAAGACGTAAACAGAGCGGCAGAAGGATTTTCACAAACTTGGTGGCCACACCTATTGAGATTGAAAATGAAAACTCTAGTAGATTCACAAGAATTCAAAGACGTGATAGGAGATGCAACTACCACGGGATCAGTTGCAAGTTACATGAGCACGTACAACAGGGAAAAAACTATTAACGATCAGATTGTGGCACAAGCAGAATCCGATGCTCCAAAGGCAGGGTTCAATTACAAACAATATTATGTCGCACCAATAGACGAAAGAGGAAACATACGTACTGAGAATGTTAACACAGCGGCCCAAAGAGCAAGTAGCAGTAACACCGTGAATGCCACGATAGACACTCCTGCAAGTTCACACTACGGATTCTATCTAGACGGCGATGGCGTCGCACCTAACGGAAATCCTGCAGGATTTGGTATTACGTTCCCGACGTCTGGTGTTGACAAAGGAGACTATTTCTTAAGGACTGATTTCTTACCTAACAGGTTGTTTAGATATGACGGGAACAGATGGATAAAAATTGAAGATAGCGTGAGGATAACTACAACGAACAACGATTCTAGAGGAAACTACAAAACAAGTTTTGTAAACAATGCTACAGAATCAACAATAAACGGTTTAACAGTAACACAAAGACAGTCACTGACAAATGCACTGAAACCAAAGGCTGACAATTAATGCTACATTTTTACGAAGGACAGGTAAGAAAATTTCTCACTCAATTCATTAGGATTTTAAGTAATTTTTCTGTGGAAACAGGAAAAGGTAAGGACAATACAGTACAGTTAAGAGCAGTTCCTGTTGTTTACGGAGACCCAACAAGACAGGTTGCAAACATCATCAGGAATAATAGTGAGAATGCACTTAACTATGCACCAAAAATTGCTTGTTATGTGCGAGAACTGAATTATGACAGGGACAGAATGCAAAATCCTTATCATATTGAAAAGCAACACCTAAGAGAAAGAGACGTTGACAGTGACGGAAACTACACAAACCAACTAGGTGCAGGATACACCGTGGAAAAGGTCATGCCTTCACCTTTCAGATTGGAAGTCACTGCAGATATTTTCTCATCGAACACAGATCAAAAATTGCAGATACTAGAACAGATACTATACTTGTTCAACCCAGATTTTGAGGTACAAAAGACAGACAACTACATAGACTGGACAAGTTTAAGTTATATTGAGTTAGGTAATATTACATTTAGTTCGAGAACTATTCCAGTGGGTGCAGATTCTGAAATTGATGTAGCAACATTACAGTTTAGTATGCCCATATGGCTGTCTCCACCTGTAAAAGTTAAAAAACTTGGTGTGGTACAGAAGATAATAATGAGCATATACGACGACGACGGCGGCATAGCAAAAGGACTGATAGACGGAGAACTAGTGTCGAAGAGTTTCATAACACCAAACAACTTTGGATTGTTAGTCACAGGAAATCAATTGAGACTGTTAGGTACGACGGGAGTAAATGTCAAATCAGGCGGGGATGGATTCCAGACTGGTGCTAACGAGCCCAACAATTTTGATCCTTTTGAAACTTTTGGTCCGGCGGTGAACTGGAAGACATTATTGGATCAGTATGGCAAGGTCACAAATGGCACATCACAGATAAGATTGACACAACCAAACGGCAACGAGATCGTTGGTACCATAGCAACATCAACACTGGATGACACAATTTTGTTATACACCATAGATGGCGACACAATACCAAGCAACTCATTGACGGCAGTGAAAAAGATCATAAACCCAGCAACATTTGATCCAGGTACACCTGCTAATGGTGACAGATACTTGGTAATAAATGACGTGGGAGATAGCACAGCCAGTTTCCAGAGTGCCACTTGGGGTACACTTGTGGCCAGCGTTGGTGACATCATAGAATACAACAGTTCGACATCAAAATGGAACATAGCCTTTGACGCATCAAATCCAGATTCCACACAACATTATGTTACCAATCTTAACACAGGTATACAGTACAGGTTCAACGGCACTGAATGGGTGAAATCATACGAGGGTGTTTACACACAAGGTAATTGGAGTATAGTATTAGACGGTGGAGCAGACCCGGGATACAACTCAAGCCTTGACGCTACCACCCCATAGTTGTTATAATAAAGCATGAAAGAAAACATAGTCTGTTCAGGTGCCCTGTTCTACGCAACAAACACCAAACGTTTCCTGTTCCTACAGAGGACTGACCGCAAAACACAAGGAATGTGGGGTTTGGTCGGTGGCCAAAGTAAATTCACGGAGAGTGCTTTCGAAGGATTGAAACGTGAGATAGAGGAAGAGACGGGCAGTCTACCCAAGTTCAAGAAAGTGATCCCGTTGGAGATGTTTACATCAAACGATCAGAAGTTCTTTTTCCACACATATCTAATAGCCATTGACGCAGAATTCATACCAAAATTGAATGAAGAACATTCAGGTTATTGCTGGACGGCGTTTGAATGTTGGCCCAAGAATCTACACATGGGTCTCAAAAATACACTTAACAATAAAAGTATAAAAGGCAAGTTACAGACTATATTAGATTTGATTGTTTAAAAATCTTTAATGTATTTTTTGCCTGTTAGTTTCTCAATATCACGGATCATCTCTTCCATGTTTACCCTCACAGTCTTGCCAGTTTTTGTGTTTCTAGAGTAGTATTCCCACTCTCCTTGTTCGTTGTGTGGTGATATTTTGGTAACGTTACCCGCTTCGTCTCTAACGAAAACTTCTGCACTGGATGATTCGTCCTTGGCGTATATGTGTGCGTTGTTGGCCACCGTAGACGGATCACTACCAACTGTCAGTGTAAGTGGAGACGTAAATGTTTTGATACCTGATATGGTTTCATCATCTGATACTGTGACTGTGTCAGCGACTGCGCCTCCTATACCCCTCAACATATGAACCCTGTAAGCATTGACCGTCGTGCTAGATCCTGATGTAGATGCCGCGTTGAGTGTCACTGTTGTGCCTGACACTCCGGTTGTGAAAGATAGTTGATCCGTTCCCTTGGTGCTGAGAACAGGACCCGTTGACACATACGACACTCCGCCGTTAGTGACTACTGATACCTCACTCATGCTGGCCGCACCTTCGGTTGAGTTGTATCCAACTACCAAATAAAAAGCACCTGTGTACACATCGGATGCGAAAGTGTCAAGGGCGGTAGCGCCTGAATTCACTGTGGTGGCCGCCACGATGTTAACATTATCACCAGTGTCTGCAGATTCGGAATCCCCTAACGCTATCCTATAACCAGTGACCCTGACATTGGCTATTGATGATGATGCTTTCACTAAGACCACCGTGCTGTCAACCTCAACAGTCAAGGTCAACAGATCTCTGTTGTTGTCTGTGGCATTGACCGAGCCATACTGTGTGATGTACGCAGTTGAACCGTCATGCACTACGATTGCCTCTGTGTTGCTGACCTCCCCAGAAACATCGTCTTTGGTGCTTATGAAGTATTTGGCACCTCTGATGCTGGAAAGGGCGAAACTGTCTATCACCTCCGATGCGGAATCAACATCTGTGTTGATGAATTTAGTAACATTACCGGTGGTGCCGGCCTCTGTGTTGTCCCCCAGTGGTATCTCGTAGTAACTTATACTGTTGATGTTTGATGCACCCGTACCCCTCAACCTGACCACTCCATCGGTGATGTCAGCGTCGACTGTCATGTAATTGTTGGCAGTGTCTGATTCGTTTACGTGGGAAGTCGCCAAGAACGCACCAGTGTCGTTGTGGACCAGACTGTATCTCGCTGTGCTGACTTCGTCGTTGGATTCGTCCCTGAGGATAGCATAAAGGAAAGCACTGTCATAGGTTCCGGTTGTGAATGTGGTTATGTTCTTAGGATTGGGTCCGATTCCTATAACTGAATCACCTGTCTCATCGCTACTGCTGGAAGCACCTGCCCCAAATTCCGCCCATCCTTCCGCGGTGGTGTAGCCCTCGATCTTGTCAGTGGAACTGTTGTACCTGATCATGCCGACCGCACCCGCTGGCCTCTGTCCTGACGTGCCCACTGGCAATCTTAATGCCGTGTTGGAATTGCTGGCATCTATCGCTAGTGCCGTTGAGAAATTCACTATGTTTGTCCCGTCAGTGGTGATACCTATGATGCCGGTGCCTGAATCCGTTACCGTTACGTTTGAGTTGCCTTGTGATACGCTGTTGGTTGATATTGTTGCGAAACTTAAGGTGCCCGAACCATCAGTGGCCAAGACCTGTCCTGCACTTCCATCTGCTGTGGGCAGTGTGTATGCACTGTTTATTGTCAGCCCTGTTGCGGCGATTGTGCTGTTGAATGTTGCGGCACCCGATCCGCTCATGTCCAGTGTCAATGCTGTAAATTGTGATGCACCAGTCCAACCTTTGAAGAACATATCTTTGTCATTACCTAAAACTTCAATAGTAAGATGATTGGAAGTTAAATCAAATTGACCAATATGACTAGTACCATCGTTAAGTTTAAGTTGTTCCCCGGTGAGTTTCATTATAACATCACCACTAGAATTTATTGTTAAATCGGTTCCATCACCCTCGATCTTCTCACCATCATCACCAAATGTTAAACCTACGTTTGCAGGTATATTAACATCATTTGTAGCAGTTAAATCTATATCTGCTGTGCTTGTAATGTCTGCAATGACCGGTGATGTTAAAGTTTTGTTTGTTAATGTCTGTGAAGCAGTTAATAATGCGATAGCACTTGTGTTTGATAGGTCAGTTGACGCAATAGTAATGGCACTGGTACCATCGAAACTCTGTCCTGCTATGTTCCTTGCAGTCGCTAGTGCTGTGGCAGTCGCGGCGTTACCTTCTATGTTGGCAACCAATGTACCTGTCGTTACCGAGACACCACCTGATTTGTCTGCCGCCGTTGCAGTTGTCGTACCCATAATGAACTTGTCTGCTGACTCGTCCCATATGATCGCGGCGTTGTTGCCTGTGCTTCCCCGTTCAATGATTATTCCAGCGTCATTCGATGACTGTGAAATGCCCGTGTTCAATTCGATGATGTTGTCTGCGATGGTTGTGTTGGTTGTGCTGACAGTGGTTGTATCACCACTGACAGTCAAGTCACCTGTGATAGTGACGTCTGCCTTTAATTTAAGATCATCTTGCCCTAAATTTGTAACATCACTCCAACCAACAGATCTACCTATTGCAAAACCTTTACTACTGTTACCACCTACAAATACTGGTTGGCCTCGTAAAGATATTACACCATGTCCTTCGCCGCCTTCCGATCCTGCAGAAAAACCTTCAACGCCTCCGTTTGAAACGAATAACCTAGCACCATTTGAGCTACCTTTAACTTCTAAATTTGATGTGCCTACATCAAAGGCATTTTTTGATCCACTATGAATAAAGGTGTTACCTGTGGTTATCTTATTGCTGAATGTTGCTTCACCACCTGTTGACATATCCAGCGTCAACGCTGTAATTGTTGAGCCACCATCATTTCCTTTGAATTTAATATCCTTGTCTTGTATATCTGCTTCTATAGATAAATCACTACTGTCGTTTCTAAATACAGCAAATTTTGTGCCATCATCTTTTAAATTAATTGTACCATTGCCGCCGTCAAGGTTTACGCCACCAGAGGCATCTAAATTAATATTGCCGCTGTTAGCAATAGTTTCTGTTGTGATTGTTCCGTTTACGTGTAATATTGTTGAAGGTTCTGAAGTACCAATACCCACACGACTGTTCGTGACATCGAGATACAGTAGGTTTGTTTCAAATGCCAGGTCTGTACCGTTCCTAGTCAAGTTTGACTTCAGTACTGACCCAGATATACGACCTATGGCCATACTAGGGTACTCCTTATAATAATGTTAGTGTAGCATATGCCACACACAGCCTCGTTATCGTTGCCGGCTGACAGCAGTGCTAGTATTTATGCTATTTGAATGTCCATACTTGATCGGGCCATTTTTTCTCTATTCTCATCATACCCCAACTTTTCAGCAGTTCAGATATATGTTTTTTGTGTATGCCATACCTTTTTCCAGAAGAGTTTCCTTCTATCTGGATCATAGGATTGTTGGCCATGATTGTGTCTTTGGCACCCTTGAGCACAGGCATTTCATACCCTTCGACATCTATCTTGATGACGTCTACATTGTCAAAATTGTAACTGTCTAGTGTGTTTATTTGAGTATCTCCCTTAGAATCAGTGACATGATTAGTGCCAGAATGTGTGTCATATCCCATTGATACAGTGCCCTTTGATTCTCCTAACGCTGTCTTGTGCAGTGTGCAGTTGTTGTAGGTTGAGATGTTGTTCTCTAGCATCGGCAGTATTCTCTTGTTGGGTTCGAATATTTCTAATTTGCCTGCATAAGGTTGCCAAAAAAGAGACCATGGACCCCACCATGCACCTATGTCAATTATTCTACGCAACTTCCTGCCTGCGACATGCTTCAACAGTATATCGTAGTTTCCGTTTTTATCTGAAAAGTCTTTGTGTACAGTCATAAAAAAAAGGGCGATGTTGCCACCGCCCTTTAAGTTCTACTAAAAAGTAAAATTATTTATTAGTTGTTAGTCCTCACTGCACAGTTTACCAATTTGATACCTGCTTCTGTGTTAGACTCTAATGCTCTACCAATGACGTTGAAAGGAGAGATTGACTCACCTTGCGCCACTGCTCTAGCACAACCTTTAATTGATGAAGTAACAAGTCTTTGACCTTTGTTCACTACACCTGTAACTCTGACCGGTGTTCTACCTGTCATTGCCACGAATGGGTGTGTGTCATTGTCACCTGCACTTGCATTCATCATGTATGCTGGTTTGTCAGAGATTACACCAAAAACATCCTGAGACATTTCTGAAGTTGCTTCCGTTATCTCTGCTGTACCACCTACTTCTACAACTGAACCAATTTCCATAGGAGCGTCTGCTTCGAAACGCTCCGCCACGTCCGCGTACTGAGCCGAAGATGCAGTAGTGGATAAAACGTTGGTTGATGGATTGTAACTCAAACCAGTGTCCGTCTCGATGCCCTGTGTTCCAGTTGCTCCGTCAACGAATGTCAAGTAAACAGTCTCATTGGCTGAGTTGTTAGCCGTTACTGTTACTGATGTTCCGATCGCCGCCGTTCCTGATGTGTTTTGGTTACCTGCTGTGTTTACACCCGGCAAGTTGATGTTGGCACTTCCATTGAATGAAACTCCACCAATGTTCCTTGCAGTTGCTAATGTAGTGGCAGTTGCCGCATTACCTGAAGTGTCTTGGTTACCACCTGTGTTCACACCTGGTAGGTTTATGTTGCCTGTTCCGTCAAATGACACGCCACCGATGTTTCTAGCACTTGCTAGTGCTGTGGCAGTTGCCGCGTTACCTGTACATGAACCTGAACTTCCTGATGTGTTACCAGTCACGTTACCAGTCACGTTACCTTCGATGTTCGCAATAAGCGTACCTGTAGTGATAGTCAAGTTACCTGTAGCAGATCCTGTTGATGTAGTTGTACCAACTTTAAACTTGTCTTCCGATTCATCAAAACCCATGAATGCGTTGGCCGAACTTCCCCTCTCAATGACGATACCTGCATCATTGGCCGGTGATCCTGATGTACCTGTAGCAAGTTCGATCAAGTTGTCAGTGTTTGTTGAGTTAGTTGTGGCAACAGTAGTAGTTGTACCGTTTACTGTGAAGTTACCAGATACGACTAAGTTTCCTGAGAACGTTGCCGCTGTGTCATTGATAACAAGTTCCGTATTACCGTCTGCTGTTACTGTGAACGCACCATTTGAACCCGAGTCAGACACGACTGCTGAGCTGTTACCCTCTGTGATCGTTGTTGATGATAGACTTGAAAGTCCACTGTCAACGTATGCCTTGATCGATTGCTGTGAAGCAACAGAAGTGGCACTGTTTGAACTCAAAGTATCTTCGTCTAGGAAGAATCCTGATAGGAAGTTCCCTGAATCGATGTTTGATATTGCGTTACCTGTACCGTTTGCGTCGATTGTTTTATTAGTAAACGTAAGCGTATCTGATGCTATCGCGGCATCTTGTGTGTCAACGTAGTCTTTTACAGAAGCACTTGTTGGTAGTGTAGTGTCATTGTCATTGGAAGCGATTCCCTCTGACTCAAGCACAACTACTGCCGCTGTCATGTTGCCTATGTCTATGTTTGATATTGCATTACCTGTTCCGTTTGCATCAATAGTCTTGTTTGTTAACGTTAGGGTGTCACTCGCGATAGCGGCATCCTGTGTGTCAACATATGCTTTGATAGATTGTTGTGTGGCCAGTTGTGTGGCACTGTTTGTAGATAAGTCGTCCTCATCCAGTACCGCTGTACCGCTTACACCTGTGTTCAACACGGGTGAAGTCAATGTTTTGTTAGTTAATGTTTGACTTCCAGTCAATGTTGCCACTGTGCTGTCAATCGCCACAGTCAGTGTGTTGCTTGATCCTGATGTGTCAATACCTGTTCCACCTGCTATATCAAGTGTTTCTGAATCAAGGTCGATGCTCAATGCACCACCTGAATCACCTTGGAAATCAAGGTCTGACGCTGTTACCTGTGCGTCAACATATGCCTTGATTGACTGCTGTGTGGCTAGTGCTGTGGCCGAGTCACCTGATAGGTCGTCTTGGTCAAGGATGCTGTTCACCCTTGCACCTGATCCACCCAACTGCATACCAGAATCATTTACTGTTAATTCTGTGTTACTGTTTGCTGTGATAGTAAGTATACCTGATCCGCCTGATCCTGACACTGTAGCGTTTGTGGCGTTACTGTCTG
>Ga0181369_1000554_pt1 | contig 10576 bp, 3 predicted proteins | sample LowvirmetaG_8_FD_130088 | JGI IMG/M metagenome (GOLD analysis project Ga0181369, IMG submission 130088) | Marine viral communities from the Subarctic Pacific Ocean - Lowphox_04 viral metaG | ecosystem: Environmental > Aquatic > Marine > Oceanic | place: Subarctic Pacific Ocean | collected 2015-11-29 | reverse complement strand
TATCCCTTTGCTTTTTACTTTATCAGCACTGCTGTAACCTGCTATCCTAAGTTGATCGTCTACTTCGAGTTCATTGTTAAATTTAATATATTTGTTCTTTGTGCCATTTACCAACGTGTAGTCAGTTGAAATTGTTTTCCTAGACCCGTTGACCGCTACTGATATTTCTAAGTCCGTAAGGTCTGCTGAATTTTTGTAAAAATCAATAGGAAACAACTGCTTCTCTGTTGTGTCAACTATGAAAGTTCTTATAACACGCTGTTTGCTCTCATTCGTCCTTTTTACCCATGGGCTTCGTGAATTGTGTGTTGACTTGCCTGTGGTATAATGAAGATGGCCCTCTGCCAAATTCTTAGTCAGCGTCTGTGACCCACTCTTATACGTAAATGTACCTGACGTGTGGTCCGAGTCAAAGACAATATCGCCTACGTTGTTAATAGTCTTGTATTTTACTTTAATGCCTAAAACGGTATCTGTAGTGGCAGTATCTGATGTTGCAAATTCAAACACTTTTGCCCCTGCAAAACTTGAATTTGGATAGGATGTGGAGTTATCGAAAGAAACATGATCGTTATCGAAAACATCAAATAATGGCTGTTGATTTACTTTTGTTTTTTCCTGTGACTCTATAAAAGACTCTGTTGTACTGTCATAACGGAAAGTTTTGCCTTGGTTAGTAGTTCCAAACTCAATGAATATAGAATCATCGTTGGCCGGTGTTGCGTCCGTCGCCTCAGTAAGATTAATTACTTTGGTAGAGTCTCCTGCTGATACAAAGTTTACATCGTATATTTTGTTTTTTACTAGTATGTCGGTGTCTGCGGAAAAGACCACCCTCATTCCGTCTGCTAACGCTATCCCATCAATGATATAACCTGTCTGTTTGACTACATCACTAAATGCATCTGTGGTTACTGTGTCATAAAGTGTAACAGATTTTTTCGCAACAGTTCCGTGATTGTATAGAGCCAGGCCTGAATCAAATTCAATAATTGGCCTTTTTGCTCTGTCTGTTTCTACCAGTGTTGGCGTGAATCCACCGACCCTTGCGGTCTCCTCGATTACAGACCTATGAAACCATCTGTTGTATCTAGACCAAGCATTCCTGTCAATTGAGTCTCTCTTAATTGTTATGTAATCTTGTTTATCCGGTGTATAATATGCCTTTGCATATGGTCTCGAATCATAGGACACAGTGTCATAAAGAATCGTTGATTCGGTAGCGTAACTGGCAGGAGTGATAAGTTCTTCAACATCTGTCAATGTTATAGATTCTCCTACGCCTTCTACATAGTATTCTTTGTTTTGATACGCACTTGCAACCAATGAGTTAGGAAATTTAATTTTCATTCCATTTGACAAATCTAGCGTCCTAAGGCTGTAATTTTTTGCACCAACAATGTCATCCTCGACATTGATTGCTGTCGTATTAATGATATCTTTTATCTGTAGTATGCCATACATGGCGCTATGATTGCCACACTGATAATACAAAGTGTCCGGGGTGCCTGAAGTGGGCACCGTAAATGTTACTGTACCGTAATCTGTGCCGTTGTTAGTTACACCAGTGTTGAAAATTGTTGACGTTGAACCATCCGCCGCCACTTTGTCTTTATATGGCTCAGTCATTATGTAAAAAGGATGACCTTTGGCATTGACGTTAAACTTGTACGTGTTCCCTCTGTACAATGTCAGTATAGGATTGTTTTCGTTTTCTCTGTTTGAGAAATTGTATGCACCCTGTGCCAAATTTTCTACTCTATATTCTGCAACAGCATTTGGTCCGACTGAATCCAACTCAATAGATCCAGGACCTTCCGGAATCCAATAGTATTCTCTGTAATTAATTAACTTGTCGTAGTCTATGGCAGGATTCCAACTGTATACTGTTTCCTTGTTTAGCCTATCATGATTGTTAACCTTACCACCTAGGTGTTTAATTTGGTTAATATAATCGTCATATGTGCCAGTAAATTTTACTTGATCTTCTGGATTTACAGATGTTGTGTCTCTGTCAGTATAAGTCACTGCTGGTTCTAGTTGATATGCGAATCTGTCACTGCTGGTAGCACCTATGTACCTGTCAGTCACCTGCCTTGTGTAGGCATCCTGTCTACCTATAAAACCATCTAGCCTTTCTAGTGTGCCTTTCTGAACCAACGGATCCATCGTGCTTGATAGAAAACGCTGATTGGAATCTGTTCTGTAGAAAGCCGGTAGGTGCTGGACTGTACGTCTATACTCGTTGTTACCTTGCTTTACAACTTCGTTATTGGTTAGTGCGTTAATTGGTGTATCTGCCATTAGTATCCTGATCCACTACTGCCAGTCGATGAACTGGAACCTGTTGTAGTAGAGCCTGACACTGCTGATCCTGATGTTGTTGATCCCGTTGTAGTGCTTGAAGTGGCTGAAGATGTTGATGTGACAACAGTCCCGGATGCCGCTATCTGGTTGGCTCCTAATGCTGTTATGATCGACACATCATCAACGGTGGCCCCACTGATGAAAATTTCGTCTGCCGCTGAGTCAAGTTGGAACAGAGACCCAAACCCCTGTCCTAATTGATTAGGAACTATCACTACCGTCAGTAGATCCGGCGCCATTCGCGTATGTATATAAGCGGCAAGTTCTGTAAAGTAAAAAGTATCTCCAAAATCCCAGTTGTCTAAAGCAAAGAATTCATTTATTGCGGCAATGACTCTGGTCTTGATCACTGCATCTGATATGTTAGTTTTTAAATTTTTTACAACTTTGAATGTTGCCTGTAATTGTTCTTCTGCATTAGAGCCAAAAAGTATTTTGTATTTTACAGGATGATATATTATTTGATCTGAAAGTGATTTTAATGGATTCAAAATACCTGCGTAGTTTATCCTTAATTGGTCTGCTGTTGACACTGAAGGTTTGGTTCCACCATCTTGTAACCATATTCTGAAAAGGTTGTCGTATGTTCTCTCCAACAAATAAACATCTACAATATTAGACACACTTGGATCTATCCTAGTGTCCTGTCCCGCATGGTGTTTGTATTGGAAACTGATAGAACTCCTGCCTCGCCTTGCTTGGTAATCTGTGGTCGTTGTTAGAGTGTTTGTAGTTGAACTGTATTTTTTAATAACATCTTCATCTGCCGCATAAAAATAAAATAACTGTTCATCAGTGTAGGTCGTAGTGTTGAGATTGATGTCTGTTTCATTTTCAGTGACTACGAAATTTGTTGCCGCGTAGGGTCGAAATCTTTCTATGTTGTCATAAGAAATATATTTTTCGAAGAATACAAATTTAGTTGATTCAGATAAGGTAGGTTCAACATATATGTCGAACAATTCTGGGTTGTCTACTACTCCGTCGTCATCTTTATCATGAAATCCAACTTTGACTTTTCTATTATCCCTGAAACCGTCTGCTTCGGTCACTACATCAACAACCTGCCATGTTAATGGATAACCGATGCTGTTACTTGTTGACACAATGCTGTTTGTTTTCAGAATTTTTACTGTGTCTTTCACACTTCTACCTGTGGTGTAGTCATATATTTTCTCTTGGACATCATAATGAAATTTGTTCTGTGACTCCGATTCAAACACATAGTCCAACTTACGGTACTGCACAGTGTAGGTGTTTCCATCATTTGTAAACTTGAACCACCAACTTGCATCCGCATTTGTGCCTGTGGCAGATCCCGCACTGGCTAGATCAAAGACCGAACTGGTGCTTAAATTTGTAGATGTTATTACTTTCCAAGTTTCAGAGTCTACATCATATCTTAATCCGAACTCTTCATATGCTTCGATTCTGTCTATTAAATCTGCCTCCAGCGTTGCGGATAATGATGTTGTAAAGTTTGGTATGATTGAATTTATTACTGCGCCATTAGGCACTATATTGTTAAGAGTAACTGGACCAACCCCCGACTCTAAATTTCCTACGCCACCGTTTGCGCCGTCAAGCACAACTTCGCCGATTTTGGCCCATACTCTGTCTTCGGAGTTGTCTGTTGTTGACGTGACCAATTTGCCGTTGAGAAATTTCCGTGTGTCTGGAGATGTGAATTTAACTAATGCACCGGGTTTTGCAAATTTCATGTTAGAAGTTGCAAAATCACCTATTAACAACGCACCACCTGATGTAAAATAACCTGTGTTTGTATTTGTAGATGTTGTCGTAGAGTTCCACGTCGCTGACAATGTGCTGGTGTCTTTGGTGCCATACTTGAGATAGTAAAACTGTCTTGCGTAGGCCTCTTTCAACTTTGCCTCAACTGAAGTGTCTATGGTCGACTGTATGTCACTCCTGTTGTTGAACGTGAATGTAAACTGCTGTAAAGATTCTTCCCTGTATAAGATACCATCATCAGCGAACACACTGACGTTGGAATATGCTCCAGTTGGGTCAAGGATTTCTTTGGCCCTTGATATACCAGATGCCGATCTGTTCACTGATCTCACTTTGACTATCTCTTGTGATGCTGACAGAGGCACCACTTGATAGTCCTCTGCTGTAATCATTCTGTTCTGCGAGTAATAAACCTGTCCTGCTTTTTCTTTAATTGAATCGTTGCTTTCTGTTGCCGCAGAGTTGTACACACTTGCTTTCAAACTTAGACTGATGCTTAATGATTGCTGAGCACCATTGGCATCTGCGTATGGCACCGTCAATTGAACGGCCTGCATGTCTGCTGGCTGGATAGCATACTTGGCGTTGTCGCTGACCCTGTAATAGGTTCTAAAACTGCCCAGTGGTATGTTTGAGAAATTTCCGTCTCCAAACACAAGATCGACTCCGTCGTTATTTTTTGTTACAATATTGTAAGTGTTTCTTTCTGCTTTTGATAAAGAGTTGTAAATTGCGTTGTTGCCAGAAAGTGAAGGCACTTTGGTCCATTCCTGTGATAACTGTCCAAACTGATCCAACTTGTAGAGCCAAACATCACTGTCGTTTATGTCTATTGCATCTAATGGCTTAACAAAGTTGGTCACTGAGGTTTCAACAGTGAAGTCCTGAACTTGTAGTGTGCCTTGTTTGAATAAGAAGAAGAATCCTGTGTTGTTTGAACTGTCTCCAGATCCGTCCGACCTGTAAGTGTACGTCAGTCCTGTTCCTGGCACTGGTGATGATTCGTATATAGAATCTGAATCTGTTACTGTGCTCGGCACTATCTCAAATGATCTATTTGTGCCTCCCACTGCTGTTTGAAATTTAAAGACTGGAATATCCAATTGATTTGAACTTAAAGTGTAAACCTCTGTACCTATTCCTCCTATCGACGCCGACTCTCTAGGTTTTCCAAATAATTGTCCTGTCTGGTTAGCCGCATTCAAAATCGCTATAAACTGCTCCCTGTAATTTGAATTTGCAGAATCATTCCAGACGATGGTTGAATTTGCTAAATTAGTTCCTGTGCTGTCAAGCACGTCTTGTGTCGTTGATATCGAATCTATCTTTAAAAGTCCTGTTGCAGGTTTATTTCTCTTTGCATTATAGTTGATTAATCTTGCCAACCTCAATACACTGTTTCTTCTTTCTGCTGTTTCTAGGAAGTTCTCTCTTGCATTCAAGTCGACCCTGAACGAAAGTGCCTGCGAGATGTATGCAATAAGATCTATCAATGCAACGTACTCGGAACTTTCTACAAAATCATTGAAATCATCTGGGTAGTTCTCACGTAGATACGCTACCATGGTCCTTCTTAATGTTTCGAAGTCGTAACTTTTAAAATCAGCCTGCTGGAAAGCCTGGTAGATCTTTCTCCAATCTTCCGCTACAAGTAATCTGTTCTGTCTATCTGTTGTGGCCATTGTAATTACAATGGTATTTATGTGTTAGGAAATGTGCGTATATTAAGATAGACGCATTAGAGAGTTTTCGTCGAAATTGAATCTAAGTTTCTCGGTTATATTCAACGGTACATAGGTAATAGTCGCCTGTATGGCTATGCCCTTATCCGCTTCGGAGACAAGTATTTCATTAGTAGAAATACGTGGATCAGCATTCAAATTAGCAGTTACATCTTCAACTATTGCGTCTTTCAAATCCTCTGTGAATGGTTCAAATATTGCATCGTATATAATAGTGCCAAATTCTGGATTCTCTACCCTCTCGCCTTTACGTACCGACAACCTATTAATGAGATCCTGCTTTGCTACCTCAAAGTCATACAGTTTAAAGTTCCTTTTATCCGCACGCGAACTGAAACCCTTGAAGGTTACTGATTTATTTGATAACCCATTTCCTGATCCGCCATCTCCGTATGCCATTAGTGCAATCTCCTAAATTTCACATCCACCTTGCTGTAATCAACAGCGTAGTACCCGGTGTCTGTCATGTGCCTTGCCCATGGCACTTCTTGTGCCATTACTCCCATGTACCTGCCAGGCAACTGCTTGTATTTAAACGAATATACATTTACGCCTGCTGGAGACTTGCCAACAAACCTGATGTCTTCTTTGAGTCGCATGTCGCTGAATCCAAATCCTCCGCCGAACCCTCCTGTAAAGTAACTCCTTACCCAAGTTGTCGCCATCTGTGTTGCCTGTCCCACCACAAAATTGACAGCCGCTGATTTGACGTTGGTCTTCAACAGTGAGTCTATTTGCTGAGCCTTGGCCACTAAATCATTTAATTGTGCCAGGGGAACCTGTATTTTCTCTTTATTTTCTTTTACTAGTTTACCTAATTTATCCGCCACTTGCTTAACGCTTTTTTGTTTAAGCATTTGTGTCTTGATATCCTTAATTTCCTGTGATGTTAGTTGGGGATTTTCTTTTTTAAGAACAGCAATTATCTCGTTAATGTACTTCTTGATCCTTGCGGTGCTACTTTGTCTATCATAAGGCTCGTGTGTTACAAACTCCGATACCGTCGTCTTATTGTCAATCTTGTTTGGCACTGCACCTTTTATGATAATGTCGTTGCCGTTTTGGTCAACACCCACGACTCTGTCGTCCTTTTCATCTCGATATGGTCTGAATGGTCTGTCATCATCGATATCTATTTCTCCCTCAGTGATTTTTATTCCTACAGCATCCGGCGTCAACCATGTTGGCCCCCATTGGGTTATTCCGCCTCCACCTGAACCTGGTCTGCCCAACGGTGCGTTCAAATGCACCTGGCTACCTTGCACATGGAATACGCCAGTAGCGCCGTGTAGTTGTGATCCCGGTGTGAATGAAGTAATTCCTTCTTGGGCAAAGTTCCTTACACTGCCTCCCTGCGACGCATTCAATATACCTTTCTGTCCCATTGTGAACGCATACCTTTCGGCAGAAAGAGCCACGTCTGTCTCAGCGGAGAAGTTTATATTGCCCTTGGCATGAAAATTAATATTTTTATCAGAGTGTAGGTTGAAGTCTTGTCCTGCTCTTAAGTTGATGCCAGAATCGGAGTACACACTGATTGTTCCGTCTGTGTCCATCTCAATGAATGCCTTGCCTGATCCGTTGGCGATATACACCACACCTTCCGAATCGTTCATGAGCAACTGGTGTCCCGATGCTGTACGCAATCTAATCTGTTGGTTAGTGCCATCCTCGGCACCGTCATCCATTACAAAACTGTGTCCTGATTCCCTGTCAACTTTGACTTTTGCGCCGTCCAAACCGATACGAGGTTCCGACGAATTGGGATCTAATCTTCCAGGGGTGCTCATCCCGAACACTGCACTAGGTGATTCCCTACGTGCAGAACTAGTGGTTGTTCCCCTTGTGGTATCTTGGATCAGTCCTTGGCCTGTAAGTTGTTCTGCCAATCTTTCATTTATTGGAAATTTTTGTAATTCAAGTTGTCCAGGCACACCTTGTGATGTCCTACGATTTTTTTCTCCCGCCGGCAACAGATCGGTGCCGTATGTTTGTACTTTAGTTTGTGTGAAGTCTCCTAAACCGGCCGGCATGGACGTTTGTTCAGTTGAACCGTGTCCTGGCACCTGCTGATTGGTCAGTGGTTCCTGCACACACCCCATCCAGAATGCAGTGGGTCTCCCGCCATCGCCCTTGGCAAAAATTACTAACACAGTTGTGTCTATGTCGGGTGGAATCGCCCACATTCCGTAACTGGTCTGGCTTGATTTGTATCCATATGGGTCCGCCGAGTTTACGCCTCCTAATGATTTTACTCCATAGAACGGTGATAGGTACTGACACCAAGTTATCTGATTCGCTGTTGGATTTGTCGTGTGCGTCAATGCCGGTATGTTTACTCCCAGCCTTCCCATTCTCTGCGGATCGTTAACGTACTTGACTGTGGCCAGGAACGGACCACTGTTGTTGTCTATGTACTTCTCATTGAAGTCCTTCTGGTTGTCCTGTGTGTCTGTGAATCCTCGTCCGTCTCTGTAACTCATATTATGATCCTGTTAATCAAAAAACTTCCCTGACACTAAATCTTTTACCAACTCTTTGTTGTTGTTTAAATTCTCTAGTTTTTTAAGTCTTTTCTTCTTGTCTTCTATACTTTCTTCTACAATGTACTTACTTTTCAGTGCCGAAGATGAAATCACATTTGGTGCCACTCCTTCGCCCTGTTGGTTGTTCATCCTCACACAGGTCAGTGTCTGTGTGAACTGTCCTTGATTGAACTTAGAATCCACTTTCACCACTTGGTAAACCCCGTTGAAGAATAGATTCTCGTCTTGGACCTTATCTACCCCAGAGAACATGGTGCCCTGTCTTTCGTTGATGTCCGCTGGCAACCTGTACCGGAGATTTATCAAGGTCATGTATTGGTCAGAGTTGAAACTGCCAAACTGCTCATCGTCGAAGTCAGAATCAATCTTGATCACTTGTTCAGTCTTTTTGTCATTTAATCTCTTCAGGCAGGCTAGAACATCCGTAGAAATATAGTGTGGGTCTCCCAGTATGTCCAATTCTATCCTCATCATATCCGCTTCTGGATTGGTTAGGTAATCATAGAACTCTTGGGCTTTCACTCCGCCTGCCCTGAAGTTCTCTAGTGTTGACCTGCCCTTGATGTTAGAAGGATAAGACCTTAGCGGTAAAAGAGGCTCTGGATAGTCCTCCTGACCAAAAGCAAGGTTGGACAGGGTTTTCACCACCTTTTTCAACCCTTTCTCATTTATATCTTTGTCATCGCCACGAACATTTCTCATGTAGTAGGCACTCTTGTAATTGATACGCAACCCCTGTACGTCCACATTGTCTCCCGTATAGATGTAATCATAATTTTTCCTCACCAACTTGTCCCAACGCACTTTTCCGATGCTCAGGCCCGCGGCAAGCAATTTCAACACGTGAACCTTGTATGGTATGGCCTTGTAGACTATCTCTTTGGGGTGCATCTTGGTTACACTATCAAGTCTTGACGTGTCAGTAAACACAGTGCTCTTGATCTTAAACCAGGGTACATATTGATACTTCATAAAAAGATTCATTAATTCACTTTCTTTGTCCTTGGTTGTCAAAAGATTCCTTATGAATACGGTCCTCTCCTGCTCGTCGTTGGGAAGTTTATAGCCCGCCATCGTGAGATAGGCTCTCCAGAAGTCCTGTGCTATGTCAAAGAAGCCGGGGTGGTTCCTAAGCCAGTCCTCCAACGCTTTGTTTACGGTGGTTCCGGAGTCAACTGTCTGCGTCTGCTCTCCATTGAGGGCACCGGCATTAACATCTGCTGGATCTGTGCCTATCTGCTCCGAGCCGGTGGTGTCTGCAACCGTACCTTCGCCGTAGGTAGACTGAAAGGTATATGAATAAGCATACAAATTTTTAGTGATCAGTTCGTCGTCCACTTCTAATCTGTAGATGTCTGGGTACTGCCTTACCTTCTCCTCAATCTCCTGGTCCATTTGATCACTTAAAGCCTTTTCGAATTGTTTCTTCCATTGTGAGAACTCACCTGCTGTCAGATCTGCTCTGGTTCGTAGTACCTTGAATCTGTCATCGAATCCAACATCTGCGTAGGGCACTGCCACTACTGTGTATCGTGCACCACCCTCATTCACATCAAAATCAACCTTGGCTATCAGGATCGGAATCTTTCTTGTCTCAGACATTCCTGTCATTAGTGCCTTGCCGTTGTCATCAAAACCTTTGAACTCTAGTGTAAGCAACAATGGTGCGTCTTGGTAATCAAGGAAGCCTGAATTGAAAGTTGCGGCACGTATCTTTTCTATTAAAGTTATGCCGTATGGTTCGTGTATCTCAAACTCCATCTTGGTGAAGTTGGCAAGATTCCTGTCTGTGTTGGGTGCGATTGTACTCAATATATTGACATTTTCTATGAAGACGTCGTGATTCCTTTCGAGAACCGATATGCTGTCTGCGTATTGAGCCTGCTGTGCCGTCAACTCATCAACTTGCAAGATGTTACGTATACTGTCGCCGCCTGTTGCGAATCTTTCTATATCTTTTCTCCTTAATGAACTACGGATACCGTCCGGTCCGATGCCTCCGGTCCTGGCGATCACATCATGCACTGGTTCAATCAAATATTTTCCTTCACGAAGCTCGTTCTCCGTCAGTCCTGACAGAGTGAATACAGCGTTGTAGGACGCATATTTGTGTAGTGGATTTGCTAATTCAAAAGAATTATATTGTTTTCGGATATAGTTTTCTTTTCT
>Ga0181369_1000552_pt1 | contig 10593 bp, 13 predicted proteins | sample LowvirmetaG_8_FD_130088 | JGI IMG/M metagenome (GOLD analysis project Ga0181369, IMG submission 130088) | Marine viral communities from the Subarctic Pacific Ocean - Lowphox_04 viral metaG | ecosystem: Environmental > Aquatic > Marine > Oceanic | place: Subarctic Pacific Ocean | collected... | reverse complement strand
TTTTAATAGCTTGCCTTCACCTAAATAAAATTCTTTATTTCTATCTAACCATTTTTCAAATTTTTCATTAGATGAAATAAATTCAAGACCATCTCCTATAAAGAAATCATCTCTTACATCTTTTTCTAAAACTTTAGCGCCATAATATTTGTTAATTTTTTCCATATTTGGGCTTAAAAAATCAAGACCATATTCTTCTACAAAATCTTCATCATTACCATAATCATCATAATGTTTATCATATTGAGCTTTAAATTCATCTTGATCAACAGTAACATAATCAATAAATTTTATTTCTTCTTTTAATAACCGACCTTCAGCTAAATATTTTCTTAAATCAAAGTTATCCATTTATTTTAATTTTATTGTTATACCAACTAAATCACGTTCAATATCCCAATTATGGTCATATTTTTTAGCTAATTCTACAAATGCATGACCTTTACCTAAAAAATCTTCAATATTATTTTCATCATATTGATCTGATATTCTATAATCTAAATCATCATACATAACAGAAAAAGATGCTATTTTAAATGAATTTTCAATGTCACCAAATGTTCCGTCTTCAATTTCACCTTCATATTCACCTGAATCTCCACTTAAGTATGCTATATCATCTTCGATGTCAAGATTAATTGCTTCATACAATTTACCTTTAGCTAAATATTTTCTTAAATCAAAGTTATCCATTTATTCTAATTTTTAAATCGGTTATACCTTTATGTACTCTATGTACACGATGTCGTTTTATAAATATATGATCTCCCTTTAATAACTCAAAAGGTAATTCATCATCAAACTGCATTTGCCAACCTTTACCTTCTAATATTTCAATATTTCTATCTTCATCATCTTTATGCCAAACTAATTCTAGCTTTTTGACATTTTTAGAGAAATTTCTTATGTTAGAACTATCTTTATAAGGTTTCATTATTTTTTCTTATACTCGGATTTTTTTGTATTTTTTACAAATTGTTTTCCTTTTTTACTACCTCTTACTTTTTTAGCTACTGTAGCTTTTCTTTCAGCTTTAGTAAGTGATTGGGCTTTTTTTCTAGGCAAACATCTTGTTGTTGCTTTACCTTTTTTCATTGTTCCACATTTACCAGCTATATTACCTGATGTGTTTATTCTTACCCAATCTTCTTTTTTAAACCAATCTCTTAATGATTCTATAACTGCTTTTTTATATCCAGAACCAAATGGAGCTGCTTTACCATCATGGTTAGGAGCAACATTTTCTTTTAATTCTGGGTGGAATTTGATATAAACTTCTCTAGCATCTTCTTTTATTGATTCTCCATCAACTTCTACTTCAGCAGGATATACTTTAACATCATCTCCATACCAATATTTTATTTTATATCCACCTTCATTAGTCAATTCAACTAATAATCCTCTTTTATAGTCTTTTTCTTCAGCTTGTAAGATAACTTCCTTACCCCTAGGTAAAATAAGAGCTGCTCCTGGTACTTTATTACTATCTTTTTCTTTAGCCATTATTTTTTCTTTTTCTTACCACTCATTTGACCTTTACATACTTTTACAGCACGACCAGATAAATAAGCTGATGATTTTTCACCTGCAGCCATTCTACGTTTACGATATGCTTCACCTTTTTTACAAAGTTTTTCTTTAACTAATTTTTTTATTCTATCCATTACCAAAATGTATTCATATTAGCACCTAACCCCAACATAGAGGCATATCTAGGTAAATTGCAAGACCAATATCCTGCTTTTGTTCTATCTTTTTTATTTTTACAATTATGTCTTGCAGCAAATGCATTACGAGCTTTTTTATTTTTAATTTTAGCTCTTAAACCACCAGACCCAAATGATACTTTTTTAACTTTTTTAGTTTTTGGATCACGTACATAAACATAATATGCTTTTGAACCGCCACGTTTTGGTTTACCTAATGGTGGGTCCTTTTTTTCTTTTTTCTTTTTTTTCTTTTTTCTTTCATTTAACATATTCTCATCAACAACACCTAATAAAACTTTTTTAGCTTTAGCATCCAACATAGAAGGTTTGATTAGTTTAGCAGGTATTGTTTCTGCTTTAGATCTTAATGCTTTTTGAGCTCTATGATTACCGTCTAAAATCCATTGAATTTTTCCAGCTTCATCTATCATTATTAATATAGGATATTGTTTAGAAACTTCTACTTGTTCTATTCTTTCTACTTCTTCTGGGTTATCGTCCCAATTTAATACTATTTTTCCTAATTTTTCGGTTGGGTAATCTTTTTGAGGAACATTTTTAGTCATATCTAAAATATCCTGTAAGGTTACTTTATTACCTTCTTCATCTTCCCAGGCAGTGTCGGCACCTCCTTCATTTAACATAGGTAAATCTAAAGGTACTGATTCACCTTTGTATGAGCCAAATTCACCTATATGTGTATTAACTAAGTTTACATCTTCTTCACATAAGTTAATTAAATCTCTAGAATATAATTTTCTTGCTTCCTTAATTAAAAGCAAATGTTGTTTAGAGCCTATTCTATAAATGGATTCAAATAAAGGAATATTTTTACCAACATGATATTTAAACCCCTCAGTTAAAATGGGTTTAGATTTACCTTCTGTTAAGAGTGGGCCTCTAATTGATTCGCAAGTATTACATCCACATTTTTTACACATATTATTGAATTACTAAATTTGGGTTAACATCATTCCATTGATAACCAGTTGGACCTTTTGTTCTAGTCCAAAACTTTTTATTATCAATAGTATCATTATAATCTTCTTTTTTTACTACTATATATTGGTTATCACCCCGTTTTGTGTCTATAAATAGTATAGCATCTACACCTTTTACCTTAGAATAAGATTCAGTGTTAAGTTTTAATAAATTTTTAGTTATTTCTTCTAAATCAGTAAAATCTTTTTCCGTTTTGAAATAATTACTAGCCATTCCTTGATTCCAATAAACCTTATCTAAAGCATCTATTATTTTATCTTGTACTTGTTCTTCTTTAACTCCATTTTCTTTTGCTAATTTATATAATGATGATATAGATTCAGCCATTCTCCAGGGGTTTTTAAAGAATTTTTCTCCAAATTCTATAACTTTTTCTTCAGGCAATAAATCAGAAACTAAGCTTTTAAAAATAGCAGTTGCATCTAATCCTCTACCTCCTTGTTGTCCTAACCTACCTCCTGTACCTTTTACTTCTAAATTACCTACACCATCCCATTTATTGTCTCCTTTAGCTTTTTTAACTTCACCAGTTTCAGGATCTGTTTCATCAGCTGTATTTCCTATATCATCAAAAAATAAACTTATAAATAATTCAGCTTTACCTATTGATGAACCTCCTTGATCAGCACCTGGTTCAATATCAACAAAAGATTTAACTAATTCTTTAGGCAAACCTAATTCTTCATGAAATTTACCTGCCGCTTTTATATCTTTTAAATTTTTAGGATTTTTCAAATAATCAAAATAAACTGATAAGTCTGCCTCATCAACATCTTTATTAATTTTATCTAATGCTTTATTCCCAAATTTAAATCTGTCAGCTGTATACCCTTTATCTGCAAGTTTTTGAGTAATATCTTTTTTATATCCTCTATTATTAATAGATTTAATATATGCTCTAATTTCTTTATCACTTAAATCATTAGCATCCTGAATTGTTTTAATTAACTGGGTTTTTAGTTGAGCTAATTCATCCTCTTCTTGTTCTTGAAGTTGAGACTCAATTAAAGATTTTAGATAATTAATATCCTCTTGACTTTTAGGATACCCTTTATCAAATCTCCAACAATTTTCTCTTATGATTTTTTCTATAGGATCCATATTATGCTTCTACGTCTACGTTAACATCTACTTCGTCTTCAGGGGCAGCAGTATCATCTGTTGTTTGAACATCTGTATCTGTTGTTTTTTCTCCTTCTACTTCAGCACCACTTTCAGGACCTGTTCTTAAAAGTCTGTTAATCGCTAAAGCACATCTTTCCTCTTCGTCTAAGTTAAGTAAATAATATTTTTTACCTTCTACAGTAGCTATCCAACTTTTAATAGTATACATTAATAAAAAATTTGTTCCATTTAGTAAATTTATTCTAAATGTTGTTGGTCTAGGTGCTACCCAATCTATTTTTTCAAGAAATGAATCGAATTGATTTGTTAATAAATTAACTATAATGTCTTTTAATGGAGGGAAAGATTTTATTTCAGGATAGGCCTCAGCGGCATCGTCTGCTTTAACTGTGTCTTTATAGACTTGTCTAGCAAGTATTTGAATTTTTTTTCTTAATTCTGCTGCCGTCATTAGTCATTTTGTTTAGATAAGTAAGCTGCTACAGCCATTTTTCTTTTTTTCTCTGCTGATTTACCTTTAAATTGGGGTGCATCTGATTTTTTAAAGTCATCTACAAAATCATCTACTTTATGTTTTTTAGTTAATTTTTCAGATACTTCTTCTTCTTCTTGAGCTAAAGTTTTTAGATTATTTATTGCTAATTTAAATTTTGCATTAGTTTCAAAATCTACTTTTTCTTTTTCAGCTAATTCTTCATAAAATTGAATCATTACTTGGGCAGCTGTTTTTACATTAGTAACTGCATTAGCAACTTTCATCATTGTGGCTGCTGGGATATCAACTTCTTCTTCAATTGATAATTTTTCTTTAACTATTTTAGAAATTCTATCAGATTGTGATTTGTGCATTTTTGATGCTTTGTCTAATTCTTTTGAAATTTTTTTAAGTTTTTTTTCTTCCGGTTTAGTTACTTCTTCACTCATATCAAGAACGGCATCTATTTTAGCTACCATTTCTTCACCATCTAAATAATCAAAGGCACTATCTAAATAATCATTAGCTTTTATAATTTTAGATTGCCACCATTGAGGAAAATCTACTTCACCTTGATCATCATATTTGTCTATAGCTCTATAAAGCATTTGAACCATTTGACCTGCTCTAGCTAACTCTCTTTTAAGCATTCCTGGTTCATCATCTTGATGTCCTACATCTAAATCTTCATTTACATAATCTTCATCATCTAAATCATCGTAATCACCACTTTCTAATCTGTCTACAAGTTTACCTAAAGTAACATCATATCTGTTATTTGAGTATATCATATCAAATACACCATATGCCTCTAATCTAGATAATTCATTAGGAAAATAATTTCTAATAGTTTCTTTAGCATCATCACTTAATTGTTCTATCTGGTCAACTATGTTTCTTAATTCATAAACAGCATCATCTTGAGAAGAATTTTCATTTACTCTGCCTTTACCTATTTTAGCTAGTTTTTTAAGGAATTTTTCCTGAGCTTCAGGATTCATCATCTTAATAATTTTAATCATTTCATCAGGTGACGCTCCCTTATATAACTCGTTTAATTTTTTATCATACATAACAATTTCATCATATGCTTTAGCAATATCACCTTTATATAATTGTTTTACAATTCTTTTACCTAAATACTCTAATTCATCATTAGTTAATGAATGAGGCCTACCCATATTTTCTATGTAAGCTTGACCTATATCTTCATAATCATATTCAGTACCTACTTTCTTTCTTTCTTCTGGGGATAAATCAGCATAATTTTCTTCTAAGCCTGTCATTTCTAATTCATCTTCTCTACCTAAAGCTCTATCTTCTTCTCCATAATCAGCTCTACCAGAAAAACCGGTATCTACAGTAGTAGTACCAGCTTCTTTTTGAATTGATTTTTTAATTAATTCTTTTAGATTATCTAGATTCATATTTTCAACTTTTTTCTTTGCTTGTTTAGTTGCTATACCATACATAACTTTTTCCGCATCCTTACCGTACTTTTTAACTAGTGAGCGCTTATTGGACAACAAACCTTTTATAGCTTCTATACGCTTATCTAGTTCTCTTTCCGTAAGTTTACGTTCATTAAGCATTATTAATCAGTTCTATTACCAACTACATACTCTCTTGTAAAGAATGTAATTGTATTTCCAATCTGATCTGCTAATTTATCATTTCCTAAAGCACTTGCAGCATCCATAGCGGCTTTAAGTGAATCTTGAACAATTTCTTCTTCTGGTGATAGACCTACGTCAACTGTTGCTTTAACACCTTTATCAACGATTTCAATATCATCTTTTTGTGAATCAATAGTTACATCATCTTCTACATCTACATCAACATCAACTTCTTCTTTTTCATCAACATCAACATCTACTTCTTCGTCTTGTTCTGATAAGACTTCGATAATATCTTCTCTGATTTTGGCTTTAAGTTCAGATACTTTCATCTTGCTAATTGCATCTTTCATGTCTTTTTTAGCATCTTCCATACCATCTTTGTATCCTTCTTGTTCAGCATCTGTTCTAGCGTCTTCTTTAACTAAACCTTCACCATATGCTGCTCTAATTGCACCACATACTTTTTTAGCACCTTCAACACCATATTTACCTTCATTATCAGATAAACATTGATCAAATGGGTAATCACCTTCTTGAATTTTAGAATAAGCTTCAGAAATAGTTTCAGCTAATTCTTCTTTTCTTGATTTTTTACCAATGCCGAATTTTTTCTTAAAGTACCCTTTTTCAACTTCTTCAACATTTTCTTTGTTGACTTTGTTTTTTCCAGGTCCTTTTTTCTTTCCTTTAGCTTCGGCATCTCTTTTACCAAATTTTCCATAAGAATCGTCTCTACGATCTTTAAAAGATTGTTTTTTCTTTTTTTCAGCACCTTTACGAGCACCTAGAGATTCGTCTTCTCTATCGTCGTATCCTTGCTTATATTTCTTTTCAGTAATTTCTTCTGATTCCGAAATTACTTTAGGAGAATCTACATTTCCGTAAATTTTCCCGCTTTTTAAATAAGCTTTGTAGTCAAAGTTGTCCATTATAGTATATTTTTATTTATAAATATTAATTAATTCCTCTAGAATTGCCTCCTCTTGAACTATTATTGCTGGGTCTTGAGCTATTGTTAAAGCTTGGACTAGAATTATAAGAAGGTTTTGAATAATTATTAGAGGGTCTTGAATAATTACTACTAGGTTTTGAATAACTATTATTACTTGGTTTATAGTTATTATTACTAGGTTTATAATTATTATTAGGTTTTATAACAATATTATTATTATTGTTATTATTATTAGGTTTGTAGTTATTATTACTAGGTTTGAAATTATTAATTAATCTAGTAATTATATTACTTGGTTTATTATCTGGTCTATTATTAATATTTACAATTCTATTAATTTGAACTCTATTAGATATACTTGAATTAACATCAGCAGTTAAACTACCTCTTCTACTAGCATTATAAACTACATTATAACTTGGGTTATTAAATTGGCCCTGATACCAATTATTAGCAGGTCTCCATGGTCTCATATACCAATCCCAATAATTCCAAGGTCTGTAATAATAAGAGTAATAAGGATAGTGATAAGAATAAAAATTACTATAATAAAAATCATTATGCCAGTAATCAAAATCTAACCATAATGGTCTTGTATGCCAATATCCATAACTATGACCATAAAAAAACCTAGGTCTTAAAGGTCTAAAATCTAATCTAACAGTGTTAAATTCTAAACTAGTAAATAAATTGACTGAGTCGCCTTTAACTTCGTCTAAATAAATTACTTCAGTTGGTGTATAACTTGTTTGTAATTGATAAGTTGAACATCCACACAATGTTAATAAGAGTAATCCTATTAACAATCCCTTTAACCAGGACAGCCAAGCTGCCTGGTAAGAGGATATGTTCCATTTTTCTAATATTTTATAGAAAATATTTTTATGCCATTGTATGAATTTATTCATAAATTACTCTTTTTCTGGTACTGTTGTTACATCAAAAGGTCCTGCTGGTTTAACTGTAAATGTTACGTGACCATTCATTACGTCGCCTTCATTTTCCCAAGCCATATCATAAACCCAATTTCCACCTGTGTAGTGGTATTTTTCAGTTGGTGAACTATGATTGCAATCCCAGTTACAAGTAATATGTGCTGTATTACTCCAATATCCATAAGTCATCATAAAGTTTCCATCAGCTGGAACCCATCCACCTTCTGGTACATCCTTAACTGGAGGTTTTGGATATGCTGCAAATACAGTTCCTGCTGCATCATGAGTATTAGACTTGACAGTATAAGTTTGACCTACAGGAATTGTATCCCATTGATCTTTAGCGTCTACACACCAAGTACAATTTACTCTTAAGATATCTTCTGTATTATTTGTTATCTTTAATTGAACTGTTACAGGGTCAGATTCTACTTTTTCTACTTTTTCTACTTTGTTGTTACATCCTACTAATAATAGGAATGAAAAGAATAATATAAAATAATTTTTCATTTTTGTTTTTGTTTTTGTTAATAATTGTTTTTATTTATAATCCAATATTTTTTCTCATCATAGCTCCTTCAAGTCCAGCTAATCCATCTCTAATATATTTATAAACTTTTTCTTCATCATTATCCGAAAGCTTTAAGTTTTCTACCTCAGGTGTTACAAGACCCATAAGTTCTTTTTTTAGTTCTCTATTACGACTTTGTCCTGCTCCTTCATATTCTTTGTAAACATCAATAAAAGTTTGTCTACCAATTTTTTTTAAAACATTTAAAGCTAATTTAGGGTGATTTATTAATTCATTTTCACCAACTACATTAGCATCTGATTCTTCCTCTGCACCTATTTTAGGGTCATCACCTCCATGTGTAACATTAAAAGAAGAACCTTCATCATCTTTATTAATATTTTGATCTACATCTAAACCAAGGTCTTCCTCAATATAATCAGCTAAGGCAGTTCTAATAACCCCTTTTAATCTAGAACTAATTTCAATACCAAATTCATCCTCTATGGCTTGTGCTACTGCATTTACTCTTTTATCGTTAAGAGACATCATATCAGATATACTAGCTAATTTATTTTCAGCTAATCTTCTTTTATTATTCCAATTGTATAAATCAAAATTATCTTCCATGTTATTATTTTATTATAAATATGTAAAATTATTTTTTAAATGATTCCAAATGTTGAATAACCTCTTTAGTAAATAAATCTACTTTATCTTTATCTATTTTACCTACCCATTTTTCTACTTCTCCTGATTCTGAAACAAATGAGTCATTGCTTTCTTCTAATTTTTCTTTAACATAATCTTTAAATTCATTAATTCTTTTACTAATAACTTTATTATTAATTGAATCATAATGTTCTTTATATTCACCTTTTATTCTTAATTTATCCTCTGCTTTAGCATGACAATCTAAACAATACTTATGAATATTATAGTAGGGTTTATCTACACGTTTCATTAATTTGTTACATTTAGGACAAAATAAAGGCATAACATGAGCTTTTTTAGCTTTATCCAATTTAGTAATGTTTTGTTTTATGCCATCTTTAATAGTCCAAGTACGACCATCAACTTCCCATATATCTCCTTCTTTATAGAAATCTTGAGATTTAGAGAAACCTACACTAGAACGTGTTTTTTCCCCATATTTTCCTTTCATTAAATTTCTTAAACGTTCAACATCACGTTTTTGAAATTGTTTTTTTAAAACTGTTTCTTTATTCATAAACCTAATTTTTTAAGATCATTTATTACTTGACCCGCATTTTTATAGTGTATACCTTTACCTCCAGCTGTTTCCCATCTTTCAATAGTATCTTCTCTATCATCAATTAAAATATCTTTTATAGATAAATTGTCTTTTACTTGATGTTTATTTTTTGCCTTTTTAAAATTAATACGGGGTTTACCTCCTAATATATCACTATGGTTTCTAACCCAAAGTATTTTACCTAGGTATGATTGTTTTTTAACTGATGGTGCTGTTAATAATTCGTAATTATATTTTTTTACAGCATTAACTAGTTCAGCTGCCCCTGGCATAACTGGTATTCCCACCCAAAAGCTTACTTTATTATCTTCATCTATAAAATCCCAAAATTTATTTTTACCGTATTTTTCTTCAAAATCTCTTGGTTGCATTCCAGATAAATCTTCAAAACGTTTATCAAAATTAGCTACTACACCATCCATGTCAAGATAAACTTTATATTCGCTTTCTTCCTCATTTAAATTACCTAATTCTCTAGCATAAGCCATTAAACCAAATGGGTCTTTATTTTTTTCTTCATCTAATTTTAAAAATTCTTTTGCTATACCTGATTCTTGTATTATAAAGTATAAAATAGCATAAGGACCAAATGGTAAGTTTCCTGTTATTCCTAGTATACTTATAAAACCTAAATCACTTATTTGTTTATTAATTTTCTTTTGTTCAGCTTCATTTGGTTTTTCTCCTTTAATTACCCATTCTGCTATTTCTTTAACTAACACTAAAGTTTGTTTGCCTTCTTTTTTAACTAATTCTAATAATTTTTTACCTGCTTTTTCTACTCCTCCTAGGAATTTATCAATAATAGGTTTTACTACATCAAATTTAGGAAGTGAAAATTCGTTTAATGGTTCTTTTTCTAATATTTTAGATTCTCCATACCAACCAAAAGGATTCCCTTTTTTTGGAATGGGAAGAGGTCTATCAAAATCATCTTTTGCCCATGTAGGCTGTCTTTCAAATTCAGCTCTAGTAAGTTGTTTATCTGC
>Ga0181369_1000547_pt1 | contig 10669 bp, 22 predicted proteins | sample LowvirmetaG_8_FD_130088 | JGI IMG/M metagenome (GOLD analysis project Ga0181369, IMG submission 130088) | Marine viral communities from the Subarctic Pacific Ocean - Lowphox_04 viral metaG | ecosystem: Environmental > Aquatic > Marine > Oceanic | place: Subarctic Pacific Ocean | collected... | reverse complement strand
TTAGGCAGCCATCGCAAACACTGTTTCTTTAGCAGCATTTTCTTTTGTTGCCAAAAGTCTAAGTGCAGCTAATGAAGCAAAAATGCCTGCTTTCACCGAATAAACTTGTTCGCCAGTTACGCGTAGCCTCTTTATATCCTTATCTTGCTGTCAAATCCGATCATCCCCCTATTATATATCTTATTGTGGAGATGCCGGGAATCGAACCCGGGTCCATACAAGTAGCTAATATAAATCTAACGGCCTGTTTATATATAGATACAATTTATTAAGAATCCAAATCTTCCCAATTAATTGTATGTCTTTCTTCTTCTAATTGATGGTCTTCTAATTGTTGTTTTACTTCATAAAGATTATCTACAATTTCTTTATTTGTTAAAGTATTATCTCTTTCAATATCGTCAATAAGAGTTTCTAAATTATTTATTATCTCTTCCATTAGAATGTTTTTTTATTACTTTATCATGGGCATATTGCCATTTATCTCTAGTTTCTTTATAACGATGTTTATCCTGATAACTCATTTTTTCTAATTGAGCATCAAATTCTTTTTTAAGACCTTTTTTATTTATTGATTCTGAAACTTCCCAGAATACATCTTCCCAATGTCCCATATTTTATTATTTAATCCATTCGTTATATGCATTTACATATGCATCTAATTTAGAAAGCCAACGTCCCTCAAAAGAAGCTTTTTCTAATTCTTCTTCTGCTGTTTCTTTTATTTCTTGTCTTAAACCATAAGCGTTAGCTTCTTCAAGAATTAGTTCTATTTGTTCTTCGTCTGCCTCTTTTTTTTGGTTTATCTTCTGGAAAGAGTTTATAATGTTCTGTCCAGTATGCTTCCTCAGTACGTTTAAGCGCAATCTTGTCAGCTTTAGTTGTTCTTTTTTTTCTTCCTGATTCATGATATTTTGGTTTTTTTAAACGTTCTAATTTATTATATAATTTTTCTAATTTATCATACATAGGATCAAAATGCTCTACTAAGTAAGGACCATTAGGAAATTTATCTAAATTATAATGCCAAATACTTTTACCCCCTAATTCGGGTTTTGAAGGAACATCATAATATGTTCGTGTAAATTTTTTCTTTATTTCAATATTTTCTTTAGGTCTTCCTCTCATGATATTAAATCTTTTTTTAAAAATAAATTATTTAATGTTTTAGTAACTTCATTTATATTATCTGGATTAATAAATGATGCTTCCTTTCCATACATAATTTTAAAATTATCTATTAATTCTTTTTCTCTATAATCATTTGTAGTTGTTTGTATAAAATAGCTTAATATTTTAACACCTTTTTTCTTTATGTCATGTACTGCCTTTGCGGTATCTAATAGTGCTGTTTTTCCTTTATATAAAAATTTACTACTTTCAAATGTAGGATAACCATCACTCATATTGATTAAATAACTATCTAAATAATATGATGAATTTGGTATATATTCATTTAATGAATGTAAGCATATACCTTCTGGTGTTAATCCTTTAGGATTAAAATGTGTTAATTTTTTTAAATCTTTTAATGTATGTTTTTTACTATTAAACGCTAATAATAATATAGGAATATGAGCTGTTTGGGAAGATAAACGAGGATCTTTACCTGTAGTTCTAATAGATATTGTTAAATTTATATTATTCATATATAATGATATGTAACCTAACGCTATAGTATTAGTAAGTACAGATTTCCATTTATTTGATTCATTCATACTACCACTACCATCTATAGATAAATGTATGCTAATAGGTTTGTAATTTGACTTATCTATTTTATAAAATAAATCATCTTCAAAATTAGCAGCATATATTCGTTTAGGATCAATTTTACCCGATTTTAACCTTTTAGATGCTAAAGTAATTTGTTCATTTCTAATTTGTAATTTACGTAGTAATTTTTTTCCTAAAGAAATACCTTCATCTATTATATTATCATGAAGAGATGATAAACTAAATATATTATATAAATTAGAATCAATAAGTGTTTTATTAATACCATCAATTACATGTACCCTTACATTATCTCTTTTAACACCATTATAATCAATTGATTTTATTTTTTTATTTTTAATATTTAATTTTGAAAGAGCTTTTACTTGTTGACGTTCTTTTTTTGATAAAGAAGATTTATGTATTTCCCCCTTAATAAAATTTTCTTGTTTTCTAAATATTCTTTTAGTTTCTTCTTTAGATGGAAATTTATTACTAGTATTTTGTTTATTTTGTTGAACTTGTGACTTACGTTCTTCAGGTGTCATTGAAGCAAAATGATCTATAAGAAGTTTATATATTTTAATAGCAACTAATAAAGATTCATGTGTATTAATTAATCTATTTATATTTTTTAAATCAATTAATTTATAAATTTGTTTTAATTTAGCTAATGCATTAAAATCTGTATTTTTATTAAAAATATTAATTATTCTAAATAAATAAGATTCCCAATTTTCTTCTCTATATTCAGGACCTTTTAATGCTTTATTAACTATCTTACTATAAAAATATCTTTCATACATAGATCTATAATATCCTTGATATCCTGGTGCTTCATTATAAACTATATTATCTATACGTCTATCTTCTATAAAATTTAATAAGATACTTATCATTTCTTTACCAGACATTAAATTTTTAGTAGCTAATGTATTATTTAGATATTTTAATTCATCAAAATTAGTATATTTACAATGAGCTGCTTCATGAAGTGCAGTACCTACTACACTATCTACTGTATTTGCTGATATAGACGAAGATATTGTAATTTTTTTACCATCTGTCATAGAATCTCCCCCATTATTTGAATAAAATTCAACGGGGATTTCTTTATTTGTAAGGATTTTTACAAAATTTGTAATAGCTTTTTGAGTATTAGCTAATTCTAGCAAATTAAGCCCACCTTTTATATCATTACTTAACCAAAAATTTGAATTATTCATATATTATCTTTATTTACCTAAAGATACGAAAAATATTTTGCTTCTCCAAATTATTCTGCGGAAAAATTTAAAAAATTTTTATAACCTCCATCTAGATTATATAAAATTATATTATGTAATTTATGTGTCATATATACTACGGGTTTACTTCTTCTACCTGTATTACAATATATTACTATTTGTTTTGATTTATCAAGTTGATTTAATGATTCTAAAAAACTATCCATAGGAATATTAATACTACCTTCTATATTGCCATCTTCAACTTCATATGGTTCTCTTATATCTATAAGTTGAACTTTTGATATTTTATTTATTAATTCTTTTGGTGTAATTTCTTTTAACATGATACAAAAACTAAAGGTTTTTCTACTTTTTTTTCAACATATACACATGTGTTTCCTTTACTAAAACCTTTTTCTTCTAATAAAGGTAAAGACATAGGCTTAGCCCATGCATATACCGTATATTTATCATATTCTTTTTGTACAAAAATCCACCTAATATCCCAAAGTTTTCTATATATTCCCTGTCTTCTATAATTTGGGTGTACCCAAGCGTCTAAAAATTTAATACGTTTATTTGCTTCTTGTTGAAGATGAATATGCCCTACACATAAATTATTTATATGTGCTACCCAAGCATGAAGAGTATGCTGTGTTGTTCCCGAAGGGGGAATATGCATAATGGATATAGGCTGCAAATTTGATAATATAAAATTTGGTTAAACTTAATTTCATTAATAAGTATATAATTAGTTAAAAATAACGTTAATTTCATCATAAAGAATTACATCACCTTCTTCAAACCAGGCTTGCCCATAAATAGTAACAGTATCGCCAATCATAGAACCTATAGGGGCCATCATACAAAAAATTGAATCTACAGCAGGATCTGCATAACTAGTTCCATTTACTATAGGGACTGTCATACCTTCAAAACCAGTTACAGCAAAATTTTCCCAACTCCATGGAGATTCACCTGTGGGTACATTTCCTATTTCTATATAAGTGTGTCCTATAGTATCTTGTAAATACCAAAAAGTTTCACATCTCCATATAGCTTGTGCGGGTAAATTGTATTTATCTACATTTGTTATATAAGCTCCAAATCTATGTAGTGTTTGTTTTCTAGGTTCTGGATCTAAAGTTAGATGGTAATACCCATTTGTATCTTGGTGTGTTCTACCTACCATTTCAAACTGGTAATTTATTTCAAATTCATCTTTAGTACAACTTACTAATAAACTTAATATTGTTGTATATAATAATAACTTTTTCATAACTATTTTAACTAAAAGGTTTAACATTTCCATCTTCATCATAAAAATCACGTGGATCTTCTTCAAACAACACATAATTTAAATATAGTCTGAGTATAGAAAATACAACAAAAATTAGAGCTAAACCTAATCCTGATGTTTCATAAGCAAATGATGCTATTATTAGAAATAGTAAAGGAACTTCTACTTGTTTAAATTTTTTAAATATGGGCATATCTTATTTTTTAAATATACCCATAAGATACGAAAGATATTTGGCTTCTCCAAATTTTTATTGCAAAACTTTTTCAGATTTACAACATTCTTTAGGAGTTTCTTTAGTAGACGCACATCCCGTTAGTAGAGACGCTAATACTAATAAAGTTATCATACCTACTACGGCATACCATGCTGCTTTAACACTATTTGTATATTGATCTGGTCTTTTTCCTTGATTATTCATATTCTCCATATAAGTTATATCTTTTTGGTGGTTCTGGTTCTGGTTCTGTTATTTCTTGTTCATGATAAATAAATACTTTACCTTCAGCTGCTTTAATTACATAATCATGTTCTTGGGTTTGTTGAAATACCCATTCTATTCCTTCAGTTAAATTACTAAATACTGGTTGTTCTGCATCTACTGGTGTCCATCTATCACCAGGTGGGAATCTTTTTAGAACTTGTTTTAAATTTATATCTTTTTCGGCCATTATTTACTTAAATACTTAAAAATTTCTATATCATTAGGATATCTTAATATTTTATTACAATTTTTACAAATACATCTAATAACAGTATTTGAGGAATCCCCATTTTCTTTAATAGATGTTACTATTTCTTCAGTATGTTTACAAGAATTTTGTATTTCCATTATTTCTCTTTCGATCTTTTGTTTTTTAACAAAAAGATCTTGGATTTTTTGATATATACTCATGCTTTTAAAAATTAAAGCAACCTCGTTTACTCCTCACATCCACCCCTCACCCTACGTATATATAACCTTAATACAAAACCTATGTTAATACATACATCGAAACGACCATTACGGTAGGTAGATATAGAAACCGTGTTCGGTCCGGTTCGCAGAAATAATAATTACGATAGGATTTTAAAAACCAAAAAGGCTCGGTGAAAAAAATTGTGAAGATCTCTTTTTTTGGGATCTGTATAAATTAATATAAAACGGGATTTTTGGAAAAAAGAACCAAAAATGCGAAGACATACGTGATAAACGTGTAGTGTGTGTTAATGTTATTACAGTGTACCTATTAGGAATACTGTAATCATAATAGTAATGTAAATGAATGTGGAAAGGTCTAACTTTTTTTCTTGTGATTCCATAATTGTTTTTATTGATACATAATAACCCGTGAGGACATAGCGGTATTTTTAATATGACAAGATTATGAACTTTTTATGACATAATTCTTATATGGTATATGTGTATATATGGGCTCGATGTGAAAGATCGTAAGCGAGGAAAAAATACACCCAAATTTATGCACGATCGTATGCGCGCGTACATGGCATGCAATTATGGCGCGGACGATCGTTATTAAACCGCACGCGTACCACTATCGACTCGATAGTAGACCAAAAGTGATTCTTTCGAACCACTTTCGAACCTATATACTATATACTATTTACTTTACAAATTCCAATGTTTTAAGATTTAACTCAACATTTACACGCTTACCTAATATAAATGTATATCCTTCAACTTTAGTACGTCCTATGTAACTTACATTACATACATAACCACCATGTTCATTTGATATACAACCTAACGTACTTCCATTACCAGATTTACCATTTTTATCTGCTATGTAACTATATACACTGTTGTTTACTTCAAATTGATTTCCTTTCTGGAACTTACTATTTACATCAGCATAAAATGCTTGCTTGTTTAATCTAATTTGTCTTGCAGACTTTTTATTTACAGGTCTACCTGTATTGTTTTTTCTGTTATCAACTTTCTTTTCTACTTGAACTTCTAAATTTACTTTTTTCATAATCAAATGGTTTTTATTTGTTTTTATCATTATTTACCCTGTAAATATACGAAAGGGGACTTGCTTCTCCAAGCCCCCTCGCATATTTCTTTAGCAAACTTTAACGAATGATTCAACAACTCTTCTGTAACCTGTAAACCTCATATCTGGATTATCAATTACTATACCATCTTTAATTGTTAGAGCATGCTTATTAACTAATACTATGAATGTACCTTTACTATACTTAGCACAAAATGTTTTAACTGTAAACTTAACTGGCTTATGAGTGTAATCTTTATTGATTGGTTCATTAAAACATACTAACTTATACTCTTTAGTTTCAGGAAATAAAGTATCACTAAATAAATCAAATGTAACACTACCTAACTTACTTAATGTGTTAAACATATTTTGTGTACCTCTTCTAGCTTTACGCTTAAATTCTTTAGCAGTAAAACTATGTGCAACATCATATGTTACATTAAATGCATTTGCAAATGCTCTTACTGCACAATCATTCTTCTCACCTGCAGCCAACATGCTGCCTTTAGTTACATCGTAACCGTTTGTAAAATTTTCTAGTATCATAACGTTTGGTTTTTTAATTATACTTGAATATACGAACTTTCCTTCAGTTCTCCAAATATTTTACCAATCGCTTTCAGCTAGACTGCACATTCTTTTCTACAAACAATTATTCAGACAGCCAAATGATATTGCATATGTTTATGAACATGTTCACAAGTAATTTGTTGTTCAAAAACGTATGGTAGGCTATATAGAAAAAGTTTGGCTTCCTCAGCATACATATGTTCGACGTTCAGTCTTGTTTAATTTACAACTATATGGCTTTACATATACTACCATGTAATATACATTGAAAATATATATAACTATGCATACATTTACATATACACATATATTATTCTATATACTACAAATACACGTTTGTGTTACATAATACATCAAAGTAAAACATAAGACTAATGTAATTAACAATAGAAAAAAAGCACTAAATCATCGCATGTGTTATACAGTGTTATATTATTATTCCAATGAATCTACTAGCAACGATTACAATACAACTACTACTTAAACAAACTTACTATGTAATCTACTATGCCACTTTCAAATGCATAAAACACAGCATACAATACTACTACTAACTTAACTATATCAACTATTCCATTTATTAGATATTTCATACTTTATTATTTAATTCACTTCTAACTTCTAGAAACATAGGCAACAATTCATCTGCAAAACCACTCGTCCAACTTTCACTACCATGTTCTATGATTAACCTATTTTCAAAACATATTAATTCATGTTCTGTTGCTTCAAAGTATTTTACTAATGCATGTGATACATTTTCTCTACTTTCTGCTATCATTTCTTTACTAATCATATTGATTCTTTTTTCTTAAATGTATATACGTAGGAAATTATGTAATGTAAGGCCGTAAGGCCCTTTCTAAAACTAAACTTCTTAACCTACCATTATTTCAAACAATTCTTCACCTGTACCTTTACCATTAAAGGTAATTTCATAATTTGGGTCCATTCCACTTTCAACACAATACTTGTACAAAGCATCTATACTAGGAAATTCTTTATCAAAATAACTACAATCTAAACTATACATACACTTTTATTTTTTTATTATTTACGCCACCAAAAGCCCTGCTAGCAGGGCTTAAGATGTAAATAACCAACTTAACTATGAAACTCTAATGTATGAACCTTTATATTCTACTAATTTACCTAATCCTGGATAAACCATACTGTTATCATAACAGATTAACTCTTTTAATACTTTACTAGTTATCTGTTGTGCTTTTAATAATGAAATAAATAATCTACCATTCATTACTTTACTATTACCTGTGTTAACTCTAATTTTCTTATTCATACGTTTATTTTTTATATTTACCCTGTAAATATACGAAAGATCTCTTGCTTCTCCAAATTATTCCGTGTTTTTCTTTTAAGCTTTTTCATATAAAGCTTCTTCTAGTTCTACAAATTTACTAACATTATCATCATAAACATACCATGAACCAAAAGCAAACATGTAAATATATTCTGCATCGCAAGAATCTTTAGCAAATTCTATTAATTCATCTTCATCTTTTAATGTTTGAATTTTTAATTCTTCACCTCTATCTCTGTGATAAAATCTACATTGTTTATTTTCATGAAACGACATATAATCATTAAAAGGTAATTTTTCACCTATGTTTTCATTTAATGAACTTGCATCTCCATGTGCTAGTAATTCATCTACTTTACTTTCATCTTTATAATGTTCATCTAAAACTCTACCGGCATGTTCTAAATAACCATCTGAATGTAAATAAATTGCTTTTACTCTATTATTATCTAATTTTGCTATTGTTGCTCTTGTTGCCATATTGGTTTTATTTTTTAATTTCGCCACCACAAGCCTGCTAGAAATTAATCTTAGCAAGCCTGCAGTCAAACAAAACCAAATGTTATTCTTCTAAAACTCTTATTTCCCATCTGTTACCAAATGATGATTCATATTCATTTGCTATTCTATAAGCTTCATCTCTATCATTTGAACTATCTATTATTTCAAATGTATCATAATTGTAACATCCTATTATTTTAAACATAGTTTTTTCTTTTTTTCTTAATTATTTAACTCGTTAAATATACGAAAGATTTTTTGCTTCTCCAAATTTTACTGGTCAAGTCTTTTATAGTAATCAGTAACTGATTCTACAAAACTTAATGCAAAGTATCTTTCTTTACCTTCTCTGTTAATACCTTTAACTAACTGATCTTTACCACCTGTTACTAAATGGCCTGTATTCCATCTACCATGTGTTAAAGCACAACTATAGTATCCTCTATTACTATTATTAAATTTAGGAGCATTAGGTGCACCAAGGTAATAAGCAAACTTTATTATATCAGTATATCTAGCACCATGTGAACCAAATTCATTTGTAACATAATCTAATATACAATCTTTTTTAGTCTTAAAATTACCTGCTAATAATTCATCATCATACATTCTAGCAGTGCAACGAAGATCATCATCATCATCAAATTTATCTCTTTCAGGATCATTTTTAGGATTAGTCCCTACATTACATAAATTATCTAATGCATCTAATGTACCTTCAAATCCAGGTATGTTATTAGCAGCTTCATACTCTTCTTTAGTACATGGATTATCCATATACATATCCCTTCTAGTTTTATAATAAATTGTATCACCTGTAGGTGTTACTGCAGTGATGATTTTATTTTTATTACTATTATTTTCTAATGCACTAGCAATTCTATCTAATGACTTTGCTATGCCATTTATATTAGCATAATATTCTTGTTCATTTCTATTCATACGGTTTTATTTTTATATTTACCTTAAATATACGAAATCTATTTTGCTTCTCCAACCTTTTCTTGTGTTACTTTTTCTTCTTCTGCTGGTTTTTCAAATACACTATATGTTATACCTTCAGGAAACATTTGCTTAAACATATCTCTACCTACTGAGTTATATAATTTAAGAATTTGTCTATTTTGTTTTAGACGTTGTTTATACTCTTCTCGAGTTTCGTTTTCACTTCTAGTATCACTAAGATTTAATTCGTCAAACGCTTTATAATTATCTAATTCTTGTGCCATATTATTTATTTATTATTTTCGTCACCAAAAGCCCCTTAAGGGGCTTATTGGCTTGAGTAGCGATTAAACGTATGCAAACGCTAACTCACTTAACTTCTTATTAACATCAATGCTTTGCTTGAAGTTTTTAATTGGACGTGCTTTTCTAGTTTTAGCATCAGCAGCATTTACTTTACCATTGCTAGCATAATTGTATTTACCATTAACTAAACTTTCCTGTACACGATTAAATACTTCCCACAAACCATCACCTGCATCTTCTTTTCTTTCAACATTAAGTAAATCATCTAAATCAACAACATCACTAATGTTATCTTCATTGTAAGATTTAGCTGTGAAACGTAATAGAGCAGCTTGTTTAGCAAATTCCATTTGTTGTTCTTTATCAAGTTCAACTTGCTTCATTGCTATAATTCTAGTAAGCGTTTCATCTATTGTTTCAACAAATGTATTTACTAACTTTTGTACTGCTTCAAATGAATAACCCTTATGTACCAATCTAGCTGAACCATAATCTTCAGTCTTAATAACTAAACCATTACTACACACTAGTCTAAATATACCTGCTGATAACTGAAATGCATTACCACCATCATGACTATTAGTTAAAAGTAACTGTGGGTATTCCTCAGGTTTTGTTATTTGAGTTTCTGTAACACCATCTGCTATTTCAACTTCTTTAACCTGATCTATTTTATAGTCTGGGTGTTCAAATGTAAGCATATGCTTTTGATACCCTCTAGTTGATTTTTTTCTAGCACTAACTTGCTTAGCATCTACAACTTCATAACCTAAAGCACGTA
>Ga0181369_1000544_pt1 | contig 10732 bp, 10 predicted proteins | sample LowvirmetaG_8_FD_130088 | JGI IMG/M metagenome (GOLD analysis project Ga0181369, IMG submission 130088) | Marine viral communities from the Subarctic Pacific Ocean - Lowphox_04 viral metaG | ecosystem: Environmental > Aquatic > Marine > Oceanic | place: Subarctic Pacific Ocean | collected... | reverse complement strand
TACAAACCTAGCTCAAGTAAAGGCATTCGATTCATCTGATTATGCTACAGCCGCTCAGGGAGCTAAAGCCGATACAGCTATACAACCCTCACAAACTAGCTCATTTAGTACAGCTACTGGTGTTGAAAACAATGCAGATGTAACTGATACTGCAAATGTAACGTCTGCAGGTGCATCAACGGACTCGGAACTTGCAGAAATTGCCAGAGTTAAAGCATTAACAGCTGCAGGAATTTCGGGCTCATTTACACCCGCTAGTGCTTCGTTTAGTACAAGAATAACAACCAACGAAACAAACATATTAGGTTTACAAACAGATAGTGCTTCATTTAGTACAAGAGTAACAGCTAACGACGCAAAAGTAAGTTACACAGACGCGGCTGTTACCTCTGTAATTAATACTGCGGGCATAATATCAAGTTCAGCTCAAATAGGTGTCGGTGATGGGTTATTATCCCAAAATAATTTTACTAATGCGGACCATAGTAAACTAGATGGCATTGAAGCTAGTGCGGACGTTACTGATACATCAAACGTTACATCAGCAGGAGCATTAATGGACTCAGAATTAGCCGATTTAGCTGCTGTTAAGGCTATTAACCAAGGATTAACCACAACATCAAATGTTATATTTAATCATATAACAGCCTCAGGTCACATAAGTGCAAGTGGTGATTTATTTACTACATTCCTAAATTTGGGCTCTAATGATGATAAAATATTTTCAGACGATACCGGTATCATTATTAGTGTAAATGATAACGATAATCATGTATTCAACACTACAGGATATAAGTCACATGGTCACATAACAGCATCCAGCAATATAAACGCAGGAGGTAATATAAGTGCAAGTGAAGATATTATTGGAAAAAGACTTAATGTAAATGGTACTCAATTTGTTGATTTACATAGCTCAGGATTTAGAATCGGTGGGTCTAGTACGGCACTTACAATCTTTGGTGATACAATAAAATTTGGAGGCCCCTCAACAATCTCCCACGTAACAGCCTCAGGCGATATAAGTGCAAGTGGAACGTCTACTGGATCATTTGGTCACTTAATGCTTAATGGAGGTAATTTTACTTCTGCTTCACTTGCAAGTGCTATTGCTTCTGCTGGGGGGTCGAGTGGTATTAGTAATATCGTAGAAGATACAACACCACAATTAGGGGGTGATTTAGATACAAATGGAAAAAATATAGCATTTGGAGATAATGACTCAGCCTCATTTGGAGCAGCTGGAGATCTATTAATTTTCCATGACGGCAGTGATAGTTTTATTAAGGATGCAGGAACTGGAGATTTAAAAATACAAGCAAGTACAGTAAAAATAACTGACCATGATGGCTCCCCAACACATATAACAGTTTCTAATACAGGTTTAACACTTAACTCAGGAAATGGTTTAGTTAATATAGGTAATGATAAAATAGGAAATGGTACTGATGAAGAATATATTGAATTTAGTACTACTGATATTGATTTTCACGTTGAGGATACCCGACGTTTAAGAGTTGGTGATGGATTTATTGATGTTGTTGGTAATATAACAGCCTCAGGTAATATAAGTGCAAGTGGAACGTCTACTGGATCATTTGGTCACTTAATGCTTAATGGAGGTAATTTTACTTCTGCTTCACTTGCAAGTGCTATTGCTGGAGGAGGCGGCGGCGGAGGTGTAGATACTTCAGGTACACCCGCTGATAGTCAAATAGCAGTATTTACTGATTCTGATACAATAGAAGGCACATCTAAACTTACTTTTTCAAATGGTGATTTATTAGTTCATTCTACCAATGCTGATAATTCGGGAGTAGAAATTTTTGGAGGTGTTGTAGGATCAAGTACTACCTATATTTCTCCTGTTGGGTCGCAAACTACTATGAAGTTTGGTGATGGTGATACAGGCCATATTTTCGATTTTAGAAGAAATAAATTATCATTTGATGGTGATTCTACTAACACATATATCCAGGCTGATTCCGATGATCCCGAAAACCTTGAAATCCATGCTGATAATAATATTGAATTAAACGCAGATAACTTAGTTACTATGACTACTGCGTCAATAGAACATAGATTATTTGATACAGGATCAGTAGTTTTAGCAGCTGATGGTGGGGTAGTAGGTGATATAGTTAAATTTGGTGGCACGTCTACTACGGCGGGTAAAGTTTATTATTTAAAGCCCGATGGTGCATGGGGTGAAGCACAAGCTGATGCAGGAGCTACAGCATCTGGATCTTTAGCAATTGCATTAGGATCTAATTCTACTACAAATGGAATGTGTTTAAGAGGATTTATACACCCTGAAAATGACCCTAGTGCTGGAATAGGTAGCCCAGTATTTTTAAGTGATGCCGCATCCGGAAGAATGTTAGCAACAGCTCCAGATACCTCTGGAGATATTGTTAGAATATTAGGACACCAGTTTGGCACAGATTTAATATATTTTAACCCATCACCAGACTTTATTGAAGTATCATAATGACATATATAAGAGCTATACAAAAATATAATAATACATCTAATGTATGGGAAATTATACAATCAGGAAGTAATACTGTATTGAAAACAGAATCTACTAGTTTGGTCCCTACAGATGATCCCGATATAGAATTAATTAATGGAGAATATTATAAAGGTGTTTATTACCAAGAAGGGGATTATTTTATAGCAGATTGGGATTTTGATAACAATACTGGTTGGTTATGTCCATCCGAGTTACAATTTAATATTTACAATGCCAACAACTAATATAGAAGGACCAAATAGTCACACAAGTATAGGAACCGATATAGGTGATGGAGTAAATTATGCATCTATTGGTTCAACCCAAGTGAATAGAGTACTAGAAACCTCTGCAGGTTCTAATGCTATGGCAACTTTAGTTACCCCTTCTGGGGTATTATTTACTAATTTTTTTAATGCTTCTCAAATCCCCGCAGGATCTACAATATTAGGAATTGAAGTTGTAGCAGCAACAGATTTTGATGGTAGTGGTGAATCTTTTATAGGTTCATTTGGTTCAAGTACAGGTACATTTGATGTAGAATGTTATTTACATAATGGAGCAGAGTATTCGTCAAAACTAACTTTTGATAGCAGTACATCTATTTCAGGTATAACTTTTAGCAATTCTGATACTACAGCTGAATTTGATGGTGGTAATATAAGATATAAAAATGCAACTTTAGGTGATGATGTATTATTTGGGGGTACTTCTGAATTAGCGGGATTATCATGGAATCCCGCTAACCAGGCTAACTTTGGTTTTGCTATTACCTTTCAAAATGAAAGTAATAGTATGGTAGCAGGAACGCTAAGAGGTTTGGGTTTACGTATTACATACCAAGAAACAGCTATTGCGAAAAAAGTTAATTCAATTATTAGTGGAAGTATTGCTAAGCTTGATACTGTTGTAGGTAATACAATTGCAAAATTTAATGGTTTAATATTAGCTGGTGCAGCTCCGGCTGGTTTATTTAGCAAACAATATCAATTTGAGGACCAAACAACCCAAGAAAGCCAAAACAATATTTGGGTCCCATCAAATACAGCCGCAGATTGGGTAAATGGAGTATCAGCTGTAACAGATGCCGAGGCAAGTAATGCGGGCACTAATTGGGGAAAAACAGCAACTAAACAAGTTAGAGGATGGAATTGTGGTCAAGATTCGACAAGTTCAAGCAATACAGGTCCTAATGGAGGAGTAAACACATCGGATGGAAGTCATGATACTTCTTCTGATGGAGATAGATATATTTACTGTGAAGCTACAACAGGTACGGGGGGTAGTGGGCTTAGTGTAACTGCAGCTAATAGAACTTGGGTTACAAGAATGCCTGGTTTTAATTTTAGTGATGAAATGTTAAGTACAAGTAATGACTTAAATTTAAAATTTTGGTTGCATGCTTTTGGATCAAATATGGGAGATTTATTTATATACATTGACACAAACGCATCTTCAAATCACTCAACCGCAACTTTAATTCAAAGTTATACATCATTTTCAGGTTTTACTGCTAACTCATCAGTATGGCAACAACAAACAGTAAGTTTAAATAGTTATAGAACCGTAGATGCTATTCATTACATTTATTTTGTGATGGAAGGAGCAACAGGTTTTAGATCAGATTTGGCTATAGATGCTATAGAATTAATTGAAGAATAATGATACGAGTAAAATATATATGTGAACCCGATGGATATAAGTTATATACTTCAGAAAGTGGACAATTTATAACTACTTATATGTCTGCTTCTTTTAACCCCTCTGACCCAGAAATAGGTGATTATATTTATGGAAAATATCTGTATTCGGGTTCGTTAAAAAAGTTTATACCTGATTAAGGTTTTTTAAATTACCATATACGTATATTCAAACATAAAAATTAAAAGTTATGGCAGTTAAAGAATCAAAAACATTAGAAGCTCAAGAGTTAAATGCTCTTAAAGAATTAAGAAGTAAAGCTAATAATCTTATTTTCCAAAGAGGACAATTAGGTTTATCTGAGGATAGATTAGAACTTCAAAAAATTGCTCTTCAAGAAGAACTCCAAAAATTATCTGAAGAAGAAAATAAATTATCTCAAGAACTTTTTGATAAATACGGTAAAGGTCAAGTCGATTTAGACCAAGGTACTATTACTCCAGTAGAGTAATCCTGCGGGGTTCGCATTCTTTTTAGATATTTATTGCCGGCTTTGATTCTGCCAATGTTTTTGACAGAAGGGCTCATATTTATGTACAACAACAAATCTAAAGATAATGGCTGAACAAATAGTATCACCAGGAGTATTTCAGAGAGAAACTGACCAATCATTCATAACTCCTGCTCCTGTAGAAGTAGGAGCAGCAATAGTAGGCCCTACTGTTAGGGGTCCTGTTAATAGACCTACGGTAGTAACTTCATTTTCTGATTACAGAAATAAATTTGGAACTACTTTTATAACCGCATCTCAAAACGTAGAGTTTTTTACTTCTATAGCAGTACAAAAATTCTTTGCTAATGGGGGTAATAGTATGCTTGTTACCAGAGTAGGTTCCGGTAGCTTTGAACCCGCAACAAGTACAGATATTGTATCAAATCAAGGAAGTACTTCAGGAAAAGCCAGTGGATCATTACAATTTACTTCAACTTTCTTCACTGATGAGGGGGATGAAGTACAAATAACAGTGGATGATACTGAATTTAGATTTATAGCAGTTGATCCTAACGATGTTCCTGTAGATGCTTCACCTGTATTTTTTGTAGCAACCGGTTCAAACGCCGCTACTACTGTTACTAATCTTGTTGCTAAAATAGGTACTTCGAATGCTTTAGGAGCAGGAGTTGAAGTTAACGATGCAGGTGGTGGTGCTTTAGGAATATCTGCGAGCTTAGCAGGAACTTCTGGTAATACAATTACAGTTGAAACAGGTTCAGGCGGTACTATTACTGGCCCGGATGTATTAACATTAGCTGGTGGATTTGATGGCTCAGGTACTAAAACATTTACTTTAGAAACTTTAGGTAAAGGTTCAGTACTTAATAATGCTAGTGATACACAAGTAATTACACAATTTAGTGATGGTGGTATAAAAACCGGAACTAAGGATAATTTAAGATATGAAATTTCTGGTGTAAATCCCACAGCAGGTACATTTAATATATCTATAAGAAGAGGTGATGATAATACCCAAAATAAAATTATTTTAGAAACATTTATTGGATGTAGTTTAGATCCAAAAGCAGATAATTTTATATCTAAAATAATAGGTGACCAAACTACCGAAGAAACAATCCAAGAAGGTCAAACATTTATAAAAATAGTAGGTGACCATCCCAATAGATCTAAATTCATTAGAGTAAAAAGCGTAGACACACCTACACCTGATTACCTCCAAAATGATGGTTCTATAGGAACAAATTCAAGTGGAAATTCATTTACAGCAAACCTTCCAACGGCCCAAAGTGGAGCTTTCTTTGGAGCTACGGGTAATCATCTAGGAGGTGGTGGTACCAATACCTTTGAAAACATAGATAGTAATAATACTCAAGGTCTTGTAAGTACCGACTACACAACAGCTTTAAATATCTTAAAAAATAAAGATGAATATAGATTTGCAACTATAACTACCCCAGGTGCTTATAATACTGATTTTGGAACCGTAATAGCAGATACTATTGCTCTTTGTGAAGAAAGAGGGGATTGTTTCTATATAGCAGATATGGTTCCTTACGCATCAGATGTAAGCACCGTAAGTAGTGAAGCGAATAAATTAAATACTAATTTTGCCGGTACCTATTGGCCCTGGGTTAAAGTACCATCTACAGAATTAAGTAGAAATGTTTGGGCACCCGCCTCAACAGTAATGCAAGGTGTTTATGCCTTTAACGATAGAGTAGCAGCTCCGTTTTTTGCACCTGCTGGTTTAAATAGAGGTGGCTTACCAATTGTAAGATCTGAATTTAAAGTAGTTCAAGCTCTAAGAGATAAATTATATGATAATAATGTTAACCCAATAGCTACATTCCCAAGAGTAGGACCCGTAGCATTTGGCCAAAAAACACTACAGAAAAAAGCAAGCGCTTTAGATCGTATTAATGTTAGAAGATTATTAATTACTCTTAAAAACTTTATAGGTGATACTTCTAAAAACTTAGTATTTGAACAAAACACAGTACAAACTAGAAATAGATTCTTAAATGCAGTTAATCCGTTCTTAGAATCAATTCAACAAAGACAGGGTTTATTTGCCTTCCGAGTTGTAATGGACGAAACTAATAATACTGCCGAAGCAATAGATAGAAACCAATTGGTAGGACAAATATTTATCCAACCTACTAAAACAGCTGAATTTATAGTATTAGATTATACCATCCAACCAACAGGAGCTACATTTAATGACTAAAAATTTAAGAATACTATATTTATAATAAAACAACACGACAATGGCAATATTAAGTTCAGCAGATATGTTCTATACAGCTTACGAACCTAAGCTACAAAATAGATTTATATTTTTTATAGACGGTATTCCTGCTTATTTAGTTAAATCAGCAGATAAACCAAAGTACACCGCAGAAGAAGTAGTTCTTGACCATATTAACGTTAAGAGAAAAATTAAGGGTAAATCCGATTGGTCTCCTATTTCTTGTACATTATATGATCCTGTAACCCCTTCAGGAGGGCAAGCAGTAATGGAATGGGTTCGTTTACATCATGAATCCGTAACAGGTAGAGATGGTTATTCTGACTTTTACAAAAAAGATGTTAGATTTCAAACATTAGGCCCTGTTGGTGATGTTGTTGAAGAATGGATCTGTAAAGGCGCTTATGTTACTAATGCTGAATTTGGAAGTGGTGATTGGACTTCATCTTCACCTATGGAAATTAGCTTAACAATTGCAATGGATTATGCAATCTTAAACTACTAAGATTCTTAACATAAATAAATTAAGAGGTGCGCAAGCACCTCTTTTTTTTACATATGTATATGCAAACATATAAAGTTGTAGCAAATGGAAAACAAATCAATGTTCCCTACTGAAGAAGTTACTTTACCTTCAAAAGGATTAATTTACCCCCCAGAAAACCCACTATCTAAAGGTGTGCTTGAAATGAAATATATGACTGCTAAAGAAGAAGATATTCTTACTAATAGTAGCTATATAAATAATGGTACCGTAATAGACAAACTATTACAATCTTTAATAGTTACCCCGATTAATTATAATGATTTAATCGTAGGTGATAAAAATGCTATAATGATAGCGGCAAGAGTTTTGGGTTATGGCAAAGACTATGAATTTACTTATAATGAAGAACCACATACTGTAGATCTTACTAAAGTTGAAGATAAACTTTTAAAAGAAGAACATATATCTGAACAAGGTAAAAATGAATTTGAATTTATTTTACCTACTATCCAAAAACCAATTACATTTAAATTTTTAACTCATGGAGATGAAAATAAAATAAATTCAGAGTTAAAAGGTATAAAAAAAGCTAAAAAAGAATCTCCTGAACTTACTACTAGGTTAAAATATACAATTTTATCTGTAGATGGTGATTATGAAAGAAAAACTATTAGAGAATTTGTAGATAATAGTTTATTAGCAAGAGATGCAAGAGCTTTAAGAGGTTACATCAAAGAAATACAGCCTGATGTTGATTTGTCCTTTGATCTTGAAACTGAAGCTGGAAGCGTGAAAGGCGTTAAGGTCCCTATTGGGATCAACTTTTTTTGGCCTGACGCCGGAATATAAATTCCAAGTTTATCAAGAAGTACATGACCTAGTATATTATGGGAATGGAGGCTTTATATATTCTGAAGTATATCAAATGCCTATCCATATAAGAAGATACCATATACGTAAAATAGATGGTTTACATAAACAACAAAATGAAGAAATAAAAAATGCTAAAAGAGAAAATAGTCCTTCTTCTAATATTTCTAAACCCCCAAATTTTAATAAGAAATAATTTTTTTATATTTATATAAGACCCACTATTTTAAATAAATGGCAGAAGAAGGTAATATAAATGAAAATACTGCGGCAAGCGCAGCGGCAAATGCTCAACTTCAGGAGGGCCTTGGTGATTTAGCTAAAATTCTAGGACAAGCAGCTAAATTGTCTAAAAACTTAGCAAAAAATCTTGGTGATGCTGCAACTGAGGGAGGTGCTGCAGCAGATAATGCCGTTGATTTAACAGATGCTTTTGATAGTTCTAATAATCTTATAGAACAAATAAATAAAAAATCAAAAACCCTCGGTGGATTATTAAATGTAGGTAAGGGTGCAGCATTAGCATTTGCTACTCAAATAATGAATGCTGATAAAAGCACTACTGAACTAGCTAGAGGGTTAAATTTAAGTAAGGCGGAATCTATAGAATTATCTAAGGGATTTGCTGCTGCTGCTTTAAATTCAAACGATATAGCTATTAATAGCCAAAGAATAGTTAAAGCAAATACTGAACTTAATAAACAACTAGGAACAGCCTTTAGATTTAGTAGTGAAACTTTAAAAACATTTTCTAAATTAACAGAAATTGTAGGGATTTCAGCCGAATCTGCCGCTAGTTTAGCTTTTCAGGCACAAAGATCTAGTAAAACTTTTAGAGAAATTGAAGAAGATACTCTGGCAGCTTCTTTTAGTTTACAAAAACAGTCGGGAGTACAATTAAATTTAAAAAAAATACTAGAAGATACTGGTAAAGTTACAGGACAAGTAAGATCTAATTTAGGAGCTAACCCAGCAGCTATAGCTAAAGCAGTTACTGCTGCTAAGTTGTTTGGTGCAGAATTAGATGATATTGTTACAAGTTCTAAAGCATTGCTTGATTTTGAAAGTAGTATTGAGAATGAATTAAAAGCCGAATTAATAACTGGTAAACAACTTAATTTAGAAAGAGCAAGAGCTTTATCTTTAGCGGGTGATCAGGAAGGTCTCGCAAATGAATTAGCTAATCAAGCAGGTAATTTTAGTGAATTTTCTAAATTAAATGTTCTTCAACAAAATGAATTAGCTGCTGCTTTTGGTATGTCATCAGATAAATTATCTGATATACTCTTTAAACAAGAAACCCAAAATATGAATGCTAAAGAGTTAAGAGCTCTTGGTAAAAATGAATTAGCAGATAGGTTAGAACAATTAGATACACAAGATAAAATAAATCTTGCTCAAGAAAAATTTCAAACAGTCTTAGCAGATGTAGGTTTAGCTGTATTACCTTTAGTAGAAGGATTTGGTAATGTAGTAGGATTTTTAGCACAATCTAAGGATTTAGTTATTGGTTTAACTTCATTATTTATAGGTTTAGCTGCAGCCCAAAAAACACTCGCAATATTATCGTTATTACAAGCAACAGGTGTTATTTTTGCTGAAAATGCTAAAGCAGGTCCTATTATAGGTACTATAGCAGCGGTCGCAGGTATTGCGGCATTAGCCGCTTCTGCGGCAGCTGCATACAGTTATGTAGAAGATGGTATTGCACCCCCAGGAGGTGGTCCTTTTAAAATTACGGATAAATTTGGAGCTACTGCAGTTACAGCTGCTGGAGATGGTATTGCGGTATCACCTAATATTAGTAAAGGTCCTGCAGCTTCTTCACAACCTATAGTAATTCAAAATAATTGGGACGCATTTGCCGCTTCTAATGGTAATGGTCGTAGAGGATTAGCAGGTACCCAACGTCTCCAGGCAAGTCCTACATTTGCTTAATATTTATAATAAAACAACACAATCATGGCAATTAAAAATTTAGAATCAATTTATGACTTAGTAGGATCTTTTGGAATAGCAGGTGGTGGACCTGTTAATGATATGGAAAATCAAACAGGCCCCAATTTTCCTATTATAGGAGGTAGCCTTACTAGTCTTGAAAGGGGTGCTTATCCTTTTAGTATCCCCTCTAATTCTCCACTCCATGCTGGTCCTGGTGCAGATCAAGCGGGTAGATCTTTACTAGGTCCTAATTACCAATTTGCTTATGGTGGATCTGCTTTTTCAGCTCCAGCATCAAGTGGTCCTAATGATTTAGATTTAGAAGGAATAACACCCCCACTTTATAAAAATGAAGGTCCTGAAGAAGGATTTTATGGATATTAATATGTTCTATGGCAATTCAGTTAAAAAATCTTTTACTTGATGCTGAAGAGGGGTCATTTACTATAAATCACCCCGACGGAACAACTTCTACTAAACCTTTTAAACAAAGATCTTTTGCATCCTTCTTCT
>Ga0181369_1000543_pt1 | contig 10733 bp, 10 predicted proteins | sample LowvirmetaG_8_FD_130088 | JGI IMG/M metagenome (GOLD analysis project Ga0181369, IMG submission 130088) | Marine viral communities from the Subarctic Pacific Ocean - Lowphox_04 viral metaG | ecosystem: Environmental > Aquatic > Marine > Oceanic | place: Subarctic Pacific Ocean | collected... | reverse complement strand
CAACCGGGAGACCTGTAAATAACTTTAATGGATTAAATTTTGTTGGACTAAAACACGACAATGGAGAACGTGATTGTTTTGAACCAGACAACGACTTTTTTGTGGAAATGGATTATGACGGTTATCATCCCCGTCTAATAGGTGATATAGTCGATTATCAATTTGAAGACAACGTACACAACACACTTGCGGAAATTTATTTTAAATCCAAGAAAATTACCCCCGAACAATATAAGAAAAGTAAAACACTTACATTTAAACAAATATATGGAGGTATAGACAAGGCGAACTTACATCACCCTTTTTTTTCCAAAACACAAAATTTTATAGATATTATTTGGGATGAATTTAATAAAAAAGGAGAAATCAAGTGTGGTAGTTATACTATTAAGAAAAAAGATCATCCCAAAATACATTCTCAAAAACTATTCAATTATTATATTCAAGCAACTGAAACAGAAACTAACATTCGTAAAATACAAATCATACAAGATTATTTAGAAACCAAACAAACAAAGTTAGTTCTTTATATATATGATGCGTTTGTTTTTGATGTAGCTAAATCCGATGGAAAACAAACATTAATTGACCTACAAACAATACTTAATGACAAGTTTCCAATAAAATTAAAGATGGGAAAACATTATGGTGTTTTAAATTAATTTTATATTTATAATCGGAAATTTCTGAACATATGAATAATCGATTATATTGTACTTTTACTACATTAGATGATTATGAACAAGTAGCTAATACTATTCAATCATCTTATGTTATTCTTTTTAATAAACTTTTTGTTTTAGAAAGTTTAGATAAGGATAAAATTATGATTACATACAATGTAGACATGAATAATTCAGCAATAGATTCAATGGTGGATAATACAATATTAGTACACAGAAAAAAACAAACAAACACTTTATATACAATTAATGCACTTAATGAATTAATAAAAAGTTTAAATAATGGAGTCATAGATAAATCATTTGCTGTAAATTGGAACGATTACAGAAATTGTATATTATTAATACAAACAGAAGGATTTAATCGTATAGACACAAAGATAAAAGAAATTATAAATATATAATGAAAAAAATAACAAATATATTAAAACAAGCACTTAGAAAAAGTGCTATGTCTTTACAAGAAGATAGAAGACTATTACAAGAGCAAAATAACTCTGGAGGAGATTATGGTCAACAAATAACTAATACAATAGACCAAAATGGACAGTGTTATACTCCTATTGTTAAAAAATGTGCAATAATGACTAATGGTCAACCTTCTCCTGACACTAATTGTAGATATTATCCTCTTAGATGCCTAACAGACCCACAAGGTAATCCTTACCAAATAGGAGAATGTTTTTCTTGGGCAAATAATGACTTTATAGAATGTGTCGTAGGTTACACAAATTTCTTAAGAACTACTCTTGCAAGAAACCCACATAATTGTCCATCATGCTCTACAGATATTGATGGTGATGGCCATCCTGATTGTATAGATTGTTCTGATGAAACTTTTACTAGTGATATTCCTGGATGTTTAGATTGTCCTAATTGTAGTAATTATGGAGGAAATCTTACTCCCCCAGTTAATTTAGATGATGGTTCTTGTTTAGGATGTACAGACCCAAATTTTGCAAATTATGAACCAAATGCAGATATAGATGATGGTTCATGTCAGAATCCACCACCAACACCAAATTTTGATTGTATATCAGGACTTTGTGAAGAAAATATAGCAGGAACAGGCGTACATGCTACCTTAAATGATTGTTTAATGTCTCAAGATTGTGATAGATGGGAATGTAAAACATCAGCAGATCCAGGAGCAATGGAAGAACAAATAGCCCCACAGCCTACAATTAGTAATTGTGTTAAATGTGATGTAAACAGATATAATGTAGCATCTGGAGATTGGGATCAATCATGTCAATATTTTGATCAACAAGAGTGTGATGAAGAATGTAATCCCCCACCAATAGAAGTTCCTCTTAATTGTGGTAATGATCCTGAACAAGCATGTTGGGTTTGTCATAGTGCCCCAGGTTCGCAAGTTCCCCCATCATCTTGTATACAATTAAGTAATTTACCTTTAAATTGGTGGTCACAATTTGGAATACCTCAAGGATTTAATGCTTACGTTGATGAAGCTAATTGTTTAGCTGCAGGTACAGGTTGTATAGATACTACATCACCAGTAGAAAAAGATATAGAATGTATGCAATGTGATAGTGGTGGATCTCCAGTAGCAAATATGTTTCCAGGACCTTTATGCCCTACAGGATGGACACCTGCAGGACAATTTAATCCATCATCATGTAAACAACCAGCTAAAATAGCTAAAATGATTGAACCAACTAAAGATGTTCGAGATATAGAAGTTCCTCTTAATGAAGGATTACAACTTAAAGGAAAATTACTAAATACATCAAGAATGACTAAATTAGCAAATATAAAGAAAAAATGAAAAAATCAGAACTAAAAAATATAATTAGAGAACAAACAGAAGAAACAACTAAACAATGTCCTGCTGCTACTCAAGATGTATCATTAAATACAGCAAATAGAGATAGAGCAATTCAAGCTGATTTTATTAAATATGGTCCTTTAAATGTAGAAGAACCAGGTGATTATTGGGTAAAAATAGCTAAAAAATGGGACACAGATGTTGAAGCAGCTAAAAAATCAAACTGTAGTAATTGTGTTGCATTTGATATTTCTGAAAGAATGTTAGCATGTATACCAGGTAAAACATCTGAACCAGTTAAAGATGAATTTGGTATATTAGGATATTGTTGGATGCACCATTTTAAATGTCATTCAGCTCGTAGTTGTAATACTTGGGCAGCAGGTGGTCCTATAAATAAAGATGAAGATTCATTTGATTGGCAAAAACGTAATTTAAAACAAGCTTTAGATAAAGAACCAATTGATCCTGATATGTATAAAGATGATACTGAGGGAGATGAAGTTGTAAAAGAAGCTATACTTGAAAACTTACGTAATTGGTTTAAAAAAGAAGATTGGGTACGTATAGACACTCAAGGTAACATTGCAGGTAAATGTGGTACAATGAAAAAAGGTAAAAAAACACAGCGTTGTTTGCCTCGTGCTAAAGCTAATTCACTTACAAAGAAACAACGAGCAGCTACATCTCGTAAAAAAACAGCTAGTAAAAAACAGTTTGTTAAAAACACAAAAGCAGCTAAAGTAAAGTTAAAAAAATAACCATGGAAGACAATAAAAAACTTAAAAAAATAGAAGATAAAATTATCCAAATCCTTAAAAAAGAAGGAGGAGCAGCAGGTTTAAAACCTATTAAACAAGCAGTTGATAAAATGGATAAACCTAAAGAATTTAATTTAAATAAAACATTAGATAAAATGGATAATGTAGAAAAACATAAACATAGTGATTATATTTTAACTCCTATAAATGAAGCAGCAAAAAATATATTAGAAATGTTAACTGAAAAACTTTGCCCTAAAGGTAAAGCATATGTTGCTAGACGTAAAGCCGCAGGTGAAAAACATGGAGCATATTTAATGGGTAGAGCTGTTAAAGTTTGTAAGGGTCAAATGAGTGGTAAAAAGAAAAAAAAGAAAAATGAAGATGCTGCTTTATCTTTATCAAAAGATAATATGTCTTCATATGCTTCTAAAAATGAAATTAATCTTAGTGAATTAAAAGATTTAGTTAGACAAGAATTAGAAGAAAAAAAAAAAGGTAAATGTAAACCTTCAAAAGGTAAACGTTTTGCTAAAAGAGTAAATGGTAAATGTAGATCATTTGGTCAAAAAGGCAAAGCATCAGATGGAGGAGATAGAATAAGACCTGGTACTGCAAAAGCTCATGCATATTGTGCTCGTTCAGCTAAAATTAAAAAATGTAAAAACCCACCTTGTGCTAACACATTATCTAGAAGAAAATGGAAATGTCAAGGTAGTAGATCAGTAGTATAATAAATAGTTTTAAAAAGGTTATATTGATTAGTAATTTTTAAAACCTTTATTTGTGAAACATATTATTGTTGTTGTTTTATTATTTTTTTCATTAAATTTTTACTCACAAGATTTAAAAATACTACCAGTGTCTATAGAGGGTAGTCCTAATGCTTTTAATATAGGAGTAGATAAACTATTACATTTTACAACTAGTTATACTATAGCTTACACTACTTACCATTATTTAAAACCTAGAATAGGAGATAAAAAAGCACGAGCATACGCTGGAATTTTAAGTTTTAGTGCAGGTGTTATTAAAGAAGTACTAGATGAACATTATAGAACAGGATATGAAAAAGGAGATATAGTAGCTAATATGGGAGGTGTTTTACTATTTAAATATCATATATCATTAAAATGATTAGAATATTACTAATACTATTTTTAGTATTGTTTTCATGTAAAAAAGAAGTTGATGATTTGGGTTTTAGAGTATACACCATACCTGAAGGTGAACATAGTTCAGGTAATTTTATAAACCACCCTAATAATTCAAGAATAGAGTTTAACTTTATGTTAGATGAAAGTGCTATATATGAAACTGAAATAGCAGAAAATCAAAGTGATGTAAATAAAATATATGGTATGAGTGATTTTGGTGTAAGACATCAAAAATATTCTATAAGATTAGGTTGGAGATATATAAGGGGTGAAATACAATTATGTTGGTTACGACACGAAGAAGGTAGACATTCATCTGGTACCATAAGGACTATTGAAATAGATGAAATATACAACGCTGTTATTAATATTACTACATTTTATTATCAAGTAGTTATAGATGGTGATACTACATTTATTAGACGAAGACCTGAAGGTAATTGGGGTTTGATACGTAGGTATTATTTATATCCATATTTTGGAGGAAATGAATATGCTCCTCATGATATAACAATAAGAATAAAAAACTTATAAAAAAACTTGGTTTGGCCAAAAATATTTACTATATCACTACAGTAATCAATAAAAATAACAAATTAAAATAATAAAAAGTTATGGATTTAAATGAAATCAAGAATCGTTTAGCAAAACTAAACAACAAAGGGGGAGGTGGCTCTAGCGACTTCAAAAACAATTTTTGGAGACCACCAGTAGGTGAAAAATCAGTAATAAGAATAGTACCTTACGCACACAATAAAGACTTTCCATTTTCGGAATTATACTTTTACTTCGGTATTGGTAAACCAAGAATGATTGCTTTATCTAATTTTAGCGAATCTGATCCAATTTTAGAATTTGCTACTCAATTAAAAAAATCGGGTGATAGTGAAAATATGGAATTAGCTAAAAAATTATACCCAAAACTTAGAATTTTTGCTCCTGTAGTAGTAAGAGGAGAAGAAGATAAGGGAGTTAGGTTTTATGAATTTGGTAAAATGGTTTATCAAGAACTATTAGGTGTAATGGCTGATGAAGATTATGGTGATATTACAGACATTTCAAAAGGACGTGATGTTACAATTGAAGTAATCCCAGCAGCAGAAACTGGTAAAATGTTTAATACAACAACTGTACGTGTTAAGCCAAACCAAACACCACTAGTAGAGGATGCTACACAAGCAGAATCACTTTTAGAAAATCAAAAGGATTTAGTTTCTTTATTTAAGAAATATACTTTTGAAGAAATGAAGGACGAATTACAAGGTTATTTAAAACCAGCTGAAGAAGATGGAGGTAAAGAAACCGAAATTAAAGCAGCACCTTCTAAAACTAAAAAAACTATAGATAGTAAACTTGATGAATTATTTGACTAATGGCAAAGAAAAAAAAAGAAGACACAAATAGAGATGAATTAACAGACCTTCTCGCTGACTCGTTAAACAAGAAGTTTAGCAAAACCCATCACAGAGTAGCTTATTTTCTAGATGGCAGTGAAGATTCACCAACTGACGTTAATGATTGGGTATCTACGGGGTCAACAGTATTAGATTTGGCCATTTCAAATCGACCTGATGGGGGATTGCCCGTTTCTAAAATAGTTGAAATAACTGGTTTAGAACAAAGTGGGAAGTCTCTGTTAGCATCTCATGTTATAGCAAACACACAGAAAAAAGATGGTATTGCAGTATACATTGACACTGAATCATCGTTAAACGCACAGTTTTTACAAGCAATTGGAGTAGATGTTGAAAAAATGGTTTATTTACCATTAGAAACAGTTGAAGACATTATGGATGCAATTGAAAATGTAATCCTTAAAGTTAGAGAAAAGAATCCAAACAAACTTGTAACAATTGTAGTCGATTCAGTAGCCGCAGCTACCACTAAAATTGAATCAGCCGCTGACTTTGAAAAAGATGGTTATGCAACACAAAAAGCAATCATTTTATCTAAAGCAATGCGTAAAATTACTAACTTAATTGGGAAAGAAAAAATACTTTTAGTATTCACGAACCAACTAAGACAAAAGATGGGCGCAATGCCATTTGCTGATCAATATACTACTTCTGGTGGTAAAGCCTTACAATTTCATGCTTCAGTTAGATTAAGACTTAAACAAGTTGGGAAACTTAAAGATAAAATTAATGGAGTAGATGAAGTTGTAGGCTCGGAAGTTGAAGCAATTGTTGTAAAAAATAGAATGGGTCCACCAAACCGTAAAATTAGATATAATGTTTTTTATAGACAAGGTATAGATGATTTTGGAGGTTGGTTAAAATTGATGAAAAACTATAAAGTTTGTAAACAATCAGGCCCAATTTGTAAATATACAGACACCGAAACAGGTGAAATAGTAACTTTTTCAGGTAAAGAATTAGAATCTTTATGTAAAGAAAGACCTGAAATCAAAGAAGCTATGTACAGAGATACTTGTGAAGCTTATGTTATGAAATATCAACATGAAGATGCACAAGATATGGACCCAGACATTGAAATTGATGAAAATTGTTCATAATGGGAGACATATTCAGTTTATTAGATAACGTTCAAAAACCGGGCGATTTAGGGATAAATAATAGGGTGTTGATAGTAGATGGTTTAAACCTTTACTTAAGAGCATTCGCAGTAAATGGAGCCCTAAATGACAATGGTGTACCTGTAGGAGGACTAACTGGATTTTTAAGATCTTTAGCTTATGCTATTAGAGAAGTAAACCCAACTAGAGTAATTGTAGTTTACGATGGTGCAGGAGGTAGTCAACGTAGGAGAAAAATACACCCTGAATACAAAACTAACAGAAAACCAGGTAAACGAATTACTAGATGGGATGCATTTAAAGATGCTAAAGCAGAAAAAGATGCAATGAAAATTCAATTTTCTCGTTTAATTGAGTATTTAGATTTTCTTCCCGTTAATGTTATTTCAATAGACCGAATTGAAGCTGATGATACAATAGCATATATAGCTCATACTTTACTAGATGAAGATGTTACTATACTATCAGCAGACCAAGATTTTTTACAATTAGTAAACGAAAGAATTACAGTTTGGAGTCCAACAAAAAAGAAGTTTTATACCCCACGAATGGTAGAAGCTGATTATGGAGTACCGGCTCACAATTTTTTAATGTATAAAGTTTTAATGGGTGATAAATCCGATAACATCGAAGGTGTTAAAGGGTTAGGACCTAAAAAACTACCTAAAATAATTCCAGATCTACTTACTCAAACTACCCTTGATCTTGATTTCATTCTGGAACATGCAGGTAAAGGAGAAGAACCAATGCATAAAAAAATTAGTGAGTCGGCAACTCAACTTCGATTAAATGAAGAATTAATGGATTTAAAAAACCCACCAATTTCGGGTGAATTAAAATTACAAATAGCTAGACTAATAGAAGCACCAATAAATTTGCTTTCCCGAAATGAATTTATTATGATGTATTCAGACGATCAATTAGGTAATGCTATTAAAGCACCTGATTTATGGTTAAGGGAGCATTTTGTAAAATTAAATACATTAGCAAAACAAACACATGAGTAAATTAACCCAGTATGGACATGCGTTTCAAATTAAGGCACTTGCTATCTTAATTACTGATCGAGATTTTCTACAACAAATCGCAGATATAGTGTCTCCTGATTATTTTGATAATGATGCGGGTAAATGGATTATGAGAAAAACACTTAAATATTTTAATGAATATAAAACATGCCCTACAATGGAAGTGTTTAAAGTTGAAGTAGAAAGTATAAACCAAGAATTACAAAGTGTAGCTGTAAAAGATTTACTTAAACAAGCATATAAAGCGTCTAAAGGAACAGATTTAAATTATGTTAAAGATACATTCTTAGATTTTTGTAAAAATCAAACATTAAAAGGAGCTTTAATGAAGTCAGTTGATTTATTAGAATTAGGGGATTATGATGATATTAGAAATTTAATTGATAGGGCATTAAAAGCAGGAACAGAAAGAGATATTGGTCATGAATATATTACTGAAATAGAAGATAGATTTAGAGAAGAAGCTAGAAACACAGTAGAAACACCTTGGCCTTTAATTAATAAATTACTTTGTGGTGGTTTAGGACAAGGTGATTTAGGAATGATAGCTGGTGGACCTGGAGGAGGTAAATCATGGGCTTTAGTTGCTTTAGGAGCTCAAGCTGTAAAAACAGGACACACAGTTATTCATTATACATTAGAATTAAATGAAAAGTATGTAGGTAGAAGATATGATGCTTGTCTTACAGAAATTCCAGTTGGAGATATTACATTACATAAAGATAAAGTAAAAGAAAAAATAGAAAATTTACGAGGTGGTCTTTATATTAGAGAATATCCCGCAGGACAAGCAACAGTAAACACCATACATGCTCATTTAGAAAAATGTATACAACAAAACATTGAACCAGATTTAATTATAATTGATTATGCTGATTTATTAACTTCTAAAGCAAGTAAAGAAAAAAGAGACAAATTAGATGATATTTATACTAATTTAAGAGGCTTGGCTACTGAAATGAAGTTACCTATATGGACAGCATCTCAAGTAAATAGATCAGGAGCAAGAGAAGACATCATTCAGGGAGATAGAATGGCAGAAAGTTACAGTAAAATGATGATTACTGACTTTGCAATGTCTTTATCTAGAAATGCAGAAGATAAAGAAAATGGAACAGGAAGATGGCATATTATGAAAAATAGATACGGAGCTGATGGCCTAACATATGATTCTGTTATGGATACTGCAATTGGTAAGATCGAAATAAATATGAGAGGAAATAACAGAAACGCACAAACTCCCCCAGGAGAAATTTCACCGGCAGAGCGAAGAAGACTTCGAGGAGCTTCTAACGATTTTTTTAATCTTTCGTGAGTTTTCCTAGTATATATTGTATTTATTTCCACACAAAGGGGTTACCCCCTTTTTTTGACACTAATAACTAATTTTTAAAGAAAACAATAAATGAATATCACACAAGAAATCCTATCAGACATAGTAGTATATAATAAATATGCAAAATATCTTCCATTAAAACAAAGAAGAGAAACTTGGGAAGAATTAGTTACTCGAAATAAGGAAATGCATCAAGAAAAATTTCCTAATTTAAGAGAAGAAATAGAAGATGTTTATAAAATGGTATATGATAAAAAAGTTTTACCTTCAATGCGTAGTTTACAATTTGCTGGAAAACCAATTGACATAAACAATTCAAGAATATTTAATTGTTCTTATTTACCAATTGATGATTGGAGATCATTTAGTGAAGTAATGTTTTTGTTATTGTCAGGGTGTGGTGTAGGTTATAGTGTTCAAAAACATCATATAGAAAAATTACCTGAAATTAGAATTCCTAAAAAAACAAGAAGATTTTTAGTAGGAGACTCAATAGAAGGTTGGGCAGACTCAGTAAAAGTATTATTAAAATCTTATTTTGGAATAACAGCAGCAAGACCTATTTTTGACTTCCGTGATATTAGACCAAAAGGAGCAGAATTAATTACTGTAGGAGGTAAAGCACCAGGCCCAGAACCATTAAAAGAATGTTTATTTCAAATACAAAAAGTATTAGATAGAAAAGAAGATGGAGAACAATTAAGTCCAATTGAAGCACATGATATTATTTGTCATATTGCAGATGCTGTATTATCTGGGGGTATTCGTAGAGCAGCTTTAATTTCTTTATTTGATTTACATGATAATGAAATGTTAACATCAAAACATGGTGCTTGGTGGGAATTAAACCCACAAAGAGGTAGAGCTAATAATTCAGCAGTAGTAATTCGTTCAAAAGTAAGAAAAAAAGATTTCTTTGAATTATGGAGTAAAATTGTTGCTAGTAATTCAGGTGAACCTGGAATTTATTTTTCAGATGATAAAGATTGGGGAACAAATCCATGCTGTGAAATTGCTTTAAGACCATTTCAATTCTGTAATTTAACAGAAATTAATGTTTCAAACATAGAATCACAAGAAGATTTAAATAGAAGAGTAAAAGCTGGTGCATTTTTAGGAACTTTACAAGCAAGTTACACTAATTTCCATTATCTTCGTGACATTTGGAAAAGAACAACAGAAAAAGATGCACTTGTTGGTGTAGGAATGACAGGAATTGGTAGTGGAATAGTTTTAAAATATAATTTAGAAGAAGCTGCTGAAGAAGCTAAAAAAACAAATGAAGAAATTGCAAATATTTTAGGGATTAAAAAAGCAGCACGTGTAACAACAGTAAAACCTTCAGGAACTAGTTCATTAGTATTAGGAACTTCATCAGGAATCCATGCTTGGCATAATGATTTTTATGTAAGACGTATGAGATTAGGTAAAAATGAAGCACTT
>Ga0181369_1000542_pt1 | contig 10741 bp, 19 predicted proteins | sample LowvirmetaG_8_FD_130088 | JGI IMG/M metagenome (GOLD analysis project Ga0181369, IMG submission 130088) | Marine viral communities from the Subarctic Pacific Ocean - Lowphox_04 viral metaG | ecosystem: Environmental > Aquatic > Marine > Oceanic | place: Subarctic Pacific Ocean | collected... | reverse complement strand
TTTTCACAAGGTGGAGCTTCTGGCGGTATAAATATAGCAGAAGATACTGATTTAACTTTTGGTGCTAATAATCAGTTAACCATGAGGTATAATTCAAATATAACTGAAAGTGAAATAGTTGAAACAGGTACTGGAGGTCTTACGATAGCGGGTAGTACTACAATTACTCTTAAAGCTGGACTTAATGGTGAAACATACGCTATTTTTAACGACAATGGTGCTGTTTCTCTTCGCTACGATGATGTTGTAAAATTTGAAACAACAACAAACGGTATAAAAGTAACAGATAGAATAGAAGCATCGACTACAAATGCGAATCTTCAGGTTCAAGGTAATGGAACTGGTAAGCTAGAAGTAAGAAGCGCTGATGGTACAACTCCTGGTACTATACAATTAAACTGTGAGCAAAACTCTCACGGTGTTTCTCTGCAAAGCCCAGCGCATTCAGCCGGTGCTACGTACACTTTAAAACTACCTACAACTGTTGGAAACCCAAGCGACGTGCTACAAACAGACGGAAACGATCCAGCGCAACTATCTTGGGTGGCAAACGCTGGTGGCGGTAGCGGTATAACAGGTTCAGGCTTTGGTGGTAGAGTTACATTTTGGACTGGTACTTCAACTGTTTCTAGTGATGATACTTTTTTATGGGATTCAACTAATAATAGATTAGGTGTTGGAGGTACAACAGCTCCTTCACACGCTATTGACGTGACTGGTACTAATTACTACGCGTCAAACGGTACAGCCTTTGCTTATAAAGCAATAGGCGCAGGTGAAGCTATAAGAATAGGTGATGTAGACGGAGAAGACGTGCAACTAGCTCTTTATGACAATAATTCATCTGAAGTAGTAAGGGTAGTTGATGGAAGTGTAGGAATAGGTACTACAACTCCAGGCGCTTATAAATTAATGGTTAATGGAAACGTAAGAATTACAGGTGGTATTGCTGATTCAAATAACTCTACTGGAACAGCCGGCCAGGTATTAAGCTCTACAGGTTCTAGTTTAACTACGTGGATTCCTAATCTTACACTTACTACTACTGGTACATCAGGTGCTGCAACTCTTAATCCAACAACTAGAGTTTTAAATATACCACAATACTCTGGTGGAGGCGGTGGTGGTATGACTTCATTTAATTTAGCTGGAAATACAGGAACACAGCAAACTATAAGTGATTCTGACACTCTTTCAGTGCTAGGTGGAACTTATCTAGCTACAGTAGCATCTAATACAGATACACTAACAATAAACCATGATGCTACAACTAGAACAAATAATACAAGTTCGGAATCACCTGCAGCAGGAGGTACATTTGACGTTATTGATACATTAACAACTAATGCAACTGGTCACGTTACAGCTGTAAATACTAAAACAGTTACATTACCACCCTCTGGTGGTGGTGGAACCGTAACAAGTGTTACCGCTGCATCACCTGTAACTTCAACAGGAGGTACTACACCGCAAATCGGTATGCCTGTTGCTAGTGGAAACGCAGATGGTTATTTAGCTCAAGCTGATTATAATATATTTGCAAATAAAATAGGTGGAGCTTCTACAGCTTCTACAACAACTCCTACAATTATACAAACTCTAACCCAAACAGAATATAACGCGCTAACACCAGTAGCAAGTACAATATATATAATAGTATAATGGCAGACTTAAGAATAGGTACGGCTACTGCTCCACCTAATTTTAGTGAATTAAAACTAGGTAGTGAAAATATACAAAAAGTATATAACGGATCTACACTTGTTTGGCCTGTGGTAGATCCTTCAGATGAAACAATTCCGTTTACATCTATTTGTAATTTAGATTTTACACTAGAAAATAGCACTAGAACTTTATTACAAGATGGCAGTACAATACCTATCGTAACAACAGGTGCTCAATGGAATAATTACTTATCTTTAAATCAACCAGCAGCAGTTTGGTGGCAGTATAATTCATCTAATTCTAGTAAAGGATTATTTTATAATAGATTTGCTTTTTATGGAAATAATCCTATACAACCTCCTTCTGGTTGGAGAATTCCTACTAAATCTGATTACGATACGCTTGTAAGCATTTCTTGTAATCCAGCGTCGCCAAATCAAAATGTATATGGAGCTAATACAGGTTCGTGGGATACGACGCGTTTAACAAATACAACTGGTCTTGGAGATTCAGGTTTTAACGCAAATGGTGATGGTTATGTTGTTTATTATACAAGCACTGGTAACTTAGGGTTTATTTTTGAAGGTACATATAGTCTTTTTGGAATGCAATGGTCAACACTTCCAACCCTTTATTTATTTATTCTTGATGTTATTCAAGCAAATAACTTAAGTTCTAATTTTGCTGGAAGTACATATCAAAACTCCGGATATAATCTTAGATTTTGTAAATAATGGCAGACTTAAGGATAGGTACAGCAACATCCGCCCCGGCAGCAGGTACTTTAAAATTAGGTGCAACTGATATTTCTAAAATATATAGCGGTTCTACACTAGTGTGGCCTACAGACATTGCAGACGTATGTGGATTAGGTACTGATTGGACTACAATTAATAGTACAGTAACAGCTGTTACATCTGGATTACCTATTCAAATTGTATACAATGCTACTGATTGGACTACCGCTTATAATAATAGTACACCGGCTGCAGCTTATTATAACTATGCAACTAGTAATACATCAGGTAGAGGTTTATATTATAATCGACATGCAGTAGCCGTAATTCAACCACCTACAGGTTATAGAATTCCTAATACTAATGATAAAGATAATTTAATTTCATCAGCTTGTATAGATACTAGTGTAATTCCTAACAACATGAATACCCTTGCAACAGCGGTTGGTAATTGGGACACTAATGTTTTTACTAATACAACTTATAGAGGAAATAGCGGTTTAAATATAGATGCATTTGGAAAATTTGATAATACCGGAACTTATAGTGGTAACGGTTTAATAGGCGCGTTTTGGTTTTATGCGACCTTGAACGCTGATTATAGAGGTCAGGAATTTAAACAAACTTTTTCGGCAAATTATATATCAGGCTTAACTTCTAGTCTAAATAACGGTTATAATATAAGATTTGCAAAGTAAAAATCACTAAAATCAAGTAAGTATATAAAATATACCCGGCCAGGGAAATGGCAAACCAAATAGTAATTTAAAACCAAAACCAATGACACTATTTTACCAGACTAATTCGTGGGCTAGTCAACCACAAATAAATGAAGAAACCATTAACCTTTGGAAGCATGTATCTGAAAAGAAACACTGGCGTATAGTCCAGCTACCAAACGGTTTCTACCAAACAGAATACCTAGATCCAAAAAAAGAAGATTCTTGGATCGACGTAACGAGACGCGAAACCCTCGAAGGAGCTGAGCAAGCGATAGATGCCTCGATAGCGCACTATGAAAAAAAGCTTGGTTACTTACGCGGACCACAAGTCGTTAAGACGTTTGAATAAATAAAATAATATAATCTAATCAAATCAAATAAATGTCAGACGCTATAGTTAAAAACCTTAACTTTGGTAGCGAAGCTCGCTCCAATGTATTTAAAGGTATTGATAAATTGACACAAGCTGTTAGCTCCACACTCGGGGCTAGCGGCAAATGTGTTATACTGGAAGATAACACCGGAAATCCAGTAATTACAAAAGATGGTGTAACAGTTGCAAACTCTATTATACTTAGAGACCCAGTAGAAAATATGGGTGCTACGCTTCTAAAGGAAGCTGCTAGAAAAACCGTTCATGAAGCTGGCGATGGAACAACAACGGCTACGGTACTAGCGCACTCAATCTTAACAGAGGCTTACGAAGTACTAGACAAAGAAGGTTCTAGGAAAATGAAAGATGGTATTACATCAGCTGTTGATAAGGTTGTAAAATACTTAGACAAAAACTCTGTTAAAGTTTCTGGGAATATAATAGATCAAGTAGCAACAATATCTACAAATAATGACTCTGAGCTAGGTAAAATTATAGCTGATGCTTTTAGAGGTGTAGATGAAACTGGTATTGTTACAATGGAAAGAACAGCAGAAAGTGATACTAAAGTAGAAATAGTAGATGGCGTTGAATATGACAAAGGACTTACAAACATGGCTTTTGTTACTAGTAAAACCTCTAAAACTGCTGAGCTTGATAATCCGCTAATACTACTTGTAGAGTCACCAGTTGAAAGTATTAGAAAAATACAAAGCGTACTTGAGTATGTTATAAAAAATAACAAAGCGTTACTTATTGTCGCTGACTGTGAGCCAGCTGTTGTATCAGCTCTTGCTATGAATAAAAACAAAGGCAATATAAAAGTAAATATAATCAACGCGCCTACATACGGTATTAATAAAAAAGACATGCTATCTGATTTAGCTTTGTTAACTGGTGCTACTGTTATAAACGAAGATCTTGGTGATGATGTAGATTTAATCACGCCTGATATGCTAGGTACTTGTAAAAAAGTTATAACAAGCGAAATGGACACTATATTCCAAGTTAATCGCGATAATGAAGAAGTTGATAGCCTTGTTGAAGAAATTAAAAAAGAATTAGTTACAGCTAAAAATGCGGTGGATAAAATTAAACTAGAAAAAAGATTATCTAGATTATCTGCTAAAGTTGCTGTTGTAAAAGTTGGTGCAAATTCAGAGATTGAACTCAGTGAAAAAGCTGATAGAGTTGAAGATGCTATTTGTGCAACTAAAGCCGCGATAAAAGAAGGTATAGTATCTGGTGGTGGTATTGCATTGTTAAACGCATCACTAGCAATAAAACCTAAAAACGAAAGTGAACAAGTTCTTTTGAAAGCCATACAAGCTCCGTTTAAAACTATATTGAAAAATGCTGGCATTGATAAATACGAAATGCCTAAGGTAAAAGGCAAAGGATTAGATGTGGTTACAGGAAATATGGTAAATATGATTAAGTCAGGTATTGTCGATCCTTTGCTAGTTACCAAGTCTGCGCTTAGAAACGCAGCTTCAGTAGCTACTACTATTCTTTCAACCGATTGTGTAATCAATAATCTAAGGATAGATGAAAGCAATAGGTAAGAATTTAATTATAAAAATACATAAAGAAGCGTCCACCAAAACAAAAGGTGGACTGCTTCTAGCTGATATGCACAGAGAAGATATCCGCTATCGCAAAGCTGAGGTGTTAAACGCTGGAAGCGAAGTAGTGGGTGTTAAAGACGGTGATCAGATATATTTCGACCGTCATGCTGGACATGGCATAGAAATAGATAAAGAAAAGTTTCACGTTATAAAACTACAAGACGTTGTTGTAATACTATGAGGCGAAGACTAGAGGCTAGTGATATTAAAGATTTAAACATTTTAAAACACTATCGGATAATTCGTAAATGGGCTTGTAGAAATAACGGTTTAAACGATGCAGAACTAGAGCTTTTAATATACTTAGACTGCATGGACCATTTTACTAAAAAAGATTTTGAAATGGGCTGTTACTCATTTAGCTGGGACAACAGAAGATGGAACAGGCTTCTGAAAGAAGGTTGGATAGTAGTATGGCGTGAAAGAAATAGAACGACGCAGAAGTATAATATATACAAAGTTTCGTTTAAATGTAAAAGGCTAATCAACACTATGTATAAAATTATGGTTGGCGAGGAAGATATTCCAATTAGTGAAAGACGAAACAAAATAATGCGCGGACAGACGTATACTGACAAAGTATTAATTACCTCTGTGTATAATGTAAACAAAGATAAAAATAGATAACTATGGCTTATAAAAGTCCTTTAAATAATCTACCGGTTTTTAAAACTCAAAAGTTTGAACGAGAGTATGGTAAACCAGTTATAGCGCCAGAGGTAAACATACCACAGCAGCGTTTTGATTTTTCTGAAGTAAGTGGCGCTAGTAAAGATACAGGTTCAGATACTAAAGTTAATCCAGCTAAAGCCGCTAGGCAAAAAGGTAGACAAGCACGTAAACAGGTTCGTCAAGAAGCAAGAGCTAAACGTATAGAAAAAAGACAAGATAAAAAAACTGTCAAAGCTATGCAGCGTCAAGATAAAAAAAATGTTAAAGCTGGTATAGCTCAAGACTTTCAAGAAAGTTTACCAAAACCATCTGGGTTAGCAGAAACTCCTAAAGCTAAAATTTCTGGAGAAATGCTCACAGGTTTTGTACCATCATCTGGTGGTGCTTCTAGCATTACACCAAAACCAAAAATCACTGGCGCTCTTGGATCTGATCTTAGAAAAAAACAATACGACGATGCTGGTTTTAAATACGATGATACTATCAAAGGTTATAACAGAGATGGTAGTAAAATAGAAGTTCCAGCGATGCGAGGAAAAGGAAAATTTGGAAGAGTACCTGTAGCAATGATTGATCCTATGTCTGGTAATCAAGTTGCAGATCAAAGTAGTTTGGTAAATCCATTTGCACCTACAGCAATAGACGTAGGTAATCAAATAAATGGTACTATAGATCAAAGACAGCAAACAATGGGCATGAGAGCACCTCAAGCTCCTTTACAGGCTAATGCTTTTATCAAGAAAGCAATCGACGCAAAAGAAGCTGGAAAATCTAGCTTTATTCATGATGAAAAAGAATATCCAGTAAAATAAATAATTATGGACATAAGAAAAATGATTATTAGTAATCCTAAATTAGAAGGACAAGTAGGTGAAAGCGCCGTATGGGACGGACCCCTTAGCAAAGAAGGTTTTCCAATGGGTGTAGGTAGTAGTTCAGGTATTACAGGTATGCAAGTATCTAAATATCCCTGTAATTATAAAAAAGGTCCTATTACACAAAGAGCTAAAGGATTGTAAGATGAGTCTTAACGATTTAAAATTATACGCTATTAACACAACCACGCTTGGTGTAACTACATTTGCACAAATAGAAATGAGTTTAAAAGTATTGCTTTTAGTAGTAACTATCGGTTACACCGTGAATAAATGGATGCAGCTTAAAAAGAAAAAATAATGTTTAAGTACTTTACTTACGAAGAGTTCGATTCGCCTGATGTACAAGGTAGCGGGCAGATGATGAGTAAAAATCTTATAAGCATATTAGATAGTATAAGAGAAGAGCTAGGCACGCCAATGCGTATAACATCTGGTTATCGAACGCCAGCGCATAACGAAGCTGTGGGTGGAACAAGTAAGTCATCTCATTTAAAAGGACTTGCTGTAGACATAGCTTGTAGCAAAAGTAAAGAACGTTTCTCTTTAGTTAGAGAGTTATTAGAACACGGTGTAGACCGTATAGGTATTGGTGATACTTTTATTCACGCTGATATAGACGATGATAAATCACCTAATGTAATTTGGACATATGGCAACTGATAAGAAAACACTTAAGTGTAATAAACCTCGGCGTACGCCAGATCATAAAACTAAATCGCATATAGTTAGGGCTTGCTCTGCAGGCAAAGAAAAAATAATACGCTTTGGTCAGCAAGGTGTAAAAACAGCGGGTAAACCAAAGAGTGGTGAGTCTGCAAAGCAAAAAGCACGACGTGCTAGTTTTAAAGCTCGTCACGCAAAGAATATTAAAAAAGGTAAAATGTCTGCCGCCTATTGGGCTGACAAAGTAAAATGGTAATTATGCACAAAGGACACTACGGACATTATACAGGTAATGCTAAATGGTCAAAAGATCACGCGCACACTAAAGTAACTAAAGGAAATTATGATGCTACTAAAAGAGATGATGAAGCACATATGCAATATCTTAAAGAAGATGTTATATACGACTCACGTCATGGAGGTAGTGACAAGCAAATGACAGATGACGAGAAGCATATTTCAAAGTTAGCTGGCGATTTAAAATACGATAATAAAAAGTTTAAAAAATAATATTATGCCTTACGGAAAAACACCAATGAAAAAGAAAGGATCAATGATGCACATGGGTCATAGTCCGGCAGAAATGGGTCACAGCCCTATGAAAAATGTAAACAAAGGTTATGCGCAAGAAGTAAAAACACCTGTAAGAATGGGTCATAGTCCACTTACTAAACACTGTACTTCTGCTTTACGTTATAAAACTCCTATGAAAATGGAAAACGTAATTGACCGCGACGCTAAATCTTCTGGTAAAAACCAGTATGATAAATACGGAAAATAAAACAGAGAGGACTGTACAAACCTCAGCCAAACACTAACACTAACTAAACACTAACACTAACGAAAATGGCAAAATTTATTAAACTAGATTTGACAGCACCAGGGGCTGCTACAGGAAACGAACTGTTAATTCCTCTTGATGGTATTGTACGTGTCGCTACAAATAGCACTACTACAACTGATATATTTTTAAACACTGCTAACGCAGCTACCACAAAGTGGAGAATAACACACACTGCTCCATTAGTAGCAAACGCTGTTCTTGATGCTATTCAAGACGCTATGAAAGCTAATCCAGGCGGAGTTGTTTCTACAGTAGTAGGACCAGTAAACACCGCACAAGTACCTGCCGCACAAGGAGCTGGTGGTTCTGACGGTAAAGGACCAAATGGTAAATTACTTATTACACAAGCGCAAGTTAATGTAACATTTACATCAGCCGCATTTACTGCATAATATGAAATCTAGAGGTTTAGGAGACAGTATAGAAAAGTTTACTAAAGCTACTGGAGTAAAAAACGTAGTAGATAAAGTCGCAGAGGGTTTAAATATCCCCTGCGGCTGTTCTGCTCGTAAAGAATGGTTTAATAAAAAGTTCCCTTATAACAATTAATGGCATTTAAATTGGACAAACCACCTTATACAGGTGATAATACACCTATCTACAGAGTGAATATGGAAGATGGAGTTCTTGGTAAAGCCAACAATAATGGAACTGTAATCTTAAGACAAGGTATGACGCCTGAACAAGAAGATGAAGTTATTAAACACGAAATGGTACATATAGATCAAATGCTTAGAGGTGATCTCGACTATGATGACAAATATGTATATTGGAAAGGTAGAAAAATACCTAGGTCTAGCATGGAAGAAGGGGCAAAAAATTTGCCTTGGGAAAAAGAAGCATACGATAACGCATGAAAAAAATTCTTCAATTTATAACTGGAGGTCTCATTAAAGATATAGGTCAAATAATAGATGATCTAGTAACTACTGATGAAGAAAGACTTGCGGCTAAACAAAAAGTTGAAGAGCTGCTAGAGCAAGCGGATAAAGATGCTCAAGATGAAGTAACCAAAAGATGGGAGTCAGATATGAACTCTGATTCTTTTTTATCTAAGAATATAAGGCCTATGGTTCTTATATATCTTACTTTTATATTTACTGTACTATCTTTTTTTGATGGTAATGTAGGTGGGTTTAAAGTATCAGAAGAATATATACCAATATTCCAATCATTACTAATAACTGTGTATGGTGCTTATTTTGTGGGTCGTACGTGGGAAAAATCAAAAAAAATAAATAACAAATAATTATGGGACAATTCGGTAATCAACCTGATTTCGCTACAAACAATGTTAGAGCAATAACACCTAGTGATACTATTAGTTTAGCAAATAACTTAGGTGGATCACTTATATATATAGGTGATAACACTACAACTGGTAGTAATATGAACGTTATAGTAGCTGGCGCGAGTGGTGGCTTTGGTGTACAAACTTTAGCTACAGTACCACATAATCAAGGTGTAGGTACTGGGTACGTTACAAACGGTGGACCTTTAGCAACTACTACAAATGGCAATGGTACAGGTTGTACAGTTAGTATAACAGCTGTAGCAGGTGCTATAACTGATATTAAAATTACAGCCGCAGGTGTAGGTTATAAAGCGGGTGACACAGTAACAGTAACACAAGGTGGTGGTGCTGACGGTACATTTACAGTAACAGCTTTAAAATCATTACCTCCAACAGCTGCTGATGCGGTTTTATTTAGAGGTTTGCAAACAGGTGGATTTTTACCTGTAACTGTAGATTATGTACTTGCAACAGGAACAACAGTAGAACAACTAGTAGCAGCTCAGTAACATGGCAATAGGCTTAGGTGTAGGTAACGACATACCCGGAAATCTTTTAGGAATAAGCGGACCACCGCCGCCTCCAGTTTTTAGAATCTTGGCTGAAAACGGAGATTTTCTTATATCTGAGATAGATAACAAATTTATGATAGTAGAATAAAACATTATGGCAAATTTAAAATTTTCACAATTTACAGAACAAACTGATACTGCTAATGTTCAGTTTCTAGTAGGTTACAATGGATCAACCAATGTACGTATAGCACCAGGAAATATTAGTAGCTTAAGTGGTGGTGGAACATTAAACACTATAGCTATGTTTACGCCTGATGGAAACACGCTTGGTAATTCTCTTATTATAATAAATAACGTTGGCACTCCTAGCGAAAGTGTAGATTCTACTTCTAAAGTATTTCAAATAGGAACAGCTATTTCTGGTAATTTTGCTCAATTAAATTTACTTTCGCCTGGTGCTGAAGGAATCATAAACACTAGCGGGTCAGGAGATTTAGTTTTAAGAATTAATAGTAGTACTACAAACCAGTTTAGATTAAAAGATACTGGAGCTTTACAAGCAAAGGCGTATGGTAGTGGAACTTTTACAGGCACCGCAGCTTACACCTTATCTGTAGATTCAAGCGGTAATATAATAGAAACAACGGCTGGAGGTGGTGGAGGTACCGTAGCGTCTGTTACAACTGGAGATTCAAACACAATAACTATAGGTGGAACAGCTGCTGATCCTACTGTAGCTGCTAATACTGC
>Ga0181369_1000541_pt1 | contig 10744 bp, 7 predicted proteins | sample LowvirmetaG_8_FD_130088 | JGI IMG/M metagenome (GOLD analysis project Ga0181369, IMG submission 130088) | Marine viral communities from the Subarctic Pacific Ocean - Lowphox_04 viral metaG | ecosystem: Environmental > Aquatic > Marine > Oceanic | place: Subarctic Pacific Ocean | collected 2015-11-29 | reverse complement strand
GATTGAAAGACTAGCACGAAGAGGCCAAGAAATAAGAAAGTTCTCTGATTTAATCAAAAACTTATTCCAAAACTTAATTCCTATTTTAACCCCCGTGGTTGAAAAGATGACTGAGTTTGCTTCCTTTATTAGCCAAAAAGAAAATTTTGATACTTTTAGACAATCAATACACAAAATTGGCGCTGGCATCTCTGGCCTAACAATTGGTTTTTCTGTGTTAGCCGGTGCGGCTCAAATCTTACTAGGTGTGTTGGTTGCAATTTTTACAGGAGCTACTGGCGTAGGTCTAGCTGCCGGTGCTGGGCTAGTTTTAACAGGACTGGGAACTGCGGCAACCGGCACCGCTGCCGGTTTTGCTGGATTAGCAGCTAGTTTTTCAATAGTGGGAGATGCTGCAAAAATCGGCAACGATCTGCTTGAAGCAGGCAATAGAATTTTAGACGCTTTTGGTGATTCTTTAAGTCCATTAATGTTGACTTTAGAAGGTTTTGGAATTGCCATGGATGCCCAGGGAGGCTTCATAAAAATCTTTACTGATATAATTGTTGGCGTTATTGAATATATGAAACCATTAATATATTTATTTTCTTTATTTTCTGCGGCAGTTCTTGTAGTGGCAGGTAGCGTAGTATCTCTAGGGGAGTCGCTTGCACCAGTAATTGGAATGTTTGTTGGGTTTCCTGGAAAATTATTGGCAGCAATAAGATCGTTTTTTGTTATAATTAGTCATATCACAGAACTGGCCAACAGCTTCAAGCTTTTTAGAGACTCCGCGCAACAGACGGGTAGCTACAGCGCTGTTCAAATATTTGAAAATTTGGGCTCTTGGATATCTTCTGCTATCTCACCAATTACAAAATTGACGGGCCTAATTCAAAGACTAAGTAATAAATTCTTATCTATAAGAAATTCTATGAATCCTGTTATTGATAATTTTTCTAAACTTATGTCTTTAACAAGTTCTGATATGAGTCCGATGATTGATTCTTTTGCATCAGTCGAGAGCGCAGCCAAACAGGTACGCTTCTTATCAACAGAACAAATGAAAAACTTAACAACTGCTCCAGTAGGAGTAAACACTCAAAGCTCGCCCAATAAAGAAATTGTTAAGGAAGTAATTAGAGATATAAAACTTGTTATTAATAAAGATGGTGAAGTAACCATTGGAAAAATAGCGACCGATGCTTTTGGAACTTTAATAGATGACTTTAGATACTCATGAGAATAGACAATGCCTTTAAAATTTGATTCACAACCAGGGATAAACTATACATTTCCTACCGGAGAGGACAAATACAAGTGGAGCATGTTGGATGGCTCTGATGCTTATGCCAATAAAAAGCAAGCATGGATAACTTTTCGTTATCCATTTGGCGGCAGAGCGGTCGTATTTAAGGCTTTTGTGACCCAGTTTAGTGACACCTTTTCTCCAAGCTTTGAAGAAGACACAGTTTATGGTAGAACAGATTCTATCAAGTCTTATACTGGCACCAAAAGAAGCATTTCTTTGGGCTTTGATGTTGTTGCCTCTTCTGATGAAGAGGCAATTGGAAATATGGAAAAGGTTCAAAAATTAGCACAATTTATGTATCCCACATATGAGAATAGCTCTGATGCCTCAACTATTTCTGGTCCTCCAATAATACGACTAGGCTTTATGAACATGATTACCTCACAAGGCTCATCTGTTGCTGGAAAAAAAGTTGAGATTTCTGACAGCGATAATCATCCATATGAAATAAGTTACACCAATCAGTTTGAGAGTCAAGATGATTATGGCACTGATGGTCTTCCTGGGGTTGTTACTTCTGTTAGCTATGATTTTAATCTTCAAACCAATACAAATAACGTAACTGTTGGTAAAGGGGCAATTATGTCTAAAGTCATATCTGTCTCTATTGGTTTTGATCCTATTCATGAACATGTTATTGATGGCTCAACAACTAGTCCAAACACAAACTTTCCTTACGGAGTAAACTTAGAGAATCTAAAAGGAAACTTGAAGAACAAGTTAGCTGTTTCTACAGCAGATAGCTCAGCAGATGCTTTTTCCGATCCAACAAGTCGAGATACTTATACAGAAAAGGTCCAAAATTTGTTTGAAACCTCTCTTAGCAGGTTGGAGCAACAACATTTGTTTAATGCGGCGAGCGGATTGGATGGGGCTAAAACACTTGGAAAAGTTTTAACAGGCGATGACGACAAACTTTTTGTTGATAGCAGTCAAGACCCTAATGAAGTTTTTGACACATTTACTAATGCTGTAGATGCAGGTAAAAAGAGAATTGCCAAACAGAAAAAGAAACAGCAAAATATTGATCTTGCCAATGCAAGGTACAATAGTCTTTTTGGAAAGAGTCGCTTGAAGAGAGACAGTAAAAGACCTAAAAGATCAGATTTGGTCACTTCTTACTTTGATGAGACAAACGAACAGAATGTCAGAGATATCAATGAACAATATAACCCCAAAAATAGTGAATAAAAATGGCAAGATATAACAAATCAAGATTAATAAATAATACTGGCCCTCTTGCTGAGAAGAAAAATAAACTTAACATACGCCATCATGGTGTTCAGTTTCTTTATCATCCTACTGCTTCTGAAAGAGCTAATATTTTAAGTGTTTCTTATATTTGGAAAAAACGAGATCGTTTATACAACATCGCACATGCTTTCTATGGTGATCCAAAACTTTGGTGGGTGATTGCTTGGTATAATGGAAGACCCACAGAAGCAGATTTTTATCCCGGTGATGTGATCGAAATACCCGATAATATTGAAGATGTATTAAATATTTTAAGAGTTTGATATGGCAGAAGAAACCAAAGAACAAATAATACAAAAATGTCAAGCAGATTTAATTGCTTATGATAAAGGTGGTGGCCTAGAGGCTATTGATCAAGCAGTATCGGCCTATAACACTGATAAATCATCAATATTTGCTTCTGCAACAAGAGGTGGGGTAGATCTTTCCGGTCTTGACAATCTTAGTTCAAATAATTTATCTACTTTTTTTACACAGTTTGAAGATAAATTAAATGTATACGAAGATGACGCTGTGGCCACCCTTACAGAAACTCCAGAGTATGCTAGTGCGGTTGAAGAAATTAAAGCAACAACATTTTACAGCTTAATTGGTGGAGCCAAGGCTGCATCTGCTAAAAGACAAGAATTTTTTGACAAATGTATTTTTGATGCCAGCAAAAAAGATACTTCAGCAGCGGGAACAGCGGCCGGTATCGCCGCCGCTGCAGTAGCTGGTGGTGCCCCTGCTGTAGCGGTAGCAGTTGGTAGTGTTGTCGTGGGGGCGCTGGCGGGCTCTCCCGACCCAGCAAGTATCCCGACAGCCGAGGCCGCACCAGAAGTTGATTTATTGGAGCTTCCTTCCTATAAACAATCTCTATTATATAAAGAGCAATGTATATTAACAAACAATATTACCAATATTATTGATTTTCATGCTGTTTCCAACAGCCAAAGAAACACGGACCATAAAAAAAATCTACTAATGTTGAACAATCAAGATCCCTCATCTTTTATTAACAAGCTAGTATCTTATCCATCACAAGAATTCTTTTTTGATAGCCTAACACCTCTACAAAGAAGTAGTATGATGCCGAGGATAGAATTAATCAAAGTTATCTCTACAAACGAAAAAGGCACCGATGAGGATGAATTCAAAATACCTTTTGAAAGCCATACAAACTATAATAGTTTTCTAACCAATAGGGGACAAAGAGCCACGGGTATAGGCCTAAAGTCTTTTTCTGTCGATTTAAATGGAAATAACCCATTTGCTGCTAAAAGGAGTATCACCGCAAAATTACAAATTGTCGCAGCCAATTTTTCTGAGCTTTCAAAAGAAAGATCATTAACGACTTTAAGCAAAAAAGATGGAAAGAGAAAGATTGCTACATTTCGATATTTAGATTTTGCTTTAAAAACTAGCAATAATATAAAACCAAATCCAAAAAATGATATATTAAATTTTAGATTAAAGGCAGTTGTTGGTTGGAAAAATCCAGGATTGACAAATCCTTACCATTCTTCTACTTTAAGGGAAGCAATCAATACGTCTTTTATGACGTTAAACTTAATACCCGTTAAACATGAATTTGACTTTTCTGACAATGGTTCTGGTAAAGTAACATTTACAATTAGTTATCAGTCGTATATTGATAATTTTTATGAGCACCCATCGTTTGGAATTTTTTCTAGTCCGCAGGCAAAAGCAAAAAAACAAGAATTTGATGATGCTATCGAGGCTGAAGTAAAAAAGAAATGTCCTTCTGGTATAACCAAAGAACAAATTGAGCAAATCGACGAAGCAATAAAAGCAATAACACAACAGTATGAAACCGATTCATTAAAACTAAAAACAGATCAATTTAAAGAGCTTCAAAAATCTCTACTATCCGCTGAAAAGATTTATGTTTTGTCTCTAACAAGAAATCAATTGTTAAATGCAATAGACACAGGGGAACTTGATTTTGAGGCTATCATTGAAGAAATTTCTGTAGATAGTGGTACTGGATCTGATGCTGCGGCTGCGGCTGCCACTAGCGCTTTAAGTGGTTCTGGTGGGGGTCTTCTGGACCCAACAAAGAATGAAGTCATACAGTCTAACTTAACAGATCTGTCAAAAGAAAATATTCTCTTTTTTTATGTTAGGGACTTATTTGATATAATTTTTAATAAAATCTCAGACAATGTTAGTGAAGATGCAGATTCTACTAAATACTTAAAAAAATTAAAACTTGTTTTAGGGCCGATTGAGATTGGTGCCAAAGAGGCACAACCTTCCACAATTATTAACATTGGTCAAATACCTGTTTCTTTTAAAAGTTTTGTGTCTTGGATAAGTACAAAAATTATATCTATAGATAAAGATGATTACCCAATCATGGCATTTATTAGGTCTTTCTTAAATGAATTTATAGTTGATTATTTTAATGATAGAAATTGTTACAAACGTGGTAATAAAACACAAGCTATTAATTTGATGCAAAATTTTATTACATCCTACAATGACCTTGAAAAAGACTTGGAAGCACAATCTTCAGTGGCTACCTCTTTTGGTTCTTTTGATGCCTTACCGAAATCTAGACCACTTTTAAGCGTAGCTGGGGCCTCTAACGATCCTAGACCTGAATATGGTTTTGATAGTGAACACCATTATTTATGCTTTCACGCTGGCAATGTTTTGCCAAGGGAGAAAATGAAAGGCATACGCTCTGAAGATCATAACCGTGGTATTTATCACTTTAAAACTGGCATGAATAAAGGGATAATACATACTATCACACTCAAAAGAACTAACGCAACATTCCTACCTGAAGTTAAATTTGAAACTTCAGGTTTTGATGGATTAAAACAATTAATTGATGTTTACGATGTTAATATCAAGATGGATGGGTTCTTTAATATTTACCCAGGTCAATATATTTATGTTGATCCGGCAGGATTTGATCCCTCTAATAACGTAACAAATTTAACTGAATTAGGTGTTGGTGGTTATTGTATGATTACAAATATTTCGCATACTATTATTCCCAAATGTGTAACAACAGTCACAGCCAGATGGACAGCACCAAAAAGCGATTCTGATACTCCTCCTTACTTAAAACTTTCTACTACCACTCCTAGTGTGTGTTCTCCTACGGGGAGTAAATAAAATTGCCATATAAAAAAGAAAATAAGATTAAGTCAAAGCAAATTTTTTTAGAGAAAGCAACATATGTTGCTAAAGTTAGAGAAACATCTGAAAATTATGATAACTTCGTAGACTTTAATTTTGGAGAAAAGATTTTATATGGCAGAGTTTCAAGAAACTTTGTTCCTATAACATTAAGAGATATTGTTAATAATTTAAAGCCTATAGCAAGCCCTTCTTCAAATCAACAACAACATAGAGCAGTAAATTTTGTTGTTGATCAGTTTGATGACTTAAGAAAGCAGTTTGATAAATGTGTCTTGATAGGTAAGATTAACCCTGAAGATCCTTTTCTGTCAAACTTAAATGTGTTCAAATCTTACACACCCCCTTCTCCAGTTTATCAACAACATTATAGGGCAATATTTTCCTCTATTCAAGAAAATGTTAAAAACAGAAGTATAAAAATAAGTAACTCAGCCGAGTTCAAAAATTTTATTTTTCCAATTTTATTAAATCTAGCAAAACACATACCCATAACCAAACAGGCATTCTTAAAATCAAAATTTTGCCCTATTTCGGTAAGTGGTCTCGCTATTGAAATAGCTAACTCTGATACTGCTAACGACCAAGAAAAAATAATACAATTTTTAAACAGCAGAAATTGGGAATTTTATGTTAATACTTGCAGATCTTTTGGTTTCATGGTAGATCAGGAGGTGCCTTGGCGCTTGGTCGCTGACATAGCGTCAGATGAAATGCTGAGGGCTGCATCAGCCTATAACCTTGAAAGTACATCTACTATTTTGAATATTTTGTACAGTTATGAAACAATAGATAATTTCTTATTTTTTAAATCTGCTTTGCAAGAGTTATTTTTTACCCTTTTAGCAGATAAAACAGAGCTTATACAATGTGAAAAAGGTAGTATTAAAGAGAGAATCATTCCTAAAACAAATATCTTTAATTTAAAAGAAGATCAAATACTAAAGTTCTACCTTACACTTAGATTGGAAGAAGAAGAAAAACAATTGACACAAGATGAGGCTGGTATTATAGTTGGTGACATACAAAGGGCATCAGCTAGCAGCCTAAACTCTGCGCTTTTTTTGTTTGAACAATTTATAAGCCAACCATTTAGCTCCTCCGGCTCCCTTTCAGATTATAGAAGATTAATAAGAGAACTTAATGCTTTATCAAACACTTGATGATAAAAAAGAATGTATTGGTGTATTCACAGAAGGCAAACTTAACTTTGACAGTATCCCGGCTAACCTAACAAAAACTTGGAAAGCCTCTTCCTCTGTCAGAAGAGCAAACACTGAATACGCATGGATTTATGCTGGAGGGAGCGATCTGGACTCTGCTTGTCCAGAAGAGCTTGAGTCTGAACTTAAAGATTTAACCAGAAAGTTTAAGGCTTATCTAAAAGCTTTCAATATAGCCAATGTTCCAATGGAAGAAGTGTGCTTTTTTGACCTTGTTCCACACAGATTCTTGCTTGATTGGTGTGGGATTAAGAATCAGATATCTCAGCATGTGTTTGAGACTTACGAGAAACCAAAAAACCACGATCACTTGGCCAAAATTCATGAACTTCTTGTTGATATTTCCAATCAAAAGCTGAATCTCAATACAGATGGCTGTAGAGGTCTCTTTGTGTCTCACAGGGCGAGACCACAGGTACAAAGAATACTTGACACGCCGCCATACCTTGATTATAATCTCTATGGAACAGTCACAGGACGCCTTACGACCACCACCAAGGGTCAAGGCCTACTCTCTATGGAGAAGAAGCTCAGAAAGCTTCTGAAGCCGAATAACGACTGGTTTATTTCCTTTGATTACAACGGAGCCGACGTGAGAGCCTTTCTAGGTCTTCTTGGGGAAGAGCAGCCACAAGAAGATATCCATGATTGGAACTCAAGACACCTTTTTGGTGGTTCTTTGTTGGGTAAAGAAGGAATAGATAGAGAAGAAGCAAAAGTTGGCTTCTTCACTTGGTTGTATAGCCCGAGAGATACAACCTTTGAGAAAAGTATCTACAACAGAAAGACTGTCTTGGAGAAGTATTATGTAGATGGTGTTGTCACAAACCCATTTAACAGAACAATTGAAGTTGATGATCAACGTGCTTTGAGTTATCTTGTACAGAGCACTACAAATGACTTGACACTCGACCGGGCAGTGGCTATAAGTAAGGCGTTGGAGGGCCGAGCCTCCTATGTCTCCCACCTTATGCATGATGAAGTCGTTATTGACTTTTCTGACGAGGATAGAGACCTCTTGCCAGAGCTAAAAAGTATCTTTGCTGATACCAAGCTTGGTAACTTTATGACTAACGTTACTGCTGGTAAGAATTACCTAGAAATGAAAGATTTAAACCTATGATTACAATTTTTGGTATCGGAACAGCGGGCAAGAATATTGCTTCGCTGTTCCAAGAACATAAAAACTATAATATAGTAAACTTTACGACCCAAGAGGAGAATGAAGATAACCATATTCGGTTAGAGTCTGTGACAACTCCCGAACAATGTGAGAATCACATTCCAGACCTTACAGCATGTAAGACTGCTATTTCCGACCACATACAGGTCATCCTCTGTGGGTCTTCCTTTTGTTCAAACTATGCTTTGAGTATACTTGAACAAGTAAAAGACAAGAAGATAGAGATCTTCTATGTAAAACCTGACATTGAGCTTTTGGCCGGTCAGGTAAAACTCCAAGAAAATGCCGTTTTTGGTATTTTACAGGAATATACAAGGTCTGGGTTGTTCCACAATATGACCATCATATCTAACACAAAAGTAGAAGAAATAATCGGCAATGTGCCCATCAAAAACTACTTTTCGACCCTTAACCAGACTATTTATTACGTGATTCACTATATGAATTACTTTGCTAATAAGAAGCCATTAATCGGCAATCTCAGCAATCCGTCTGAGGTGCAGAGAATCAGAACATTTGGTATGATTAACCCTCAAAACCTATCAGAAAAAATGTTCTATGAGCTTGACATGGCACGCGACACCAGTTACTATGTGTGTATAACGAGCGACCGCTTGGAAACAGATGGCACTCTCCACAAGAAGCTGGTAGATACATTAAAAAACAAACCAAGAAACGCTTTCAAGAATCTGTCGTATGCAATATACGAATCAAATACAGATTCTGACTTTGGGTTCTGCATTGCCCATACTAATGCAGTACAATCAAACTCTTAATTGCTTTTAAGAGTTTAGCCAGTCGCAGAGGAACGCTCTGTGTCTTTAACAAAAAAGGAGAACAAAGACAATGGCAATCAATCTAGAACTAATGCGTAAGAAGCTCGCCGTATTGAAGGGCGAGGTTAAGAGTGGAGGAAGCAACTCCCCATTCTTCCGTCCCGAAGAGGGAGAACAGGATATTCGTATTGTCCCATCACCTGATGGCGACCCCTTCAAGGAAGTCTACTTTCACTACAATCTTCCTGATCACAAGGGAGGAATCCTTTGTCCCAAGCGTAACGAAGGAGAGCATTGCCCAATCTGTGAGTTTGCGTCTTCTCTTTGGAAGGAATACACCGAAACCAAGGATGAGGCCACAAAGGAGCTTGCTAAGCAGCTTTTTGTTCGCCCCCGCTACTTCTCTCCAGTTGTTGTTCGCGGGAAGGAGAGTGAAGGTGTCAAGTACTACGGCTATGGCAAGAAGGCTTACGAGATGCTTCTTGGATATGTGCTAGACCCTGAGTATGGCGATATCACTGACCTTGATGAGGGCACCGATATTGGCCTTACTTACGAGAAGCCGAATCGTCCTGGGGCGTTCCCCCAGACCACTTTGAAGATGCGTCGTAACACTTCGCCCTTGCTTTCCAACAAGCGTGAAGCATCTACAATTGTCAACAACACACCAACCATTGACAAGCTCTTCGCTGACAAGCGTAAGACTACTCGTGAGATTGAGGTTATCCTTGATAACATGATGTCTGGTGACTCTTCTGCAGAGGCTCGTAGTTCCGAGACCACTGCATATAATAATAAGGGTAGCGCCGTTGACAAGGCTTTTGCTGAACTGGCTGGGAAGTGATATATGCCAGAAAAGATTTATCGCAACCAGCAGAAAGCTGCTAATGAGATTTTTCACCGCTTCAGTGAGACTAACACTGTCTTGCTGACGGCTGAAGCTCAGTCTGGTAAGACTGGTGTTTGTATTGAGCTTATGAATAAGCTTTATAATAAACATAATGGGTTAATAAACTTTTTGTATTTTGGCCCTTCAGATAGTGTACTACGAAAGCAGACAAGAGAAAGACTAAATCAATATCCTGAGATCAACATTTCATTGATTGGTGGTAAGGTTTATCACCACCCAAATCTGTATAGTACAAACGAAGGTCGTGAAATGAGAAAGATGCTTTCCTCAGCTATCCAGCTTGGTCGTCCCGTGTATGTTATTCATGATGAAGCACATATTGGTATCAAGAAGGATCAGAAGGTTGAAAAGTTTTATAACGATTTGTTTGGCAGTATACCAGGAAGTGACGAACACAAGGATAATGTTTTTTACTTAATGGTTTCTGCCACGCCGTTTAGTCAAGATAATAAAGGAGACTTTGAAGAGGTCTATCTTCAGCCAGGAGACTCTTATATTGGTATACGAAACTTTATAGATGCTGGTCGTTTAAAAGAGGCCTTTCCTGTCCTTCGCGGTAGGAAGAAGACTGAAACTCTCAGGAACTATGAAGAACTTTTCCAAAGTTACATTGATAACATCGATAAGGGCTATTTTGTAATTCGTGATGGGACTACTTCTATGCTTACAGAAAAAGCAGTTGCTTCTTTGCCGAATGCAAAGTACACTGTTTTTAATAGTAGAAATAAAAACATTAAAGACTTTGAAACTAAGCTAAGTCAAGAGCCAGATAATCTAGAGTTCCTTTTTATTCAGCAGTCATACAAGCAGGGTAAAACACTTAACAAGGATTATGTTGTTTGTTGGTATGAATATCACTCTGATAAGAAAAGATCAAATGGAAGAAGTGATGCGGATCTCATACAAAGTGTAGGAAGAAACTTTGGTTATAATGCTAATGTAAATTATAACATC
>Ga0181369_1000540_pt1 | contig 10749 bp, 9 predicted proteins | sample LowvirmetaG_8_FD_130088 | JGI IMG/M metagenome (GOLD analysis project Ga0181369, IMG submission 130088) | Marine viral communities from the Subarctic Pacific Ocean - Lowphox_04 viral metaG | ecosystem: Environmental > Aquatic > Marine > Oceanic | place: Subarctic Pacific Ocean | collected 2015-11-29 | reverse complement strand
ACTGGGATGTGTTCTACTTGTGCGATTGTTTTTCTATCCTTAGAGTAAATGACTTGTATTGAGCATTGACCCATAAGTTTTAAATCGTAACACAACTTACGCACACAATCCTTTTTAAATAAAGTAATCATTTTAGCGTAAGCCTCTGGCTTTTTATTGCTGTCTAAAGCATCTAAGCCTTTTCCGTAAATCATTTGGCTAACACCATTGATTATGGCGTTGTTAGTAGGACTTCCGTTGTAGCGGTCTATTAGGTATTGGAAGTAATTATTGTCGCTTCCATACGCTACCCATTGTTTGTTAGATTTCTCTACAATCTCTGGACTTGTGTAACTGCTTAAATTAACTATTCTTAAATCGTTCATAAAATAATATAATCGTTATCAAAGCTATTCTCTGTGGTGTATTCGCCATCATTTACAGAATAGTAATCGTTGTTAGCTTGGTTTATAGTTTGATCTGTGCAAAATACTTTGTCTTTGTAAATTACAGCAGCACCAGTCTTTACCTCAAGCATATAAAAATCGCCTTCAGTTAATGTACCGAAAGCTGCTACAAATGACATATAATTGCCATCTGCTGAAGCGGTAGGAGTTTTATTTATAGTTGCGCCAGTACTTTCACTTGTTAGGTTTATAGTAATTGCACCATTAATAAATTGACGTGGTATAACCTTAAAAGTTTTATCGCCATTAGTTCCTATAATCTTCATATTAATATATAAACAAAACTAATTTATTTTGTATTGTAGGGCATAAAAAACCCCCATATTTCTATGAGGGTCTTAGTTTGTTTTATTGTTATTAATTTAAAATGTATAATTAGGGTCTATTTTTCTTCTTAATTGTAAACCGTAAACATTATCGTCAATAATTAGGTACATATCAATGTTGTCTAACTCGTTATATTTTTTAGCCAACTTAAGAATTTTGTTTTCTATTTTATTGTACTCCTTTTCTGTTCTTACTAAACTTTTCTTATCTTGTAATCTTTCTATTTGTTTTGTTATTAACATAGTTGCTTGTTTTTGTTTTACATTACAAATATACAACACTTTTATTGTTATAAACAAATAATTAACAAGTTTTTTTTAATTTTTTTTATTTCTTATCTGTTGAGCATAAAAAAAGCCTCTCTAAAAAGAAAGGCTAATTTTAAACATAAATAAACTACTATGCTGGTGTTATTGGAGTTGCACCCGCTACGTCCGGCGCAGTACAGAAGAACGGAGGAAAAACCTCTGTTGCTACTGCTGTTAAAGTGAAGCCTTGTAAATCTCCAGGAGCAGCACCAGTAACGATAGTGCCACCAGTAATCTCTGCGCCATTATCTCTACCCATAAGCAAACGCTTAGTATTACCAGCACCATCTGGGTACATTTCTACAACGTAATGAGCGCGACCTCTATTCAAGAGTTTAATTTCTTCTTGTGTCGCAACGTCTAACAGTTGAAAAGTAACATTTAAAGTACTTTCGTAAAAAGTAGTTCCATTCTCTCTACTTGATGTTACAGTAGTTTCTAAAGAACTTAAACCGCCCTTTACTTCAAACTGAAAGAACTCAGCAGAGTTGTCCGTTGGTAGTGTTATAGTACCACTACTATCGCCTAAAGCAGCAATGGCAGCACTATAATCTAAGATGTAAATATTTTTAATTCCAGCAAAGGCGGTCTTACATCCAACCCCTCTACCTTTTGTTATTGCACAAGCCATATTTTTTTTGATTTAATAAAAAAGGGTAGGCAGTTTTGCCCACCCCAATTTATGTTGATTAATTTAATTTATTAAGAATAAAGTACGATATCGCCTCTAACTCCGTATTGTACCCCAGCAGTATATCTCATTACTACTCGGACGTTTTGAGAACCATCGATATCAGCCATATCGATTACTTTAACCTCGTTTCTATCATCTAAAAGACCAGTTCCAAAGAACAAGTTAGACTTCTGCCCTAAAATAGCTTTATTGTTTGCCATTCCTTTTGCTACAAAGATGTTGATACCTTCAAAAGATAACTCGCCACCGTTGTACCAAGTTGTACCTTTGTTATCTACACCATTTGCACCGATAGTAGCAACAAAGCCACCTAAAGCGCGAATGTATGCTCTTGCAATGTTTGAAGAAACGTAAAGCGTTAAATCTTCTTTCCCTAAGATAGTTGAAGGTACAGCATCTACAATCTTCCCTAATTCAGTAATTACGTTTGTACTTGTAACAGTAGCTTCTGGTACATCAGCACCACCATCAGCAGTTAGTAAAGCATCAAAGCCATCAAAGTTCCCTTCTCCAGAAGCACCACTCCAGATAGAAGTTTCAGTTGCGTTGGCAACCTCAGCAGCTACTCTTGAAATAACATAGTCAGAAAATAAAGGAGGCAATTGGTCAAAGGCACTAAAACCCATTTGAGCAGCTTCCCAATCTGAATGTAACTCTTTCTTACAGATTTGTAGGTTTACTTGTAGTTCAGTTGGTGTTAATACTTTCTCAGTCAAAGTCATACCAGATGAAGTATAAAAATCACAATCAGCAGAACGTACCAAGTCTGAAAAAGTTCCTACTTTCATAGCAGCTTTATACTTGATGTTCGGTAAGATTGTTACAGCACCAGCGTCAAGCGTTGATGCAGATAATAGGGCAGCACCTAAGTACTTCCCAGCAAATTCTCCAGCATAACTGGAGGATGTAATTGTTGGATTAGCCATTTAATTTAATTTTAGTTGTTAATTATTTTGTTCATTACTCTATCAAGTGTGCTTAGTTTTCTTTTTGTAGCAAACTTGAAATTTTGTTTTGTTTGTACCTCTGGGTTAGCCTTAATTGGCTCAGCAGCTGGTTGGTTAAGTTCCTCTTGTACTTCTTCTGGTACTTCGCTTAACTCTGTTTTTTCGTGTTTAGCAAGTTCCTCAGTCATAAGGTTTCCAAGATCATCTGAACTCATTTCTTCCTTTGGCTCAAGCATAGCTTTGATTTCTTCTATCATTTCTTTAACCTCTGCAAGTTCTCTTTTAGTAGCGTACATTTCTTCTTTTTCTTCTTCAAGTTCTTCTTGCGCTTCTACTTCTTCTTCTTCTTCTTTTTCCTCAGCTTTTATCTCGCCAATAATACCCTCATCAGCTACTACTAAAATACGCCCATCTTCCATTTGGTACTCCCCTACTGGTACAGCTACTTTTTCATCATCTGTAACGATAAAGATTTCTTTACCAGCTTCAAACGCTTCTGCCTCGAGTACAGTTCCGTTTTCTAACGTTTGTTGTGCCAACTTAACTTCTTCAGATAAGCCTACAACTTCTTTGATTTTTGATATCATATCATTTGTATTCATATTAATATATAAGTGTTTAAAATTAATTTTGCATTTTCAGACATTACCTACACCTTGCGCCCTTAAACTTCCATCACAACATTTGGTTTTGTAAGTGTTATCTTCACACAAACAACCGCCTCTGCGACTTCCCTTTGGACTTGTTTTACTTGGTGTTATAAATCTTTTAATTCTTCTTAGCATTATTTCTTATCGCTTTTTGGGTGTCCTTTAGGTAAAAGGTCATTATCGCCTTTGTACTTTGCGTTTTGTGGTCTGCCATTCTTTACTAAGTATAAAAAAGCATTGACCCTTGCAAACGCCCATTGTGAAGCAGAACTTACTCTTGGACTGCGTGAAACATTAAAAGCACCTAAGCCTCTTTGGAATACTGTTTTAAGCATTCCTACATTTACGCCATAGCCTAACTTGTCTTTGTATCTTTCGTTAAAGTCATCCGACTTTTTTTTAAGTGTAGCTTCGTCTGCCTTAGAAACTTTAGCGCCCCTACTTGTAGAAGCATCGCCTTTAGCAGTTCCTTTGCCTTTTGGGTTTGGGTTTTTTGTGTCGCTCTTTGGTGCTTTCTTGCTTGGTCTTATACCACCCCTTTCGCCTACTTCAGCCATCCTTACACACTTGCCATTCTTCTTTTTAAATCCTTTAGGGCATTTGCCATACATATCTACGCTATGTTGTTCACAAGGCATATACCAAGTCTTACCCTCGTACTCGTGTGTGTGTATTCCCTCGCAGCCTATGTTAGCTGACATCTCTTTAGCTTTTTCTTCTGTTGAGTAAGCCAAGCGGTCATCTATAATAGCAAAGTCCTCATTTACAACCATAGATGCAAGGCTCAACTCTCCAAACTCTTTTAGTTTCTTAGCAGCGTATCGCTTACCAGCTAAACCACCCCACAATAAATAAGAGATAGTGCCACACGCTTCTTTATCGTTTTCGTCATAGTATTCTTCTGCTCTTGACAAGTAGGAATACATACGCTTAATTGTTTCTTCACTTATAGGCTTACCTTGTGCTAATTGTTGCGCTCTTATCTTACCGACTTCAGTAGCACACTTGTTGTTTACCTTTTTGTTGAGGTCTATGCCTCGTTTAGCGTTGTTCTTTACTGCATCTGGGTAGTCTGTGAAACTTTCTAAGGTTGTCTTTTTACCACTACTATATCTTTTGTCATTTTTAATTATTGCCTTAACTTGGCTTAGTAAATACTCTGCTTCAGCTTCTTCTATCTTAGCAAGTTCGTCTTTTATGCTTTCTTTAGGTCTTTCCATTTTGTCAGCAAAATAACCCTCTATGCTAAAACCTTTTACCTTGCCAGTCTTTACAAACTCATTCCAAATCTGATCGTTGTTTACTTTTACAGCACCTACCCAAGTTCCCAGGGGTAAGTCCATTCCGTACTTTACACTTTTGTCGTGTACCTTATCTTCCACAAGCCAACTCTCAACTAAACTAAGTCCGTTTAATTCGTATTGGTGTTCTAAGGTTGAGTTGTTTTGTTTACCTTGCATTAAGTACATTTGCGAGGCTTTTAAGACAGTATCTTTTGAGAAATATATGTAGTACTCATCTTCTCCGTTACGTCTGTATATTGGCTTGTTTGGTATAAGTAGCGCACCCATAAGTATTCGCTTCTCTTTATCTACCTCTGCAAGTTTAAACTCTTGTGATTTAAGGGCAATAAAATCTTCTTCGATTGCTGGGTTTTCAACTACGCTAATAGCTTCTATCCCTATTTCTTGATCTTCGTCTAAAATGAGTTCTACAATTCGCATATTAATATATAATAGTTTTTAATTTATTTTGTATTTACAATGTTGCACCCTCGACTATATTGTTTTCAAGGCTTTGTGCTGTTGTAACGTCATTGGCTACTACAAACGCTTGTACTGGTTGTTGTGTCTGTGAGCCTATCGCTCCAGCAAGTTGGCTTGTTTCAGTTGCACCTACTATGTTAAAAGATGGGGGTTGTGTTTCCGCAGCGCCAGTTCCAGCCCCACCTAAACTACCAGCAGAACCACCACCTTTTCCGCCACCAGATAAGCCTGGTATGGCTTGGGCAGCAATAGTGGCAATAGAAGTAGCAGCAGATAGTTTTGTAGCTAAAATTCCTTTAGCAGTCGCAACCGCTTGGACTGCATACATTGGATTTGGAACTGGCCCTAAAGCTGCTGGGGTTGCTGCTAAATTAGCTTTTGCTTGTGCTATTGATTTCGCAGCGTTTGATATTACTTGTGCTATTGCTAAACCTTTTTCCACCACTAAAAGACCAGCAGACAAAGCCTTTGACTTACCAGCCAATTGACTAATAACTTGTAAGCCACCTTGTATTGCGTTAGCTTTGGCTTGTTGTAAATTTACTTCTGCTTGTGATAGTTCCTCGTTTATTCTTTTTTGTTCCTCTAAAATCCTTTGATTTCTTTCTTTGTCTTCAAGTTCTTTTAAATCTTCTCTTTCTTTATCTTGTGCAGCTTTTTCATCCGCTATTGCTTTAAGTGCTGCGGCTTCCTCAGCTTTAAAAGCTATAATCTGCGATGTAACTTCTTTCTGTTTAGTAAGTTTCGCAGTTTCTAATTGTATAAGTTGCGCCTCAAGTTGTGCCTCTGCTTCTTTATCTTCTTTTCTTGATTTGCCTAAAGCATTTTCGGCTTGTTGTGCTTCAAGTCTTTTTGCTGCTGCTTCTATTTCTTGGTTTGTAATCTTTTCTTCTAACGCTGCTGCTTCTTCCAAAAAGCCTATTCTTTCAGCTACTGTAAACTTTTCTTTGTTTACGGACTTCTCTAAAAGCGTTGCTCTATCTCTGTCTGCCTTTGCTCTATCTACAATAAGTTTCCTATCAAGCCTATCTGCTTCCGCTCTTAGGTCTGCTATCCTTGCTGCGTTTTCAGCATCTTTAGCTACCTCTACCCCAAACTCCTTTACTTTTTCTATTGCTTCCCCAACACTATCTGTAATACTATCTACTCCAAGTGTAACTTTACCAACTGCATCAGCAGCCACTTTACCAGCCGCACTAAACTCCCCTTTAAACAAAAGACCAACAGCCTTACCAAGTTTTGGTACAAGTTCAAGTAAACCTTCAAACCTATTTACTATGTTTTCTTTAATTAATTTAGCAAAATCCTTTAAGGCTTGTTTTGGGTTTTCAAATACAGATATGATATTTTCTCCTAAGTCTGCAAATAGGTCTAATAGGTTTGCAACAGCACTACCAATAACACCAAGTATTTTAGCAAATTTGTTTTGTCCTTCTTCGCTTCTTGTAAATGCTTGACCTAAGGAAGTAACCGCTATTAGTAAAGCGCCAATACCAGTACTAATTATAGCAACCCTTAGTCTTTTAAAGCTATTTATAACGCCTTTTAAACCATTTTTTAAACCATTAAACTTAGTAATAGCACCACCAGTAGCGCTGTCGAGCGCATTACCCATTTGCTCTGCTGATGAACTGGTTTCTTTTACTTCTGCGTTTACACTTTCTACCGCTTTCTCTAAGTTCTTAACTTCTTTTTGTGCGCCCTTAGTATTTACATTTAAGTTAATTGTTTTCTCTATCGCCATTGTATCTCTTGTTTAAGTGCTTTATATCCCTCTTTTAGTGTTGTAGGTAGTTTGTGTTTACCTTGTGCTATACGGATCGTTTCTGTTTCTCCGTTTGCGTGTTTTAAAAGTTCAAGTATTTGTTTTATCATTAGTCTGTTGTTGCAAAAACTATTCTATCTTCTGAGAACACCACACTGCTGTCAATGGTGTATCTTGTTCTAATAGCTAATTTATAAGTTATACCGCTGTCTAAACCAGTAAGTGTTCTACCACTTATGTCGTTCCCTAAAGTTTCTACAAATTCGTCATCTTTATAAACGTCATATCCAGTAACATTGTCTGTGTTCAATGCACCCGCTGGAATCCAACCCAAAGTAACGCTTGAACTTGAGGTAGCTGTAACATTCAAAGCAGATAATCTTTGTACAAAACCAAACTGGCTAATTGATACATTTCTTACGCTTTGGTTTAAAGTGTATAATTCTAAAGAACTTTTATTAGTTAATAGATTGCTTTTTATTGAGTTTATTCTGTAAGACTTGTTTCCTATAATAAACTTATCGTTGAGGTTGTAGTTTAATAGTATGTGCAAAGGTAAATAAGCCTCTACCTTTTTAATTCTACCTTGTCTGTTGTATATGCTTACTAAATAATCTGCGTAATATTTAGAGAATAAATTAATACCTTTTACCTCTCTAAAAAATTCGTCTATCTCAATACCAAAGTTTAAAGAACTTGATGAAACCCCAACAGAACCACTTGCATTCACAAATATTTGGCTTGGTCTGTTATATGTTGCTATATCCTCAACCGCACCAGCAGTACCATTTCGTAATTTGAAGTTAGGTGTTGCAGTTTGATTTTTTATGTATAAAAGCAATGGCTCTCCTATCGTAGCGTTAAAGTCTTTGTCTAACATAGCGCCCTGACAAATAGTTGATAACGCACCAGTATTTGAGTTTGATAATCTTTCGTAAAGCATTTTCTCAAAGTCTAACTCTACTTTAAATTCTCCGCCATCCCATTCATTATCATTAGAAGCTGGGTAGCTTTCTCCAGCAAAATCATTACCTAATAGTTCTTCTTGCTTTTGTATTAAAAAACTCTTTTTACTTTTAAAGCCAAACTTAATACTCTTGTATTTTAAAACTTTCTCTATTGTGCTTTTAGAGGTGTCAACATATTGTGTAATGTCATAGGTTGAGCCTTGTGCGTTAAAATCATTAAAGGGCAATGCTTGTATTTGATTGTCCTCTTTGTAAGCCACAAGATTAAACATTTTAAATAAGTTTGTTAAAAAGTCTATAACTTTCATCTTAGGCATTTGCCTTGATATTATCACTTGGTTTGATGTGGTTAAAGCAGAAAAATTATAGACTCCAGAAGCAACATTTCCAAAGGTAATAAAGCCATCATAAAGTTGTTGTGTTGCCGTTACTTGTATTGCTGTTAGTGTTAAAGTACTTGCTGTTGTAATAACAATTTTTACATCAACAATACCTTGACCATAAGCAACATCAAAATTATCAGACTCGGCAAAAATTATATCTTCGTTTATTGGACCAGTATAATCTTCATTAAACAGCACGTCGTTGTTAGAACTTCTTAAAATTGTTAAGTTAAATTCATCAGTAACAGCAACAGTTACAACAAAATTTAATTTTAATCTATAACCAGCTGCGCCACCAAAAAGACTTGTAAAAAGAGGACTTATTATGGCTGGTCTAATATCCGTGCCACTACTAAAAGTTAAACCAGCATCAGTAGTTTCGTGAAACCTTGCTTCTAAAATTTGCAACGCTCCGCCCTCGTCTGAATTACTCATAAACCCTTTTTCTCTGTGCATCCACATATAGAGGTTATTGAATTGTGTAGAGTTAAAGAAGTCGTTTGATAGATCTATGTCGTAAGTAGTTTCTATTGCCTCTATTATTGCTCTTACTTTTATGGCTGGTTTAATATCAAACTGGTTTAAAAAATCCCCAGCTGTGCTTTTATACCCAGCATTTGTAAGTCGCATATTTTTACTGTGAGTAATAAGTGGAAAGCAAACATCGGAAGGTGTGTCTTTTAACTTATCTCTTATATTATCATAAGTGTAATCGAAATTCAAACTGGTTGGGAACTCAAGCCTACTTAAATCATCTTCGCCTAAGATGTCTTTTAGTTCTATTGTTTCGCCAAAGAAAACCAACTTGTAAGCGTGTGCCTTGTTGTCTTTCATTGTAACGCTGTTAAGCCTTAGCTTACCTTTTTTGTAGTCTGTTCCGTTTAACTTTATTAAGGCATCAACTCTAAATCTTGCATCGAAGCTATTTACAACATCATTGTCCTCATAGTGTCTAAAGAGTTTTGAGTTATGCTTTGAAGCTGGTACATTAAACTGTTGAGAAAATGCAGTAAACACTTTAGAAATGTCCTTAGTGTTCTTTATACTATCTGTGATTGTAACGCTTTCGTCTTTAAATAAATCAAGCCTAATAAAATCGCTTTTAATTTGGTATAAATCTCCAGCAGTAAAGAAATTGCTACCATCCGTTGAAGCAGACAACACTAAAGTCGTTGCGTTTGTTATCGCTGTAACTTTTGCTGTTTTGTTAGTTGTTTTATTAAACACAACATAGCCTACCTTAACGCCACTTGTAAAGTCAGCAGTAGCATCTACTAAATTGTTTGTTGAGGTGCTTGTGGCTGCGCTTGTGCCAAACTCTGGGTACTTTATTCCATCCCTTATGTATAACTCAATTATCTGCATTTAGCGTATGTTGTTTATTGTGTCAAAAGCAAACTCTATTTCTATTGTGTAGTTTATGATCTTATCATTAAGTTGTGTCTTGTAAGCAAATGAACTACTTGTAACTTGTATCGGTAAGGTCTTAGAATCTATCTCTATCCAACAATCCTCGCTTAGTTGCATCTCTTTAAATACCTCGTTGTAAGCCTCTGGGTAATAACCAGTATTTAGTGTTAGTTTCTCTTTACCATTTTTAGTTAGTGTCTTATCCTGGTGGTTGCTTATGCTGTAACTTGCACCGCTAATTATATTCTTTTTAAACTTTTCTGTTTTGGTTGTTAGCGTTTCGTTAGTTCGCTTGAAAAACCAAATGTCTTGTAGCGTTCCGTACTTGTTTATAAACGTAATCTTGTATGGCGTAAACTTACACTCGCTTTCGTTTGTTACTGTTAGCTTAGTAACACCAGTAGAACTGTCAACTAATATTGTATCAAAGTTAAATAGTGTGTATTCGCCTTCAAAGTCTGTAAGGCAGTCGCTACCCTCAAAAGTACCGCCATCTTGTATAACTCTATCTTCAAACTCATCAGAGCCATTTACACCGCTTGTAACATATTCTATTTGCTCATCATTTTCAGCACTTGTGGTTATTGCCTTAGTATAAACTTGCGTTCCGTTATTTAAGTATGTTACTTGTGTTGCTAAAGACCTATCTACTGCTATTACTGCTGGTGCATCATCTAACTTAACTATCTTAGTGTTTGATTGTAGTACCGCTTGGCTGTTAGTTGGGTTTACACCATCTTCAAATAAACCATAACCAAAAAACGCTTTTAACTGTGTGTAACCACTTGTGGTTTGCGCTACGCCTTGAACAAATTGTGTTGTTCTATAATCTACCCAAAAAATGTCTGTTGCATAATCGCCATCAAATACATTAGTAAAGTAATCCCTTACAAGCTCTGCTATTTCAAAAGTACAGACATTATCAACTGCAAACGAATTTAAAAGATAAGTTCGTGTCGTTGGTCTGTCGGTTGTTTGTGTATCTGGGTAGATATACAACTCAAGCTGTGTACTTGTTAGGTTTGTTACTGTGCCAGTAGTTATGTAGTACGGACTTCTTACGTTTATCTTGCTCATTTCTTGTT
>Ga0181369_1000539_pt1 | contig 10754 bp, 20 predicted proteins | sample LowvirmetaG_8_FD_130088 | JGI IMG/M metagenome (GOLD analysis project Ga0181369, IMG submission 130088) | Marine viral communities from the Subarctic Pacific Ocean - Lowphox_04 viral metaG | ecosystem: Environmental > Aquatic > Marine > Oceanic | place: Subarctic Pacific Ocean | collected... | reverse complement strand
TAACTGGCGGTCTATAAAGGTTTTGGCCTATATAATATTTGCGAAAAGTTTATATACCTAAAAAAATTTCATCCTATATAATACTATCCCATCCGGTAAATCTGGCGGAGTCCGATAGTCGAGGGGCTGACGGCCTATAAAGGTTTTGTATATATTATTTTTACCGACCTACTATATAAGGTTATCGAAAAGTTTATATACCTAAAAAATATATCTGGCGGGTCGCTCTGGTCGGACACTCCTATATAAGCATTGTTATTATATGTGCATAAAATGCTCAAAGCCTCAAAAATATAGAAAATAGAAACCTTTAAGAGGGGAAGCCTCTTAGGACTAATCATGGCACAAGTCCAAAAAACCCTAATAGCCCAACCTGCGAACACCCCAAGCCTTGAGGTAGCAAACCATAACTTAGACATGGGTAAAATTATGTCAAAGCATTTTCCAGTTAATTCAAAGGCAATCCCTCAAGACTCTGCAATTGATTATAATTTCAAAGTTGCTACTCTTAATGCTGATGATGAAGTAATTGATGTTCAACACATCAAAGGCACTCAAACCAAAGGTGCTGACTGCATGACTTCAAAGACTACTTACAATATGACAATAGTTGCACTTCTTGACGAAATAGAAGGGGCAAACAACCCACAAATTAACAAAATACTTCAAACCGCTATTGATGCAGTTGCTCAAAAGTTTTCAAGTGTTGAAGAAAGGGTCGCATTTTGGGCGGCTAATGGTATTAAGTGGACTCAACACGACCACACCTTCGTTAAGCAACTAAGAACCGACACAAAAAGAGTTAAGCAAGGAAGCGTTAAGATTCACCCTAACGCTTGAAATAGACCACTTTAAACGCTGAAATTCAAACAAATAAAAACAGGAGGACATCAAGAAACGCAAACCAGATTTTTGACTTACCGAACCCCTCACCCAACGGCTCAACGGGTGGGGGGTTCACTTTTTTTGACGGGTCGGTTTTTGATAGGCCACCCGCATGATACTCCTATAACACAGGGGGTATATAGTCTTTTCTTAATATTGTGAAAATTTGATATACTATATAAGGTTTGCGAAAACTTTATAACCCCTATACTAAAGTCGGAATCTCCCCCCGTGCCTTAATCAGGAGGTTTTCAGCCCGCCTTATCCTTACCAGTAAGTATTACTATATAAGCATTTTTATTATAGATACCTTTAAGTAGTAGTGGCCTTATGGAGATACATGAACGGAGAACACCGAACACCTGAGCCAGCCGCTAAATTTGAAGTAGGTCAAGAATATTATGGCCGCTTTTCTTGTAATTACCATTCAATCGTAAGCGTTGAAATTGTCAAGAGAACCGCCAAAACTGTTTGGTTTGAACACCCTCACAAGCAAGGCGAAATTGTAAGAAGGAAAATTTCAAAGATGGGTGGCGGTGCTTCTCATGAGTATTTTATGCCCTTCGGCTCTTACTCTATGGCTATGCTAATCAGCGCAGACAGAAACACAAACAAAGACTTCAACGAAGAAACATGGGCGGAAGAGGCGCACCGTGCGAGTTGGAATTGAGGCCAGTCCTCAACCTTTCAGCCTCGCCCCAGTCGGGGCGGGGTTGGCCTTCCGGCCTTCGGCATTATGCCTAAAAATCTAATTTTTAGGGCAATATAGGCGACATGCTTATATAGGCGGGTCGGTATGGAGATACATGAACGGACACAAGCACACCGGATTTAAAATAGTAGCAAGAGAAAACGGAGTTTTGAAATCACTTCAAAACCCTGATATTACTTATTCTCTTGAGGTCGGAACTGTTGAAACAAATTTCAACGGTGGGTTTTATCTTGGCACTTCAAGAGATTTTGTTGTGGATTATTATGCAGGACTTACAGACCTTGAAGATGTTTTGATAACTTACGAATATGACGAAGAGAACAGGCTATACGGCAACCCAAACGAAGAAGGTGAGGTAATTGTTCACACGGCTAAAATTCTAAGCATTGAAGCCCTTTGAGGCTTCCAGTTGAACCCGTAGCCCTTCGGGGCTTGGGGTTCTTTTTTTGTCGGGTCGGCCTGACGGCATGACCGCCCGCATGTAGTAAGCATATAACTGGGGGTATATAATCTTTTTGTTATAGACTCTTACTATATATAGTTTGCGAAAAGTTTATAACCCCTAAAAAATTATCTCACCCTCCCCCCGTGCCTTAGTCAGGTGGCCTTCAATCCCCCTTATTCTATCGTAGCGTATGGTAGTATATAAGCATTTTTATTATAGGCAACCTTATATAGTAGTGCCAGTATGTCTATACATGAGCGGAACTCTAACCCCTGACGCACAAGCGGCAATAGCAAGACGACTGCAAACCCTTGAGGGCTTGCTAAGAGAAATTGATACTATTATTAGAAGTATAGAAATTATTGAGGCGGGTGCTTGAATGAGTAAAGAAGTAATCAGCCGAGCCGAGATTGAAAAATTCATAGAGAGCATTAAAGCCGATTTTGAATTTATGCCCCCTCATGTTCGTGAGGAATGCGAGATTAAAATTTTTGGAATTAGAATGATGGTTTCCGAAATTGGTTATACTACGGTTGAATAATTATGACTCATTGGTTTTACTCTATGAATCCCAATAACCGCCCGTCGTTTTATTGTGTTGATACTGGGGAGAAAATTTACCCCTGCCCTTATGTTGAATGCGTGAGCAATAAAGAAGGGGCGATTCAAATTGATATAGACACCGGCAATAATCATAGGTGTAGGTTTTGTTACAAATACCCCTAATATAGGCGACATACTTATATAGGGGTGATAGTATGGAGATACATGAGCAGAGTTACCCTGACCTACTTCCGTTACTACGGAAACCGAACCGAGAATGATGAAAGAATTTACCAACCAGTCACCGTTGAATGTGACTCCTTTGAGGATGCCGTAAGACATGAAGAAAAAATAAATTATCATAGCGATATATCCAACCGTTTTATCTTTGAGCATGACGACGGCCACATTGATGATTACCGCATACTTGACCGATTTGACAACAACCCAAAAATAGAAGGTGTTTTTCAATTCGACACACAATAAATTAAAATTCATAGGCTCAGGGGGGCGGGTCAAACCGCCTCCCAACAGGCCGGTCATGTTGAGCATATAACTGACGGTATATAAAGTTTTTTAGGGTATATAAGTCTTGCGAAAAGTTTATATACCTAAAAAGTATAGTAGCAATCTCCCCCCGTGCCTGATTCAGGGGTGTCCGGTTCTCCGCTCTCATACATGCTACTACATGGGGGTATATAAAGATTTTGGGGGTATATAAGGTTTGCGAAAAGTTTATATAGGTAAAACTGTAGGCGACATCTTTATATAGGAGTGCTAGTATGGAGATACATGAGCAGAGATACAACAACCCTGACAGTTTTAGAAGAGTATGCCGATGGAAGCCAATTAGTAGTGCTAAACATTGAAGAAGAAGAATGCGAGTGCCTTTGGTGCGGTACTACCAAGAACCTAAAATTTTGGGTTAATGATGCTTGGTCGGTTGAGAAACTTTGCCAAACTTGTTATGATAACATTGAGGAAGAATGCGACGACGAAGGCCGCAGTTTTGAGGACTGGAAAAAGTCAAACGGTGTTAAGCCAGTAGGTGATGAAGAATGAATTTTATACCAGAGATAAACCGAAAGGCGAGAGAGGCGACGCTTTCTTATCAGTTTGACGAGTTATGCGATTCAATAGGAATAATGCACAAAACGCCATTAGACAAAGAGGAATGCGGCAGACACCTGCACAAAGCGTTAGAAGAATTAGTCCAAGCCTACGAAAACTGCGGGGGTAATCCCGATGTTGGTTGGTATCTATCAAGCGGCATAAGGCATTGTATTGTTGATATTATGACCACACTTGAAATACTGCAAGGGGATTAAATATAGGCGACATCTTTATATAGGCGTATGCTTACGCAAGTATATGAGCGGAACACCCGAACTGATGCCCCTAACCGAATGGGAAGCCCAGATGGAAAGGCTACGAGTAGCAATTAAGAATATGAACACCCTTACAGGCAGAGGGGCGAATAAGTGATAAACCGTTAGACTTGGAGGGATAGATTATGTATGGCAACATTTTGAGAGCGTATCTTACTTGGGATTTTTATGAAGTCAAAGTCAAAGGACAATTAGCGGCATTTTATGTTCATTGTTTTGTTTTGTGGCTTCCTATGTTATCGGGGTTAATAAGTCATTTACTTTGAACTGGGTCAAGCGGCAGGACCGACAATCAGATTATAGACGATATACTTATATAGGGGTGGCCGAATTGCTATACATGAGCGGAATGACCTTAACCGAATGGGAGAAAAAAACCAGATTGCTAAACTTGAGAATTATGAAGTTATCAAATGCGAGAGGTGAACTTTACGAGGAACTTGAGAATTATGAAGAGGGAAGTAAAGCATTCAACAGAATTTATGAAACCATAAAAGCCATGTTAAAAGAAGAAGAGGGATTGATAGACCAGATAGAAAAAATCCTTGAAGATTGGTAATATAGACGACATCCTTATATAGGGGTGGCTACAAGGACTATACAGAGCAGACAGGCGGATAACTGCGGGTTCGACCCCCGATATAGAGGTATGGCATGACGATGCTGCGGGTTCAACACCCGAAATGGAGGGCAAGCCGCCTGTCGCTCTATCTGATTCACTTAGCCGATACTTATCAGGCTCAAGCATGTTTGCTTAATCAAAAATCTGATGGTGTGTTTTTTACACCTGAAATATATAGAGGCCATACGGCCAAAATATATAGAGGTCGGGTCGGAGTCGGAGTCGCCCGCCTCGCCCGCCTATGGTTATGCTAGGTATAGTAGGTTATTAAACATATCGGTCAAGCAAACCTTTATTAACCTCCGGCCTTTGGTTAGAATCATGAGCAAATACGGAGAAGTAGCAATAAGCGGAGAAATTTTAGTCGGATTTTTAATGGGTCGGTTTGGCATGAGCAGAGCCGAAGCAATCCAAAATATGAAAGAAAACGGTCAAGACATTTCCGGCCTTGAATAATTACCACCTACAACAGGCGAAGCCCTGCCCCAACTGGGGCGGGGTTCAATCGCCCATTTTGGGTTAAATCTGATGATTTTTGGCGAACTGCTTATATAGGTAAGCCAACCGTATAGACATCATGAGCCGCATGAACACCCACGCATTAGACCGCTTGAACACCCGTCTTACTGATGGTGAAAAGTTGGAGGTTATTTCCAATGTTAAAGCAGTTGTTGAGGTTGTTGGCCGCTCTGTTGATGTGGCAGTTTATGCCCTCAAGTTAGACGCTCACAGGGCGAGCAATTGCGACTCTATGAGCAACGGGTCAAATGTGGTCGCTATCGTGCGTAAGGGCGTTATTAAAACCGTTATGCTACGCAGGGATAACCAACCACCAACACGGGCGGCCTTGAGAGTTGATAAAGTCGTAAGAATGGCTTGAGCCGCTTGAAATATCAGGGGCGAGCCGACACGGTTCAAAACCCGAAAAACGCTATACTGCGAGGCCGACGGCCTCTCGGCTAATCATCATCCACTTGAACATAAGGCTGACGGTATATAGTCTTTTCTATCTAAATATAATTTAGCATAAAATAGAACTGCTTATATACCTACACCACGACGGCAATATATGAGCCGCCCCGAATCTTATCCGGTTGCCTTCCACCGCACCGAATCTGAATTTGTTGATTCTATCCTACAAAATGGTATCTTATCAATGAAGAGTCAAGGCTACACACTTGACCAAATCAAGGCGGGTGGAACTGGGTTCAAGTTTTGCACCGACCATGATGAAACCGAGTTTGTGTTCAAATCCACCTATGTTAAATTCGGTGGCGTTGAAACCTCATGGAGTAGAACCGACGGCATGAACATTTGTATTGATATGAATATACTCGCTGACATGGGCGTTTCATGGAGTCAAGACGGCTACGGGGCAAGAGGCGACACCCAAGTATGGGGCGACATACCTCCGCAAGCCATTATAGGGGCTTATACTGATGAAGAAGTCAAGAGAATGGGCTTCCGTGCTGATGATGATTACTGGGGCATGTCCGATGAAGATTATTACTCACCTATCTTTGAATTACTGTTTGAAACTCAACCAATGAGAACCAATGAAGATGGTTTCTTTAATGACTGGTGGGCTTCTCACTGGAACAAAGATTGATGAAAAATCAGATTTTTTTCAAAACTGGCGAGCCGTCGCCATATCTGGGGCGGCTAAACGATGTACTGCGAGCCTGACCCCCTTTTTTTTCTCTCTCATCCACTGGAACTAGAGCATGTAAGCATATAAACTTTAGGGTCATTTGAGTTATAGATAAGTCAAACAATATAGAGATAAGATTATATACCCCCTACGATACACAATAAAACATGAGCCAAGTAGCCGAGCCTGATTTTGATAACATGACCGATGATGAAATGATTGAATTTTTTGCGTTAGATGATGCAGTTGAGGATTCAAAGAGATACCCCGAAGTTGAATACTGTTGTGAGTTTTGCGACGAATGGAACACCGTTGATGAAATGGTTAATGTTGTAAATGGTGTCAAGCCTTACATCAGCCGTTCAACCTGTGGTACTGAAACTTATTCAAACGATGAATATAACATTTGTAAGACCTGCTTTGACCGTGAGGCGACCCCATGCCGATACGATACCGGAATAATTTTCATTGACTCCATAGAAGAAGAAGAAAACCACCACGCAGTTAAAGACGACTACAACTACACCCCGACAGACTTCAACCCTCACACAGAGTTTGACCTTTACCGTGACAAATACAACGGGCAATAATTGCCAACGGTTGAAAATGACTGGGGCAGGGTCAAACCTGCCCCGCCTTCTGGGGCGAGCCGTCGCCAAAATTTTTAGGCTAAACGCATGACTGCGAGCCTATGCCGATGCCAATAGCCGCCTCTCCACTTGAACATAGGGCTGACGGTATATAATCTTTTTGATATATTGTTTATTTTGTCTATTTTTTTATTTCATCTATACCTTTAATAGGGGTGGCCGGTGTGCTTGTAATATGAGCCACCCAAGCGCACACCCAAACCCGCCAAAAATCGTATTCCCAAAAAGAGTTGGTGATGATGAATTTAAGTCTTTTATCGCTGAAAAAATCAGTCAAACGCTTAACATTCTAACACCTGAAATAGACTACTCAAGCCGCACTTTGAAGGTATTACTTAGAAGAAACAAGAGCGGCACAACTCAAGGTTATTTGAAACAGTCAATACTTTACACCACACAAACCGCAACTAAACTTGAGGGCGTGTCCGTATTTGGCACAGAGATGGAGTTAGATATTAACCTACAAAAAGGAACAATAAAACCAACCGATAATATTGAGGACTGGTTGAACATTTTGGTTCATGAGGTCATTCACTATGCTCAAACCGCAGCCCGTTGTTTTGAGGCTCATGTAGTCCGTGATTTTTTCGGTCAAAGAGTCAAGTTTAACGGCAACTCAAACAACTTTGCTTTGCTAACTCAAAGAGTCTATGAGGCCATCGGTTCAACTGGTGAGGCTTGGGGATTATTCAACAACTACTCAAGCGAGGGCATGACATTAACCGACGGCTACGACTTCACCTATGATAGAGCAAAGGGGCTTCAATATCACCACATGAAGCATGAGGCTCAAGCGTGGAGGCAATCATACAAAATAACAAAGCACATATTCAAGGTGCAACCTTCACAGATGCACATTAATGGTGCAAAATACAGTTTGAGCCGAAGCGTTCCAATTTACAAAGACGCTTACTATCAAATCAAAGTCGGTGACTATGCCGGAACAGGTCGAAGAATTTTGAAGAGTGTTCCACATCTAAGGCCGACACAATAAGACCGCTTTAAGCGTTGTATATGCGCTTCTTTTGTATAGGGTGGGGGGTAATTACCCCCGCCCAGAAAAAAAGCAAATTTTTGATTTAAACGGCTATTTTTCAAAATGACATGACCCCCCCATACTAACAAAAGTAACATAATTTTTTTCGTTTTTTTCCGCATACCCCTCTCGCTTGAGAAATTTTTACCTTCCTTATGTTCGCCTATATATTATTATTATCTATTATTATTATAAATTAATTAATCAAATAAAAAAGGAATAACATACACACAGGACAAGAAGGATAAGGTGTGTGTGTAGGATAGTATATGCCATTCCCATCATTATTAGTTTCGATAGGGCGTTTTCAATTGACTGCTTATATCTTTGACCCTGATTTAATTATTGGAATTAATAGGGTATTTTCAGTTTAAGCGGTGAACAAATGTATAGAAAAAATTTTCCGTCGGGGCAAAAATGTCCGAATAATTGCCATAATTAATTCAAATAGGCGACATGCTTATATAGGACTGCCCTAATGTCTAACCATGAGCAGACAAGAGAACCTGACCACCGCCCAATGGAATGACATAGTAATGAACACCGATGTATCAGTTGATACTAAAGGAAGAATGGTAATCAAAAACTTCCTAACACATTTTGAAGGTAAAGAAAACTTTAGACAAATGCTAACCCGAAGTGTGAACAAAGTTGCGTGTGAAAATTGGTGGAACTCAAGCATTAACAAGTGGGAGAAAACCGGACAAGTCGCAATTGCCGCTTCAAAGCATTCAATTGTTATGACCTTCACAGTTTTTTGGCAAGAGATGTTTGGTGTTTTTGACTTAAGCATTTCAAAGGTTATGAAAGAACTTGTTGAGGCTCAATATAATATGTGGACTCCACCAAGCGAAACTTACCTTTGCATGTGAAAACGCTAATTAACCATAGCAAACACAGAGCCAATTCATGAGTCAGTCAAAAGTGGTTTTCAATATCAAGGTCAATAACGATGCAAGCGATTTAATTGATTTGGCCGGAACTATCATCTTTGGGTTATCCTTTGATGTAGCACCAGTTGGGTCAGCCCCGTCAGGCAATTTGTCTGTTATGGTTGGTGATTGTCTTTTAGGAAGCGAGGTTGCCGTTGGAAATGCGGTTGCATTCTTTACAATGAATAGTCAAACCGGAGGAACATATCAAATAGACTTCCCCGCAGGTCTAAAGTTGTTCAAGGGATTATCAAGTGCCGTTGTTGAAAACGGTCATGGTCAAGTTGCTATCACTATTGACCACGCCTAATTTAAATAGGTGCGGGTGTAGGGATATATATGCTCTTAGTATATGTTGAACTAACTTACGATGGAATACACAACGGCAAAGCCGTCTATAAGGTCGAAGCCGATTATCCGAAGATGGGTCTTGAGGCCGGTTGGAAGATACAAGATGTAATTGAATGCGACCCCAACGACCAAAACAACGCAGTATATCTTTTTGCTGAACGATTGAGAAAGCAACAGGGTTTTGATTTCCAGATATTCAATGTGCGAGAAACCATTTCATACAACACTTGGGGCGATATACCGACCACAATAACCTTTGAGATGGGATTAGAGCCATATAAGTCTAATTAGTATAGGCACATTCTTAAACCACCTATGCGTAGCAATAGATGAGCGAGATGCCGAAGGTGGCTCAATTCTTATTGATGGATAACCCGTCAATCTTAGGCGCAAAAATACAGGCTTTACTTCTTATGAACCCTGACAAGAAATTCATTTTGTCGAGGCACGGTGAAATTTTAGAGATTGAAGATTAATATGCTTAGTGAAAAACATAAAACCCATATTCACCATGTATTCTATCAATTGTGCAAGGAACGCAGTTGGTCAATAGGACTTCCAACCACCTTTAGATGGGAATACTTGCCAATAGAATACACCCATGTTCAATCCAGACTGTATTTTGACGGCAACCAACCAGTTATCGAGATACACCCACTCGCATTTTTCCATAGATACTTAGTCAAAGGATTGATTCACCACGAATTATGCCACTATATGTTAGGTGTCGAGAAAGGACACGGTGAAGAATTTAGAGCCTACGAGGAAGAATGGCAGTTTTATTACTTCTTCAAGGAGAGGACTTTACAGTTTGGCCGAATGCTCTCTCGCAACCAACACAAATTCATTTACACTTGCCTCCATTGTCAGCAAACTATTATAGAAAATAGGCCAATTAGAGGCGCAGTATGCCGTTCTTGTTGTGAAAAGCACGCTAAAGGTAATTATGACGACAGGTTCATCCTTCATATAGGTGGGGTTACACACAATGAAACATGACCGAAGGAATGTCAAAAAACGAGATTAAAAAACAAACGAAAGAATTTATCCTAAATGGATTTAGAAACGAAGGTATGACCATCATTGAAAGGTCAGCCGGTGCGGTAGGCTATCAGGCCATACGCTTTAGCGAGGACTCAATGAGTAATGTAGCATGTGTATATGGTGGAAGAGGCGTAGGTGCTTCAATATGGGTTAGAGATAATGTATTACAGGCTCTAAAAACAACTGCAAGTATTACAAAAGACTCACATAATGTTGAAGATGTATCATTTTTCAAGCGTGGCTTGGACTGGAAGATTGACATTGTTGATATGAACGATTCAATTATTAGTGATATAATCAACCTAAGTATCGAACTACATAGAGGAATCTATGAGCAAGAATTAAAATCGGCTCAAGCGAAGGCTGAAAAGGCTAAGAAAGCGGCAGAGCGAAAGGCTAAGATGGATTCAAAGCGCAAGTCGGCTTGGTAATTATAGAACAACTGTTATATAGGTGCGCTTAGTAGCACTATACATGACACCGTTGATAGTGAAC
>Ga0181369_1000536_pt1 | contig 10767 bp, 18 predicted proteins | sample LowvirmetaG_8_FD_130088 | JGI IMG/M metagenome (GOLD analysis project Ga0181369, IMG submission 130088) | Marine viral communities from the Subarctic Pacific Ocean - Lowphox_04 viral metaG | ecosystem: Environmental > Aquatic > Marine > Oceanic | place: Subarctic Pacific Ocean | collected... | reverse complement strand
TACCTGCATTAGCAGGTAGAGCAGAGAGTAACATCAGAGTGGCAAGTGCGATTTTCATCAGTCTTATTCAGCGAGTTTTGCAAAGTAGGACAGAGTGTCTTCATCATCTTCTACAGGAGAAGCAGCGACTGCACTCTCACGAAAACCTGTGATATCAGCATCATTGAAACCACCAACGGGAGCGGCGAAGACTTCCTCTTCATCCTCACGAATAGCAGGAGCAGATGCAGTCGATGACTTACCAAGGACCAGATTCATACGTGCTGAAAGTTGCTCGTATGACTTGAAGTTCTTAGCATCTTCAAACTCAGCAAGAGAGTATCCTTTGTTCCAGATACTTTCCAGTTTATCATCCTCAAAGTTACCAAGAGTGCCAGGTGCAGCAAACTCGGACTTGTCGTAGTTCCAGTAACCTTCAACCTTACGAATCTTCAGTTTGAAGTCAGCACCTTTCCAGAAGTTGAAAGGATCGATAGGTGATTCGTCAGCAAATGCAGGTTGCATTGCTTCAGTCAGTTTGTCAAAGATCTTCTTACCAAACTTGTAAAGGAAGACACGACCTTCATTCTCGGGGTGAGCAGGATCGCTGACCACGTAGATGTTGCTGTAGTAGGAGAGTTTACGCTTCTGAGCACGAGCGATCTCCTTATCGCTATCGTTACCGCTGTTCCATAGAGAGCGATTGAGTTCACCCACGGGATCATCTTTGCCCAATGTGGTGAGAGAGTTCTCGATGTACCACTGCCCTGCTGGACCCTTGAATGCGTGGGACCAGATCTTTGCCCATGGCATCTCTTCGCCATCAGGAGCAGGTAGGAATCGAATGACGGCATATCCGTTACCAGACTTATCAAGTTCAGGTTTCCAGAAACGTTCGTCGGCAGAAGAACCAGCAGCAGGCTGATTCAGTTTGTCAATCTCTCGGGTGAGTTTTGCGAATGTGTCGCCACCAGAGGACGCCTTCTTAAGAGAGGCAAAAGACATGTTTGTATTCTCCGTATTGAGTGTGTGTTTGCTACTGGGTTATCGTAGCATACTATTTAGTCGCCGTCAACCTCGCGTTGTGCCGCTTCCTCAAGTGTATCCACCATGGCATCCATGCACTCAGCAAGGTCGCGATACCCAAAGGCATTTGACAAGGCATTGATCCTCGTCTTCATATCTGCTGCTTCAGCATCTTGTGATGCAGCAAGGCATAGTCTACCATAAAAAGTCTTCTGTTTGTCGATAAGAACCTTACAATCCTCAATATGGTCCAACTTTTCATTCATATTCATTCTACCTAGTTGAGAGGTCATTGATGCAAGTTCTTGATAAGTCTCAAAAATGTCCTGTAGGTTTGCCTGTACTTGTTCTGACTTAAAAAAGTTACTCATAGTTTCGTCCGTATTACTGTTAATATTTCTGCCCTGTACCTTGTGCAATCAGCTTTCACAAAAGGTTTGTACTTTATAACTTGTCTTTTAGTATCTTTCCAAATGGGATCTGTCAATACCTTATCAAATCGATCAATAAATCCTAAACAAATTTCAAATACAACAAGGGTTTCTAAGTTAATCTCTCCTGAAAAATAATGTTTTAAGAGTATAGGATGCTCCCCAGATCTTACTTCAAATAGTTTGTCAAATTTATCTTGGTAGGGAGATTCGTAATTATTAAGGAGTAAATTAACATCCTCTCTAAATTTATAAGAGAACGACTCTCGTTTTGCTTTCCAAGATTCGTAAATTTTATCTGAAAAGGATTTGATATACCCTTTAGGATTGGAAATGAAATTAGCGACAAAGTAATCTAGGATTTTAGTCCTGTCATACTTTGTCGCTAATTTCTTGAAGAAATAACGATCTAGTCTCTCTTCAAATGATTTTTCAGAGGCAGATACTTTGCCTCTGTATTTTACGTAATCGTAGGAATCTTTAGTGAAGTGTTGTTTTAGTGCAAGATACATCTGGTACACTTCAAATCCTGTCACAGCGGTAGAACTCCTTTAGATCTTTTCTTCATGTAATTTAGACGCTCTGCCTCATGACGCAAGCGTTCTTTGAGTGGTTTGGAAATTAGTTTAGGAACAGTTTCCAATTCAACCTCATTCTCTTGGCAATAAGTTACTACTGCTTCGATGTATGTGATCAAACCATTGCTCCTCTTTACCAATCGTTCAATCTCCTGAGAGAATTTTATTGGTGTGAGAAACTTTTCCCCTGCCTTATCATCGCTTTTGTTGGTCATGATAGGAGACGAATTCCTCAATATAGGACTTAAGTAGTTGTAGATAGTCATCAAGATTGTACTTCTGAAATATTTGAACAGATCCCTCTTCAGTGGCGATAAGTGTGACAATTTTCTTTACCTCTAAACCTGAGCGTTCGAGGAACATTGCTGCGTATGCAGTCTCTTGAACAAAATAGTTCTCGATGTATTCCTCTTTTTTTTCTTTAGTTGAAGTTTTAAAATCGATTACTGCCAACTCGCCATCAAACTCAGCAATGCAATCAACACGACCAGCAAGACCAAGATAGTGAGAGTATAAGAAAGTCTCTAAACAATGAATGTTATTGATTCTGTTTAGGGTAGACTTTGCCGACTGAAACATTCTAACAGATAATGGGTTATTTTCCAAGTACCTATCGATATCTAGTTGACCTTTGAAATAATCTTCAGATAATGCATGGAATGCAGTACCTCTTTGTGTTGCTCTAGCAGTAATTCGATTCGCCTCATTTTCACCAATTCTCTTACGCCATTTTGTAAAGACGTGAGCGTTCTTAAACGATGTGACAGAGGTTACACTCGGATAGTATTTATCCGCACCAGGAATAGGGTAAAACCTGGTTCCATTATGATTCACAGGTTCAACCTCAACATGATTGCTAAGGTTGACATCAATAAAATTAAACATTAAAAACCCAGATTGTACTTAGTAAGAAGGTATGATTTAACTAAACCAGAACGAACGATATCATCGATACCAAACTCAACGCAAGTAAACTCACGCATCGCTTGAAGAATACGAATGAAATCAGACACTCCGTTCTTTTCATTACTCTTAACTAAATCAGATTGAGTAATGTCACCACAGAACATAATCTTGGAGTCCTCACCGATGCGAGTGACCATAGAATCTAGTTCATGGAAGTTCAGGTTTGAGAATTCATCGACAATAACAATAGCATTGTCAAGAGTAACTCCACGGATAAAAGAAGTAGACCAGAAAGAAATAGTTTCTTGGGCTCTTAGATTATCATAGAGCATCTCAAACGAATTGTCGTCAGGCATACTGAACATGTACCTTACCATGTTCTTATATGGAATTTGATAAAGTGCCGACTTATCTTCATGATCCCCAGGAAGGAAACCAATTTCACGAGTAGGCACAAGAGACCTTACAATGTATATCTTATCATAAGGTGTGTATTCGTCAAGTACTTCTTTCAAAGCAAGATACAAAGTAATAAATGTTTTACCTGTACCAGCAGCACCATGCAGAAGAATGTTCTGCCCTTCAGCATACTGCTCAAACACAGTCTCTTGATTTGGAGTAAGAGGATTGATGTCTACCATGTAAGACTTATCAATCGGTTTCTTTCTTCTAATCTGTTTTGCGGTCATGTTAGAAACAGGATTACTAGTAGTATTCCTTTTACGTGCTCTTGGCATATCAAGTAAAGCGACTTAGGTTTGAGCGGGGATGTGCTGCCTGGACTTTGGACATTACTTCCTTAAATCCATCAGATTGTTTGGGGTTGCCGTATGTTGTACCTGCAACACCAGCGTGCCAATCCTTATCCCAATCAGGGTTATCATCACGCCATTGCTGATACTCAGCAACAGTGCAGCGAAACTCTTGTTTTTCGCCAGTGACCTTATTTAGTACATTGTATAACGGCATAATTAAAAGTAACTTAGAGTTAAAAGTAGGGTCCTAGAAGGACCACTATCATATGTAGTGTGAGTATATTCATCAGTTTCGACTTCAACTACTCTATTTTCTACCATATCAATACTCTCATGACCTTCTTCTGTAGTGACACTAGTCACTCCATCGTTAGTATCGAAGTAAAAGAAGCAAGTATACTTACCATCTAGTTCCATTGAAGGAGGAATTTGCCCTGCACTATATGCTTGGACTTTCATATGAACCCATGATTTGGCATTCAAACGACGTTTGAAAACCTGATCTAGAGTTTGAAACATATCACTAGTCGGACTATTATCAAAATAAATCCGATGAGTATAGGTTCCAGACTCTTCGTCCCAATACCATTGGCATTGAGAACTAGTGAATGTAATTTTCAATTCATCAAACAAAGGTTTGGAAAGATAGTTGTCAATTAATTCCATTAGTCAATCCTCAATGATGGTTGGATGCAGTTGCACTCGTCAAGATGCTCAGGGCATCCACAATCACCCTCAGAGCACCACTCAAGCGCCTGTGAGATGACTGGAAACTGACAGATGAAATGCTGTTGAGCAGCAAGTGCAATGTCTTGGTGCTCCTTCTGAGTGCCATTAGCAGACCTCAGTTGGATATAATGAATCCAATTTCTGAGATTGCCGCTCATGTACATTTTGGTTGGTACGCATAAAGGAAGCACATTTCTGGCACATTCCTTTGCAATATTAGCATCAAGCATATCTTGATATAGTTGCATTCCTTCTTTGAAGTGATGCTGCATCAAGATTTCAAACTTCTGCTTGGTAAACGGGTCAACATCATCGATAGAATTCTGACGATTCTTGGTGTCCTGACTGCGGAGTGCTGGTAGGGGGATCGTCTCTGCGAGTAAGGAAGAATCAGCATAGCGTTGTGAAAATTCTTGAAATGTAAAACTTCTATGACGCAAGACCTGAGCTGCGATTGCTCTGGTAGTGTTAATCTCTAAAGTCATTGATGCTTGCTCAAACACAGACCAATGCCCATGCTTGATACAATACTTTAGTAGTCCTGAAACTTTCGGATTCTCCTGATTTGCTGGATTACTTACACGAGCAATGTATCCAATTGTTTTCTCTGCCTCAGGAGTAACAGAGATTAAACATACTTTAGTCATTCTTTATCAAAAATAATACGAGCGAGGAACCAGAGACCAAATGCCTTAAGGTAACCTATTGTAGCAAGACCAAATAGACCTGGCATTAATAGATTCCATAGTACCATAAGTGCCAGAGGTTTAGCAAGAGTCCAGACTAACCCAGTCACTGCTGCTACTGCTTCCTCTTTTTTCTGCTGCTCTATTTGACTTTCTTCTGCTTCGGCATCCTTAGTTTCCTCGGTCGCACGTTTATCGAAGTAGATAGTCATTTTGTTTTCTTCTCTTTTGCGTTCGGATCTACCCATAGTCTAGGATTAATTCTGCCTTCAGTTTGTGTCATGTTTATGAAATCACTACGATAGTTATCGTAATAATGATCAAAGATGTCTACCTGTTTTGATGACGACACTATATCAAACTTAGTAATCCCATCTTGTAGATATTCAACTAAGTAGGTAGTGTAGGGTAATGACCTATCTGCAGAAGCAGATGGATCACAATCCTGTAGGATCATTTTCATTAAGATCGTCCTCCCCATTCAATAGATGGGAATGCTTCTGATACTACTGCCTTGGTGATACGCTTATACTTGTCGTTCATTCTACCATCTTTGATTAGTACTAGAAGTTCTGCTTCTTCTTCAGACAGACCTTCTAAAAGTTGAACAAACATTGTTTCTCTTTTTAGTCCTGGCAGTTTAGCACCTCCTTTGAAAAAACGATACAGACCACGATACTCAGACTCAAGTCGAGTATGGTCTGTACCTGGTGGTGCGTCATTAGGAGTGTATGGAACATCTCCTTCGGGCAATTCACAGACTACACTATCATCGAAATTGATAATCATCAACTGGCGAAGTGCATTAGTATTGTATTTGCGAAGTAGAGAAACTTTCTCTTGCTTCGTTTTCGCGTTGGAGACTTTTCTCAAAATCTCACTAATAAGCAACCTAGAGTTGCTGTTGTCAATAGATCGTGTAGGCATAATTAACTCCTGTAATCAGTCTTCGTCATCCTCAGTTTCAAAAGTCCAAAAAGGATTTTCTGTTCTGAGGTAAATAAGTTCATCTTGTATCATATTACCATCTGCATCAAACATTTCTGGATGTGTAACAGATTTAGCATATGCTGCGTTTTCAATAAAGTCTTCGACGTATCCTTTCGCCAACCAAGAAACAGATATTCCTAGGATAAACGCTCCGATAACAACCAAGACTACTAGTGCTACTAACATGGTTCCCCCGTATAAGGTTTAAAATAATCTGGAACCGAACCTCCTATGTTAAGAACTCTTAGATATTTAGTACTCAAATTAGTTTGTTTTCTCTCAGATATTGTACGGATTCTGTACACCCACCAAGTTTTCTGCCGTCCATCAGGACTTGAGGAAATGTGGAACCTTTTCCAAACTCAGCATAGAATTGATCTCGGTTAAAATGATTCCCAAGCACTGCTTCCTTATATTGAAATCCTTTAGCACTCAAAATAGATTTTATTTTTGTGCAGTAGGGACATCCAGGACGACTATAGATTGTGAATTTCATAATACCTCGTTATTAGAATAAAAAAGGGACTCCTAAGAGTCCCATGGGTTGTTCCGACTTTTGTAGAGACCGCACGAAAGGTCTCCACATTATTTAGTAGATCAGAAGGAATACTTCAGACCCAACTTGGTTCCATAACCGCGATCGATGTTGTCATCGCCACTGCCAACGAATGAGACTTCACCATAAGCACCCAGTGCTTCGGTCAGACTCAGACCAACGCCTGCCTTGCCAGAAGGAACGGTGTCGCTCTCACCGCCATCGGGGGAGACAACAGTAGCGCCGCCCTGGACATAGTACGAACCACTCTCACCGAGTGCGCCTTCGTAACCTACATGCAGGTCAGTCGCGGTTCCGTTGTAGCTGGATCCTGTGAATCCTGAGTTTGCTTCGACGTTAACGTAGGGGCCAGCAAAAGCGGCACCAGCAGATACAGACAGAGCAGCGGTTGCTGCGAATACAGATTTAATCATTGAAAATTTACCTTTAAGTATGACTCGTGGAGTTGAACCCACGGATGGAAGAGAGATCGACGTGTCTCTCGTTGGATTAAGTATAACACGTTTTGCCAGGTTTGGCAAGTGTTTCGGTTTGTAACGAGTATGTCGTTACGTCGTTTATTTATAAAAGTTATGAGGTTTCCTTTTTGAAGAGTTTTCTACACTTCTTTACTTCTTTGAGTTCATCCTTGATCATTTGATAAGCATCTTCAGGAGTGATACGTCTTGACATTTCCATGGCAATAGTGTATTCAACTCTTGTTCCGAAGTGTTTAAGTGCTTCTTCAAATGAGTTTAGTTCCTCATACATTGTTGTGTCTTTCCTGGCGTTTAAGATCGTTTAGTTTTTCTCTAGACTCAATCAATTTCCTAGCGACCTCCAGACGTTCTTGATCGTATTGATTAGGATCAATGTCTATATCAATAATATCTGCAGGATCTACAATAGATTCAAACTCTGCATCAGAATCTCCAAGAATCTTCCTTAGTTCCTCTGGTAGATCTTCATTTTTAATTTTTGGTAGTTCCATATTAAGAGGATGAGGATGTGTAGGGTTGAATATCTAATCTATAACCCGCACCGATTCTAGTATGCCAGAAGAGATTTCCTCTACCATCTGTACTACGATCTCGGGATGTTCCAACAACTACTTCTTGTGTAGTAATAGAACCTATAGTTAGTGTTGCTTTGACTCCAAGAGAGTCTTTGAATCCTAATTGTTGATTGCCGTTTTGTCTTACAAATCCATTTGGATTCCTGAGAATTGCAGCGGGGTAGACTTGTCCACCTTGTACACTAATTGTAGCACTTTGGGTTCCACTTTCAGCAGCAGTTTGTGTGAAAGTTTTACCAAGAACTGAGTATACACCCATAGCATTATCAGAGTTTAATGCAGTTGTTGTAGTGTTGTTAGAGATACTTTTGATTTTAAGAGTAGCATTACAATCACTACCATCTTTATCTCTAAAGCAAACTCTACTTGCATTGCCTTCTATTCTATACCCACCTGTTTGATGTGTCAAGGTGGCAGCATAAGTCTTGCCTGCTTCTACGTTTATTGTGAGTTCTCCAGATCCTTCTTCTACACCCAGAGATTGAGTGAAGTAATAATTATTTTCTACACCGACGACAATATGATCAATTGCTTTGCCTGAAGTACTTGGATTATCATCCCACTTAAATTTAACCCTAATGTTTCCTACACTATTGACAACTAAGTCGCCACTCGAATTAAATTCTGCATCACCACTTTCAATACTCAATCTAGCATTGGTATCAAATCCATTAGTAGGATTATCATCAAATTTTAATTCTTTATTGTTATTGTCTCTGACAATACTCCCAGTGTTTCCAACAATGACTGTTTTATAAGTGCCTGGTTGAGCGTTGTTCAGAGTTTTTGTTTCCTCACCCTTTTCACTATTAGTCTGAACAAATCCAATGCCACCAATAGACCAAGTACCCAATGCTTGCCCAGAATCACTAGGGTTGTCGTCCCATTCAAATCTTAATGTAACTGAACCAGTTCCACTACCACCAACAACTAAACCAGTACCATTATTAAACTGAGCATTAATATTTGATTCTGCAACTTCAGATTGATTATCCTCATTCCAAGCAAACGTCAAGGGTAGTTCACCAGCACCTTCTCCATCAACTTGAATGAAACCATTGTTTTTAAATTTAGCAGTAAGTCCTGTTGCTGCTGATGGAAAAGATAACTTCCATGCAAGTCCTCCAGGATTATTTTCCCATGGCCATCCATTGTCTACATTCTCACAGGTCCCTTCCAATATATGACTGCCCTTAGCAAGATTAATTGTTTGTGATTGGACTGATGCAAATCCAGCAAACGTTGCAATATTAGTACCATTTAATGCCAGAGTTCCATTATTATCCACTGCATATTCGAGTAGATAATCTCCTGTAAATGGTACGTTTAAAGTCCAAGCAGTGCTGTGTACCACATCTACCAATGTCTGATCAGATGATGGATATACTGAATAACTATTCATCAAATCACTCCAGGCAGGATGAGGACCAGAAGGAACCCAGTCAATACTACCCGCTTGGAAACATTTACTACCTCTACAGATTTTGATAAACCATCCACCAGGGTTCTTATCCCAACTATATGCAAGACCATATGGGTTCCCGTCGCCATCTACTTGATTAATACCACCATTGAATACATCCACAACCATTTTTAATTGTGTTCCACCAGTTAGAGTTCTAGTTGCTGTGTATGGTGTGTTGTAACTTCCTGTCCTGAATATACCACCAGTCTGCGTATCTAAGATCACATCAGTATCATTTAGAGTAATTGTCATTATATCATCAGAACCCATCCTGAACGCATACTGACCTGTGGTGGGGATGTCGATCATATAGGTAACAGTCTGAGTTTGTAATGGAAGAGTACAAACTGCAGGGTTAACCCAGACTGAATATGCATTGCCTTCATCAGACCATGCACTGGTATTCACCGCAGTTGTTTGTGAAGTAACCTGTCCGAATGTAAACTCAGCATTACAATCGTCATCATCCAAATCTTTAAAACAAAGTCTTTTACCATTATCTTTAACTGAAAATCCTCCATATCCAGATCCAGGTGAAATGCTTATAGGAGTAACACCAGTACCAAGAACCAATGTTCTAGTGGTATTTCCTTTTTCTTTCCCAGAAGTTTGTGTCCATACCTGACCACCTATACTGATACTTCCTAGTGCCTGTCCATAAGTATTAGGATTATCGTCCCATTCAAGCGTTAGGTTGACGTTAGAAGTACCTGTGCCAGTACCAACTACATTACCATTACTATCAAAACTAAATTCAACAGAAGATTGTTCATAATCAAACCGCTGCGATGCTTGAACAGGAAATGTCGGAGGACTGGAGTTGTTATAATAATACTTTATTACTGGAGTTCCATCTGGTCCGATCATATATTCAGGAATGATATTGATATCAGGATCAAATGAAGAGCATGTAATTGCTGTTAGTTCAGGAATAAAAAGATCAGGATCGTATGGAAACAGATCTACAACGTCTTGAATTCTATCAATTAGATCTTGATCTACTGGATAATCAATATTATACTCATCAATACAATCATAATACTCTTTCGTTCCATCTTCTAAGGTTCTTACCTTACATTTTCTACCGATAAGATATGGGAGTGGAGGATCGAACTCCTTAATGATCTCAGGAAACTCTGGTTTGTATGGTATAGTCTCTTCTCTATCGTCACCATCTTCAGGTTGTCTCCTAGGACGCCCGTCACGAATTAACTCGTCATCTGAAGGTTGAATATCACAGACGGGTCCAAATATTCCTCTAGGGTAAAACTTAGACATTAAAAAAGAGGGTCATTACACCCTCTATTTATTTTGTATACGATCAACCTTTTTGAGTGATTTTTTGGCGGGGATTTTTTCCCACCTTTTAGGAAATCAAAAGGTGATTTTGGAACGAGGTCAACGCCATTGTGTGCCAGGGTGAGGTTGGAATCCTCCTCTTGGCATTGGGATGGGGCGCAGTCCCTTCTGGCAGAGATTACATTTCTTTGGAGGTCTCGGTTGACATAAGTTACACTTCCTTGGTCTTCTCAAAGAAGCACCAGGAGTGCTCCCAGGTCGGTTACGTTTTGCTTCAACTGGCGAGCTTCCAATGATGCTAACAAGAGAAAGC
>Ga0181369_1000535_pt1 | contig 10781 bp, 12 predicted proteins | sample LowvirmetaG_8_FD_130088 | JGI IMG/M metagenome (GOLD analysis project Ga0181369, IMG submission 130088) | Marine viral communities from the Subarctic Pacific Ocean - Lowphox_04 viral metaG | ecosystem: Environmental > Aquatic > Marine > Oceanic | place: Subarctic Pacific Ocean | collected... | reverse complement strand
ATCTAAAATTAAAGCAATTAAAGATGGTAAGCAGGTAGAATTTGCTAAACGTACTAACCTACAAATTGATAAAAATCACATCAATGGAGTTACTACTAGAGGTAAAATTGTAATGACACCTCACGGATTCATTCTTGATAATGATAAAGCACTTAAAAATTATAAAGATGAACATAAAGAAGCTTGGAAAAAGATTCTAGGTGGTGGTGATTTTATAATTGCTGAAGAGGAACAAGCATATACTGATATTTCAACATTTGCAGATGAACCTCAATAATTAATACATTAATCTTATACTGAGTAGAGGCAGTAGAAGGATTTATAAGAATTTTATTAGAAACTCAAGCGTTAGTAGTTCCCCTCTACCCTCGAAAGCGCTTGGGTTTCTTTTTTTTAAGAAAACCTATTATTATTCGTTTATTCGAAAAATAGTTCGTATATTTACGTTATAAAATTTAAAATAAGTTATGGATAAAAAAGATTTATTAAAACTTCTCAACAATATGGATGAGAAAAAACCTGAAACAGTTGAAGGAGAAAGAGTATTAATGATAGATGGTTTAAATCTATTCTTTAGAAATTTCGCAATGTTAAATATGGTTAATCCTGATGGAGTTCATATTGGGGGATTAGGAGGATTTTTCCGTTCATTAGGAGCATTAATACGTCAAATTAATCCCACTCAAGTATATGTGGTATTTGATGGTGCTGGATCTTCAAACAATAGAAAAAACTTACTCCCTGAATATAAATCAGGTAGAAATTTACAACGTATTACTAATTGGGATGCATTTGATGATTTAGAAGATGAAGATGATGCTAAAATAGATCAGATAGTTAGGATTATTCAATACCTAAAGACACTACCAGTTAAAACTGTATCATTAGATAAAGTAGAAGCTGATGATATTATTGCATATTTGGGAACTATAATCCCTCAATCACCAAAAGATAAAGTATTTATTGTTTCTTCTGATAAGGATTTTTTACAATTAGTAAATGAAAATGTAATTGTGTATCGTCCTATGGAAAAAGAGTATTATACTGAAGCTACAGTTGTAGAAAAATTTAATATGTCTCCTAATAACTTTATTATTTACAAAACCTTAATGGGTGATAATTCAGATAAAGTTGCTGGAGTTAAAGGATTAGGTCCTAAAAAATTAAAGAAATTATTCCCTGAGTTAAGTGAAAAAGATTTATCATTAGATGATATCTATGATATATGTGAAGCTAAATTTAAGGAGAATGTAATATACGCTCGTATTATACAAACAATTGATAGTTTAGAGAAAAATTACAAAATTATGGATTTATCAAATCCAATGTTAGATGAAAATGATAAAAACTATTTAAAGCAGGTTGTAGAATCAGAAAAACCTACTTATCTTCCAGATCAGTTTTTAGGAATGTATAATACTGACAGATTAGGAAACATAATTAGAAATGTTGAATACTGGATTAAAGATGTATTTGAAAAATTAAGCTAAACCTAAAATAAGTTATAAATAAATTAATTAAACTAATTAAAAAGTTATAAAATGACATTAAATTCCCTAAATCAATATGGACCAGCATTTCAGATTAAAGTAATCTCTGCGTTATTAACTCATAAAGAATTTTTAACCAACATTCACGATATAATTAGTGATGAATATTGGGATAATCAAGCACATAAATGGATTATAAATGAGATAATCAGATATTATGATAAATATCATACCACTCCTTCGATGGACATCTTAAAAGTGGAATTGAAAAAAGTAACAAATGATGTTCTTAAAGTTTCAATTAAAGAACAACTTAGGGAAGCATATGAAACATCAAATGAAGATTTAGAATATGTAAGAGAAGAATTTTCAACATTTTGTAAAAACCAACAACTTAAAAAAGCATTACTTAGTAGTGTTGATTTATTGAAAGCTGGAGATTTTGATGGTATTAAGTTCTTAGTAGAATCAGCATTAAAATCAGGTCAAGATAAAAATGTAGGACACGAATATAATAAGGACATTGAAGCCAGATTTAGAGAAGATGCTAGAGTAGCAATACCAACACCTTGGGAAAGAATTAATGATTTAATACAAGGTGGAATTGGAAATGGAGATTTTGGTTTAATATTTGGTAATCCTGGGGGAGGTAAATCTTGGAGTTTAGTAGCTTTAGGTGGTTATGCTGTAAGAATGGGATATAATGTTTTACATTATACTTTAGAATTAGGTGAAGATTATGTTGGACGTAGATATGATGCTTTCTTTACAAATACTCCAGTTGATCAAATACTTAAAAATAGACAAAAAGTAGAAGATGTAATTCCACAATTACCTGGTGAATTAATTATTAAAGAATTCCCAATGGGTAGAGCAACAATATCCACAATTGAATCACATATTCGTAAAGTAACTGATTTAGGAACTAAACCAGATTTAATTATTATTGATTATGTTGACTTACTTTCAGCAAGAAAAAGAACAGCTGATCGTAAAGGTGAAATTGACGATATTTATACGAGCACTAAAGGGCTTGCTCGTGAATTAGATGTGCCTATTTGGTCAGTATCACAAGTAAATAGAGCAGGTGCCAAAGATGATGTGATTGAAGGAGACAAAGCAGCTGGATCATATGATAAAATTATGATTACTGATTTTTGTTTATCACTTTCAAGAAAAGCAAAGGATAAAGTAAACGGAACTGGTAGATTTCATATTATGAAAAACAGATATGGAATGGATGGTTTGACATTTGGTGTAAAAGCTGATACATCAACTGGACACTTTGAGGTTCATGATTATGATCCTGATGCTGATTTTGAAAATGAAGCTAACCAACAACAAAGAAAGAACCCAAATGATTTAGATCATTTTGATAAACAAATGTTAAATAATAAATTTTTTGAATTAAATGCATAACTAACCAAACTAAACCAAACTAATATGCCAAAGAAAAAATCATTACTACAAGAACGAGTTGTATATAAACCGTTTGAGTACCAACAAGCAGCTGACTACTGGTTAAAACAACATCAAGCACATTGGCTTCATACAGAAGTTCCAATGATGTCAGATTTAACTGATTGGAATTCAAACTTAAGTGAAACTGAAAAAAATATAATTGGTTCTATTCTAAAGGGGTTTGCTCAAACTGAAACTGTAGTAAATGATTATTGGTCAGGATTAGTAACAAAATGGTTTAGAAAACCTGAAGTTATAGCTATGGCTACTACTTTTGGTGCATTTGAAACAATTCACGCTGAAGCTTATTCATTATTAAATGAAACATTAGGGTTGGAAAATTTTGATGAATTTATGGAAGATGAGGCTACAATGGCTAAAATTGAAAATCTTACTGATGTTAGAGATAGCTTTAAAGATGAAAATGATCTTCATGAAATAGCTAAATCACTTGCCATATTTTCAGCCTTTACTGAAGGTGTTAATTTATTTAGTTCTTTTGCAGTTTTATTATCATTTAAAATGAGAAATAAACTTAAAGGAGTTGGACAAATAGTAGAGTGGAGTATCAGAGACGAATCATTACACTCAGAGGCTGGGTGTTGGTTATTTAGAACACTTATAGAAGAAAACCCTAAATTAAAAACCCCTGAATTAGAAGCAGCAATCAATGAAGCAGCTTTATTATCATTACAACTTGAATTAGATTTCATTAAAAAATGTTATGAATTGGGTGATTTAGAAGGATGTTCACAATATGATTTAGAAAACTTTATTAAGAATAGAGTTAATGCTAAATTAGGTGATCTCGGATACAAAGGAATTATTACAGATATTGATATGAAATCAGTTGAAAGAATGAAATGGTTTGATCATTTATCAGCAGGTAAACAGCATACTGATTTCTTTGCTAATAGAGTAACTAATTATAGCAAAGGTCATTTACAATGGGATGAATCAATATTTTAAAGTATAAAGAAGAAGATAAATAATGGATAACAATAGTTTAATAGCAGATTATACAAAGTGGGAATGTGGTAAAGATTACCCTGAATGGTTTGATGATGTTTCATTATCAACTATCAGTAAAGGATACTTATTACCAGGTGAAACTCCCAAAAAAGCATATAGAAGAGTTGCACATGCTGTAGCATTAAGATTGAATAGACCTGATTTAGAAAATAAATTTTTTAAATATATTTGGAATGGGTGGATTGGTTTAGCCTCACCTGTTCTTAGCAATACAGGTACAGATAGAGGTCTTCCTATTAGTTGCTTTGGCATAGATACCCCCGATTCAGTGCGCGGTATAGGCCTTACAAATGCGGAACTAATGCGTCTCACAAGCTATGGTGGGGGCGTTGGAATATCGCTGAATAGAATTAGAGGAAGAGGTGAATTTATTACTGGAAATGGTAAATCTGAAGGAGTAGTTCCTTGGGCTAAAATTTATGATTCAACTATTATTGCAACCAATCAAGGATCAGTTAGAAGAGGTGCTGCCTCTGTAAATTTAGATGTTGACCATAAAGACATTAAAGAATATTTACAAATCAGAAGACCTAAAGGTGATCCTAACAGACAATGTCTTAATTTACATCAATGTGTAGGTGTAGATGATGCTTTTATGAAACGTTTACAAGATCGTGATAGTGAAGCTATGTCTACATGGTTAGAAATATTAAAATCACGAGTAGAAACAGGTGAACCTTACATTATGTTCAAAGATAATGTTAATAAAGATAATCCTTTAGCATATCGTATGAACAATCTTAATGTAAGTATGACTAATATTTGTACTGAGATCACATTACATACAGATGAAGAACATTCATTTATTTGCTGTTTATCTTCTTTAAATTTAGCAAAATATGATGAATGGAAAAACACAGATGTAGTTGAAATAGCTACTTATTTCTTGGATGGTGTGATGGAAGAATTTATTTCTAAAACTAATGGTAAAGATTCTATGGCTAGAACTCATAGACATGCTAAAAAAGGTAGAGCATTAGGTTTAGGTGTAATGGGGTGGCATACATTTTTACAACAAAGAAATTTACCATTTAATTCAATAGCATCTACAGCTTGGACTCATACAATTTTTAGCCAAATTAAAACTCAAGCAGAAACTGCTTCACGTAAATTAGCTGAAGAATATGGTGAACCTCTTTGGTGTAGAGGTACTGGAATGAGAAATACTCACTTATTAGCAATCGCTCCTACAGTTTCAAATTCAAGAATTAGTTCATGTTCAGCAGGTATTGAACCCCAACCAGCAAATGTTTATGTGTTTAATGGTGCTAAAGGAACATTTATTGTAAAAAATCACGAACTTGAAAAAGTACTTGAAGAAAAAGGAAAAAATGATAGTAAGGTTTGGGATCAAATATTAGCAGATAATGGATCTGTAGCTAATTTATCAAGTGATATTTTAACTGATGATGAAAAAGAAGTATTTTTAACATTTCCCGAAATTAATCAGTTAGGTTTAGTTCAACAAGCTGCAATACGTCAAAATTATATTGACCAAACACAATCGTTAAATGTTGCTTTTGACCCAACAGATTCTCCTAAATGGATTAATCAAGTTCATATGGAAGCTCATAAATTAGGTATTAAAACACTTTATTACCTAAGAACAGATTCAGTAATTAAAGGTGATTTAGGTTCAAGAACCGCGGATGATTGTTTAGCTTGTGATGGATAAAAGTTCTTGAATATTTTTTATATAGGGGGTTGGTTTTTCCAATCCCCATTTGTATCTTATCCAAACAACAAAAATTAATCATTGTCTAATTTCCCCCGTGTATTTATATATGATGGAAAATTAACATCAAACCAAACAAAAACTAACAAATATTAAAAAAAATTAATTATGAAAACATTAACAAAAACTATTTTTATTTTTAAGGATTTAATGATAGCAAATGGGATAACGGGATTATTAGTATTGATAAGTTCTATTCTTTTACTCCTATCAGGACATAACGCATTTGGATCTTTTATGTTAGGATTATTAGTGTCTCGTAACCAAACATTTTTAAATCCTTTATTAAGAAAATCAAGAAATACAAAATCACTTAGAAAAAGAAGTAGAAGAAAAGTTTAAACCTTTATCTTTTTTCCCATATTTATAACAAAAGTAATAATTATGGCTTTTAAAGATTTATTTAACGATACTAATGTCATTAATGAAAAAAATGTTGTGGGTTTTGCATCATTTACCATTATGATATTATTTGCAATAGTTGATGTAGTAGCTGGATTTTTAGGTATTGAATTAGGAATCAAAGAATTTATATATAACTCATTTGCATTTATAACATTAGGTTGTTTTGGTATAGATGGTTTAACAAAAATATTTAGAAAACCAGAAAGTTTATAAATCCTTTTGAAGTTAATATTACATGGGGAATAAGATAAAGAATTACAAGAACTTCTTGAAATTCAAAAAAACCACATCTTTAATAAAAGAACAAATCCAACCCTTAGGGAATGGTAGTAAAATAAAAACCTTTTTGTTAATAGCATTATGGTTTTTACCTCTTGGAATGTTATGGGTATTATTAGTAGTATTCCTCCAGAAAAAAATTGATAATAAATTTTAAACTCTAAAATGTTAAATTCAGCTTATATGAAATCTATGATCATTTTAACAACTAGTAGTTTAGGATTTTTATGTTCTTATTTTTTAGATTTAACACTCCCAAATGCTGAACAATTTATAGCTGTAGCTGCTGTTTTACTTTTGGATGGGTTTTTTGGGGTAATTGCTGGAGTTAAACGTGAAGGGTTTAAAACATATAAAGCTCTCAAAGTATTAAAATCTATATTTGCTTGGGAAGTTATACTTACAGTTATATTAATGATTGAAGTTGGATTTAAGGGAACTAGTTGGTTAAGTGAAACTATTATAACCCCTTTCATTGTGTTCCAATTAATATCAGCACTCAAAAATGCCTCTATGGCGGGTTTTATTAAAAATGAGTTATTAAATACAATCTTAGATAGTCTCGACAAACATAAAGGAAAAAGAACAAACTAATTTGGAATTCCAAATAAGTGTTATTATATTGGGTAACTAACAAATTAAAATAGTTAAACAAAATATAAAATCATGTTAAGTAAACTTAAAGAAAGAATATTTCCATTCTTAATAGCAGTATCTGCATTATCCGTAAGCGCAAGTGCTCCATTTTATTCAATTAGTGGGTTAAGTAAATTATTTGCAGGAGCTGCATTTGCAGTTATTGTAATGGCTTCATCTTTAGAGATAGCTAAATTAGTAATAGCATCTTTACTTTACCAATATCGTAAATCTTTACCAATATTTCTAAAATTATATCTATCAATTGCTTGTATAGTATTAATTTTAATTACATCTATGGGTATCTATGGTTTCTTATCATCTGCTTACCAAGAAACTGCTAATAAAGCAGGAACAATTGATGCTCAAGTTGCTTTAGTTGAAACTAAGAGGGATAATATTAGAGAACAACTTACAATCTATAATGAAGAAAAAACCAGTATAAATACAGCAGTAGCTGATTTAAGAAATGGTTTATCAAATAATACAATCCAGTATAGAGATAGAGAAACAGGTGAAATTATAACAACTACATCATCTGCTACACGAAAAGCTTTAGAAAAGCAACTAGATCAAGCTATTGAACGTCAAACTGAGATAAATAGTAAAGTAGATGGATTAAATGAACAATTATTTAATTACGAAACTGAAATTGTTGAAGTATCTACTAATAATGATTTAGCAGGTGAATTAGGACCACTTAAATACTTATCAGGATTAACTGGTGTTCCTATGGATAAAATTATTAATTACCTTTTATTAATTATTATATTTGTATTTGATCCTTTAGCTATTGCTCTTGTGATTGCTGCTAATTTTGCTTTTGAACAGTTAAAAAATAAATATAAAGAAAATATTTATGGGGAAAAAGTATTAAATGAACCTATTGAAGAAAAACAAGTAATTCTTGAAACTCCTGTAGAAGTTGTTGACAAAGAAGAGGATTGTGGGTGTAATAAAACTTCAAGTGAAATCGAACTTGATGAAGAACTTGATGAAGAATTTGATGAAGACCACGCTTTAGATATGGTTATGAATGACATGGCTCTTGAATTAGAAGATGAAATCGCAGGGAGACAAGCAAACATTAATGACAAGGTTTTTGAAGAACCTTCAACCCCAATTTCAGATGAACCATCAAGATTAGATCAACATAAAATCGCAAGAGAAAAACAAAAGAGTAAAAATGGTAGTGGAGAAAATTTAACAATAACATACTAATTATTTGGCTACCTGAAATCCAGTTCGTATCTTTATGGTATTAAAGAAATAAAAATAAAAGTTATGATAAATAAACAAAAAGCAAAAGAATTTAGAGTTGAATTTGCAAAAGCTGTTGAGCAATTAGAAAAAGATTTTGGGGTTGCTATTGACTTAGGTCCCATTTCATTTAATGCTGATGAGTTAAGAGCAAAATTAACTGCTAAAGTAGGTGAATCAAAACCTAAATTAACATCAAAAGATTTTCAAGTAGGTGATATTGTATTCATTGACCATAAAAAAGTTGATAATACTAGAACATTTGAAATTATAAAAATCAATGCCAAAAACATTAAAGTTAGAGACCGAAATGATAATTCATTGATTGTAGTTGCACCTTCATTATTGTATAGGTAAAAAATAAAATAATTGCGATAAGGGTTGGATATCCCAACCCTCTTTCGTATATTGATAACATATTAATAATTAAATAAAAATAAAAAGTTATGGTAAAAGTAAAGGTAATTTTAGTAAGCACATTTGTAGCATTAACCCTAAGTCTAACAGCACAACTTCCAAGTTATGTTCCAACTAATGGTTTAATTAGTTTTTTAGGTTTTAATGGAGATGCTGATGATTTAAGTGGTAATGGTTCAAGTGGAACTATTTTTGGAGCTACTCCAACATTCGATAGAGATTCAAACCCAAATTCAGCATATTTGTTTGATGGGGTAAATGATTATATTGCAATTCCATCAGTAGACAATTTTCCAGATGAAAATATTACTATTAGTGTGTGGTGTTTAGTAGAAGGTGAACAATCATCATCAATATTTTCAGGAACCGAAAACTTTGGAAATGTAGTTACAAAATTTAAAATAAATAAAATCAATGGGTTTAATGATGGTTTATTTGAGTTTGCCCCAACAACTAATTCTGGGATTGGTGTAATTGACCAACCTACTAATTTTGTAGAGTTAGATGAGTGGGTACATTATGTTTTAGTTTCAAATGCTCGAGAAGGTGAAATGAAGATTTATAGGAATGGTACACTATTAACCTCAAATCTAAAAGCTGTAGACATGGGATTAATATTACCTGATATGTCTATTGGTGCTGGTTTTGATTCAAGTGGGGTTGGTAGTTTTTTCAAAGGTATTATTGATGATTTTGGTATTTGGAACCGAGAACTAAGTGTTGAAGAAATCGAAACTTTATTTGAAGAAAATGAATCAAACCCTTTCACTTCAATAGGTAAATTAAATAGTTTTGAAGTAAATTTATACCCCAACCCAACAAATGATATTGTAAATATTACACTACCACAACAGTTTGAAGGGTATATTATGTTAACTGATGTTATGGGTAGAACAGTATTAAATACAAGTTTTAATTCTGATAGAGTAAAACTTAACTTAAATAATATAGGTTCAAGAGGAACTTATTTTGTAAAAGTTGTAGATAAATCAGGAAATACATTATTAGTTGAAAAACTAATATACCAATAATACCCTAAATTCCCTCCCATTCCCCGTGATTATACTTGGTTTCCCAAAATCCTCATCGTATATTCACGGGGTAATATTAAATAATTGTAAAAATTAAAAGTTATGAAAATCATAGATAAACCAAGTAAGTTTGTTCCTTATAAAGCATATGAATTAACTGAAGATGAACAATATCTTTTAAAATTTGAAAAAGGTGTTGAAGTATTACCTGCCAGATATCATGGAACTGGAGTTAGTCATGGTAAGTTTTTCTTTTTAAGAAAACATGAAGTTGGTTCTCCAAATTGGAAAGATGGTGGATATGAATGTAGTAATTCATTGGGTGGTATTTATTGTTTCCATTTTGATGCTATTATATTACATCCAAAATATTTTAGGAAAAAGAGAAAAATTAATATTAAAACTAATACTTATACTCCTACAGGAGGTAAAAGAGGTAGACCAAAAAAGGATCCAAAAGATCTGAAAAATCCTAAGGTTTATGTTCCAACAGGAGGTAAAAGAGGTAGACCAAGAAAAGATCCAAGCAAACTTCAAACAACTCCTGAATATGTTCCTACAGGAAGAAAAAGAGGAAGACCTAGCAAAAACTAGGAAAATAAAAAAATTATTCGTATATTCATGTAATAATAGGTTATGGCAAAAAGAGAAAAATTATTTAATGTAGAAAATGAAGAGTTTGTTTTGAAGCAAATAGACAAACTCCAACCTTTAAATTACAACCGATTCAGATGGTGGAGACGTTTTACCCAAAAAAACCCACCACTTCACAATTCATCTCCATTATTAGATAAAATTCAAAATGGTGATTTAAATTTTTCCCATTATTGGTGGCAAATCAAATTTACTGAAATGGAAATTGATAGTAAAATAGATAATAGCTTAGACCACCAAGATTTTATTGAACAAACTAAAATGGATAGAGTTCGTAGAAGTCGTTTATTTGATGATTTTGAAAAGGATGAGAATGAAAAATTAAATTACATTCGTAAAGAATTTACAAAAGAATTTAGAATGACTGTTGAGGATTATGAT
>Ga0181369_1000533_pt1 | contig 10787 bp, 8 predicted proteins | sample LowvirmetaG_8_FD_130088 | JGI IMG/M metagenome (GOLD analysis project Ga0181369, IMG submission 130088) | Marine viral communities from the Subarctic Pacific Ocean - Lowphox_04 viral metaG | ecosystem: Environmental > Aquatic > Marine > Oceanic | place: Subarctic Pacific Ocean | collected 2015-11-29 | reverse complement strand
GGGAAAATAGACAGAAACCAAAGTGGCCTCACAGCAGGGCAAACATATTTTGTGCAAGCAGATGGCACACTTGGAACAACAGCATCTTCTCCCTCAGTAACAGCAGGGACTGCTATATCAGCAACAGAACTAATAGTGAAAGGTTAGATAATGAAAACTATCGTAGAAACATCAACTAAGTTAAGCAAGTATCTACTTGCAGATGACGTAGCAATTACAGCAACGTCAGATAATATTACAGTAGGAGATCCTGCTCAGTTTATTATCGCTGATCTTAACAGTGGCAATACAACTATTACTGAGAACGTGACCAACGCACCTAGCGATTGGGTGGGCAACAAGTATAAGTTAGATGGCACAACGTGGTCAGCTAATCCTGATTATGTAGAGCCTGAAGAAGAAGAGTAGGACTCAACATGCGTATCATTGGTAACGATCCAAGCGTACCAAGACAGACACAAAAAGTCGCCAGTGGTGCTATAACAAATGGCAAGCCTGTTGTTATCAATACAGACGGTACAGCAGGCGTACCTTTTAGTGCTAAAACTATTTTTAATGAGGCTCTTAGTCAAACTACGACTATTGGCACAAACGGTTCTGGGACTTTTGTTATTATATGGGTAAATACAGCCCCTTCTTATCAAGGATACGCAGTAGCAGGGACAATTTCTGGAAATACTGTAACGCTTGGAACGCCCGTTTTATATGTAAGTGAAGGAAATATTACAACTGAAAATACATCTATTGTGTATGATCCTGATGAAGACAAGTTTGTACTTGTGTATAGTGACGGAGGTGCAGGAAATTATCTAACCGCAAGGGTGGTTAGTGTTAGTGGAACAACAATTACTTTTGGCACAGCCGTAGTAATTAACAGCCAAAATGTTGCATCATCTCAGGCTGTTTATGATACAAGTGCTAACAAAGTGGTAATTGCTTTTCGTGGTCATACTAATGATTATTTGGCGGGTGTAGTTGGAACTGTAAGTGGAACCTCTATTAGTTTTGGTAGTCTAACTACGTTAGTTTCAGCGGGTGGAAGCATAGGAAGACCTTATTATGTTAGAGCAGTATATGATGCTAATGCAGACAAAACAGCAGTTTTTTGGCAAAACGATGGCGATACTGATGGGTATTATGTTGTCTGTACTGTAAGTGGTACAGGAATAAGCGCAGGCACGGCTGCTAAATTTAATAATGCTAATACATACAGCATTGCGGCTGTATATGATAGCACCGCACAGAAAATAGTTGTTGCGTATCAAGATGGAGGTAATAACAACTATGGCACTGCCATTGTCGGAACAATAAGCGGAACGTCAATGTCGTTTGGTTCAGCAGTAGTTTTTTCTGGTACTTCATATGTTGGTGCTCTTACTGCTTCATACGACAGCACAAACAACAAAACTTTTGTCTTTTACGATAAGGCAGACAGCGCAGCAACAGGTATAATTGGAACTGTCAGTGGAACTTCTATAAGTTTTGGATCAGAAAGCACATTAACAAGTGGAAACATAAGCTATACAGACAGCACATTTGACAGCAGTGCAGGAAAGGCTCTCGTTGTTTATAGAGATATGGGAAACTCTAGTTATGGAACTTTATTTGCTGTAGACACAAGTCTTGCAACAGGTAATTTTACTTCAGAAAACTATATTGGTATATCTCGTAGTGGCGCACCTTCTGGTGCAGGGGTTGTGGTTGATACGCAAGGTGCAATAGCCGACAACCTTTCAGGGTTGACAGCAGGGCAAAGCTACTTTGTTCAATCAGATGGCACACTAGGTACAACGGCTGATGATCCTAGCGTCTTTGCAGGGACGGCTGTATCGGCAACTAAACTTATCGTGAAAGGGTAACTATGTTAAAACGTATAGGGGCTGAAGAGAGTGGTGAGTTTAAAGCGGTAGCGAGTGGCACATTGCCAAGCGGTAAGCCAGTGGTGGTTAATGCTGATGGGACAGTAAGTAGTGTAACTAATCCTTCGGCATCTGCTGCAACTGCAACTGCTGTAACTGATTCAGCAGCAAACTCTGCTGCTATTTGTTATGATCCTGATAATCAGAAAGTTGTAATTGCTTGGTATGATGCAGGTAATAGTGATTATGGCACAGCGGTTGTTGGGACAGTTAATCCTTCTAACAACACAATTAGTTTTGGCAGTGAAGTTGTTTTTGAATCAGCAGATGCTGATGAAATAGCTATGGTATACGACACTGCTAATGACAAAGTTGTAATAGCTTATAAAGACGTAGGTAATAGTAACTATGGAACAGCAATAGTTGGTACAGTGTCAGGTACATCAATATCCTTCGGAACTGCTGTTGTCTTTGAAAGTGCTGCCATAACTAGACTTAGCCAAGAAAGCATTTGTTTTGATAGCACTAATGGTAAAGTAATTATTGTTTATATGGATCAAGGAAACAGTAATAATGCTACCGCTATAGTTGGAACTGTCTCAGGAACAGGTATTAGTTTTGGATCAGGAAATGCTTTTTCATCAAATGCTATGCAAGGTGTAGCTGCAACGTATGATTCTCAAAATGAAAAAGTTGTTATACTTATGGGGAGAGGCTCAGGAGGCAGTTCACTTACAACAGTAAGAACTGGAACTGTTTCTGGAACATCAATTAGTGTTCAAGCGGATGGTTCTGCACAGACTCTTTTTGGTGGTCGGGCTAGAGAAAGAGATATTATAATTGAATATATTGGTGGTGGAAAGTCAATAATTGCTTATGCTAACGACACTGACAGTGAAAAAGGTTTTGTTGATTGCGTATCATTAAGTGGTGATACGTTTACTATTACTGCTGATGATGATCCTGGTACTCTATTTGATGAAGGTGATGTTTCTCATATGTCATCTGCTTTTGTTGCATCTAAAGGTCAAGTCATTATTACATATAGTGATGAAGATACAGACAATAGCCATCATGGAAAATATGTTGTTGTAACTAATCCGTCTGGTTTAACTGTTGAAGTAACAGATCCAGTAACTTTTGAAAGTGCTGCTACAGAGAATACTGCTGTTGCTTATGATACAAATGCAGAGAGAGCAGTTGTTGCATATCAAGACCAAGGTAACTCTTCATTTTTAACAGCAAATATTTTAACGCCAGGAGGTACTAACATCACCTCAGAAAACTACATTGGTATGTCGAGGGGCGTGGCTGTGCAGACAGGAGATGCGGCTTCGGCAGGATCTGCACAAACATTTCAAACAACCGCTAATGTATACACAGATTTAGTGTATGATTCAAACGCAGAAAAAATAGTGATTGCCTACGAAGACAACGATGACAGTAGGCGTGGTCGTGCTAGAGTTGGTACAATTACAGGTACAGATATAAGCTATGGCACTGAAGCTACGTTTTCAACCAATTCAACAAACGACATTGGTATAGGCTTTGATTCAAACAGTAATAAGGTTTTGATTGTTTATACGGATGTGGGTAACTCTAGTTACGGCACTGCTATAGTAGGAACTGTTTCGGGTACAGATATTAGTTTTGGCAGTCCGACTGTTTTTCACTCTGCTAGTACGATAGGTGAAACTAGGGTTGTTTTTGATTCAAGCAGTAATAAGTTTGCCGTTATTTACTTAGATCAAGCTGATTCAAACAAAGGTAGAGCAATAGTAGGAACAATTTCTGGAACTTCCGTATCATTTGGATCAGAGGCAACTTTTAGTGATACAACTGTAGGATCGGAGTTTGGTGCTACTTTTGATAGCAATTCAAATAAAGTGGTTATTGTTTACAGAGATAGCGGAGGAAGCACTCATGGTGAGTGCATAGTAGGTACAATCTCAGGTACAGACATAACGTTTGGCTCATTAACTGCCTTTAATAGCGCAAGCACTGGCTATCCAAATATTTCTTTTGATGCGACAACAAACAAATGTTTAGTTGTTTATAGGGACAATGGCAACTCTAATTATGGTACTGCTATAGTAGGCACTGTATCAGGAACTTCTATAAGTTTTGGATCAGAGGCTGTTTTTAACGCAGCTTCAACTGAATACTTAAGTCCTGCCTCTGGAAATGGTAATAATACTATAGCCTACAAAGACAGCGGTGACTCTAACAAATTAAAATTACAAACCGCTGTTATTTCTGGTACTTCAGTTTCATTTGGATCAGACATTTTTACCTTAGATGATGCAGTTGTATATTCTAGAAATGCTGCTGCTGGAACAAAATTTGTTGTTGCAACGAGAGCAAGTAGTTCACCACATGGGATTGCTTATGTTTTTCAAACAGACACAAGAGTAACCACCAGAGGCCAAGTAGCAGGCGGGGGCAACGCATCAGTAGACATAATAGGCTCTGTATCAGATAACCAGATTGATCTTACCACAGGACAGCAATACTTTGTACAAACAGATGGAACGATAAGCACAACAGCGGGTAGCCCAAGTGTACTGGCAGGGACAGCTATCTCTGCAACCGAACTCGTAGTAAAAACATAGGTGATGAATGCCACTAACCAAACTTCAGTTCAAACCAGGTGTCAATCGAGAGACTACCTCTTACACGAATGAGGGCGGTTGGTTTGATGTAGACAAGGTACGCTTTCGCTTTGGTATGCCTGAGAAGATTGGTGGTTGGCAGAAGTTTAGTGCATCGTCGTATCTTGGCACCGCCCGGGCAATGCACCCTTGGGTAGCCTTAGACAACAGCCGACTAATCGGCATCGGCACATCGTTAAAATATTACATAAATCAAGACGGTGGTGCTTATAATGATATTACCCCAATAAGAAACACAACATCTGCGGGAGATGTAACTTTTTCTGCAACCAACGGCTCTTCGACCATTACCGTAACAGATACAAATCATGGCGCAGTTGTGAATGATTTTGTTACATTTAGTGATGCGGCAAGTCTTGGTGGCAACATTACAGCGGCAGTGCTGAACCAAGAATATTATGTGACACAAGTAATAAATGATAATAGCTACAAAATTGTAGCCAGAGCCGCAGGGACTACAATATCACAAATCACGGTCAACGGTGCTTTATCTCCAAGCCAAGTGAACGCAAACTCTTCTGACTCCGGCAACGGTGGTAGCTCTACTGTGGGTGCGTATCAGGTTAGTGTTGGTTTGGATACAACTGCAACAGGTGCGGGTTGGGGTGTTGGTACTTGGGGGCGGAATGGTTGGGGCCAAGCAGCTACTACGCCGATTGTTACAAATACATTGCGTATATGGTCACACGACAACTTTGGTGAAGACCTGCTCATTAACGTCCGTAATGGCGGCATATACTATTGGGATAAAACAGGTGGTTTTGCGACTAGAGCCGTAAGCTTAAACTCTCTTGCCGGGTCAACAAAAGCACCGTCTATTGCAAAGCAGATCATGGTGTCAGACAGAGACAGGCACATCATTGCCTTTGGCTGCGATCCAGAAGCTACTCCGGGTGTGCAAGATCCACTTGTAATACGGTTCTCGTCTCAAGAGTCTTTAACCGATTGGGCGTCTACTGCAACTAATACCGCAGGAGAACTTAGACTTGGGTCTGGTTCAGAGATTGTGACGGCTGTAGAAACAAGACAGCAAATCTTGGTGTACACTGACGAATCCTTGTACGCCATGCAGTTTTTAGGACCACCATTTACCTTTGGCGTTAACCTTGTGTCAGAAAACATTACAACTATGGGGCCGCTTTCCGCAGTTGCCGTAGAAGACAACGTGTTCTGGATGGGGCTGAAAGAGTTTTATGTGTACGGTGGTACGGTACAAAGACTGCCTTGTTCTGTAAGAGACTTCGTATTTGATGATTTTAATCTTTTACAGCGAGAAAAAGTTGTAGCCGCAACAAATACCGCTTTTTCTGAGGTGTGGTGGTTTTATCCATCAAAATCTAGCGACACAAATGATAGGTATGTAGTTTACAACTACGAGCAACAGGTTTGGTATTATGGGGCACTTGCTAGAAGCTTTTGGATGGATCGTGGTATCTTCGACAACCCTATTGCAGCAGGGCCAAACAACTATCTCTACACTCAAGAGTCTGGATTTGATGACGATGGGTCTGCACTTACTGCATATATTGAATCAAGCCAAATGGACATTGGAGACGGGGAGCAGTTTTCTTTTATCCGTCGCATGATACCAGATTTAACATTTCGAGGATCCACTGCGGGCAGTCCTTCTGCAAACATAACAGTAAAAACAAGAAATTTCCCTGGGGGCAACTACTTACAGTCAACTTCTAGTGCTGTAACAAAGTCGGCATCCGTACCTGTCGAGCAGTTTACGGATCAGGTGCATTTGCGTTTGCGGGGTAGAAGTTTCGCAGTTAGGGTAGAGTCAACAGCAACGGGTGTTGGATGGCGGCTTGGCTCTCCTCGGTTGGATATACGGCCTGATGGGAGAAGATAGTGTCCAGAAACCTGATTTTACCCTTCTTTGCCGTACCTCCGACGCAGTACGATCAACAATACTTCGCGAACCTCACGCGAAGTTTTGCTATTTACATGGAGCAACAACAAAATCCGGGCGAAGAAAGGGCGACAAGACTGACCCTAACAGACTTACAAACGGACGATTCGGGTTTAGAAAATGGAGCATTGTTTCAACAGGATGGATTTGTTAAGATAGCTTTAATACATAAACCGCATGTGCGCGGCTCCGGTGCAACAGGTGCGGTAGGAACAGTAACGGTGACAACGACATGAGTGATGACACAATTTTAATAATGTCGAACGGTTCTAAGTGGAAACCCGCGACAAGTTCTGATATAGTACATTGTGTACACTGTGATAATGCAGTTGATACACCCGCAGAGGTTGCGAGTTACCCCGATGGTAGTTGCCCAGATTGTGGTAAATCGTGGACCGGCGCAGAGCGACGCAGTACCTCTATAACCGTAACTGCCCCCGAAGCAATCTCAGGAGAGGCGTAATGGCCCGAGCGCAAGAGTTTGAAACAATTACAATGCCCGACCAAGGTATCGGCTCGTTTTTAACATCTAACATGGATGAATTTGACGACAACCGGATTATGTTTGGTCCGGAAGAGGGCATTAATTCGATGAAAGAAGTTGCAGATCGCATGGCTTCTATGGGTCGTAATGGAGACAATTATATAATTCATGCAACAGAACAAGAAGTTGTTGTGCCTCGGGATGTTGTTGAAAATAACCCGGAACTTGTTGGTCAAATCAAGCAAGCGATTGCCGCAGATGGAACTGATCCAGAGCGTTATGTTGTTGGTTCGCAAAGCAATTCAATAAATCCTTATACCGGGCAACCTGAATTTTTTAAATTTATAAAAAAGTTAGTAAAAAAAGTTAAAAATGTATTAAAGAAATCTGCTAAAATTATACTGCCCATCGCTATAAATGCTCTTGCTCCAGGATTAGGTACAATTTATTCTGCCGCTATAGGGGCCGGAATTGGTGGATTAATACAGGGCGAAAGTATAGGGGATGCGCTAAAAAGCGCAGCACTTGGAGGAATTACTGCGGGAGTAGCTTCTGGAGTTTCCGGTGCTTTCCAATCTTTAAGTACAGACCAAACACTTGGTCAGGGTTTCATGGCAGGGTTAAAAGGGGGCTTGCCTGCTTCTTACAGTGGCTCTGGTTTGAAAGGTGCACTGCCAAACGTAAGTGATTTTGCCTTGCGAAAAGCGGGAGACCCGTTTTTCATGGGAACAGGTTTTGCGGGCACCCAAGGATATACAGATTTAGTCGCAAAGCAAATAAACTCAGCCGGAGGAGAAGGTATTGCGGGAGTGCCTAATGCAAAACAAGCTGCCGATGCTGTAGAATATCAAACCAATATGGCAAAACTGGGGACTCCGGTTACAAACGAAGAAGCCTTAAAAGCCGTTAGTGGTATGGGTTTTGGTAAGAAAGCACTATTATATGCCGGTCTAGGTCTTGGGACTGCGGCTGCTACGGGTGCGTTTGATGAAATACCAGCAGGAGAAATAGATCTTACTAATCTTGGCGTAAATGTGGGTGGTGATGGAACCGGTGAGCTTGGAGCAAATCCATTAATGTCGGGGACAGCCCTTTTTAATCAAAACCCGGCTCCTTACACGATCAGTCAACCTGCCCCAACAACGTTTTTCTCGCCTAGTCAGATCATGGTGCCTGGAGCAAATCTATATGGCAGCGGCCCGGGGAGCTTATCAAATCTCTACGCAAATTTAACACCCGTGGGCGCAGGAACAATCACCCCCGCCGCGACAACCACTCAAGAGGTGACAACTCCTACCGATCCAGAAGTCGCACAAGTTCAATTAGCGGGATTTGACCAACGTTTTACAGGCATGACACCGGCAGAGCTATACGGACTTGATGCAAGTGGGGGCGTTATACTAAGCCCGTACAGAGAAGATGAAGTAGTTCAACAAGCAGAATTTGTCGCCGACGGGGGACCAATGAGCCGCAAAGGCCAGCGGGACATGGCTTTGAGCGATTTCCCTAGAAGAACCGGGGACATTCAGGGCCCTGGAACCGAAACATCTGATGACATTCCGGCCATGCTTTCTGATGGTGAATTTGTCATGACTGCTCGGGCGGTAAGAGGTGCGGGAGACGGTAATAGACAAAAAGGTTTTCAAAAGATGTATGATATCATGCGATCTTTTGAGGGAGGGGCTGTAGCGTAATGTCCACAAATCCAAATCAAACCACAAGTGTACAAATTCAACGACAAGATCCGGACATTGAAGCGTATCGAGTTGGGTTATTACAAAGCGTAAGAGAGTTTATTGACAAACAAGTCGCTGCGGGCATGCCCCCGGCTACCGCTTATCAAATAGCGGGACTTACGCCTGCTGAAAGTGCAGCAATTGGTGCCGCTCAAGAGGGTATTGGGACATACCAACCTTTTCTTCAGGCTGGAGAAGCGGCAATACAGGGTGGGCAAAACATTGTCACACAGTCGGCTATACCGGCTTTACGACAAGCAGAGGTGACAACCGGACAAGGACAAGACATAATTAACCAAGCCGCACAACTTGCTGCGGCGCAGCGTGGCGTCCCATATACTTATCAACAAGCGGCGGCACAAACTGCTGCGGGTATAGGTGCGTTTAATCCTTTTGAAGAACAAGTGGTGCAACGAAGTCTTGCTGATATTGCACGTCAAGCTGGACTACAACAGCAAGGAGTACGGGCCCAAGCCGTCGGCTCGGGGGCCTTTGGTGGTTCACGCCAGGCGGTTGCAGAGCAAGAACTTTTTAGAAACGCACTCGACCAAATGGGTAGAACCTCGGGTCAATTAAGGCAGGCGGGTTTTGACGCCTCAATGGCTCGACGCCTTCAAGAAGCACAGTTGATGGGTAATTTAGGTTTACAGTTTGGTCAATTAGGTCAATCAGATGTAGCTCAACTGGGTGATTTGGCTGGACGTCAGGTTGCTTTGGGTCAAGGGCTAGGTTCATTAGCCGCACAATATGGCAACTTTGGAACTAATTTAGGTCAACTAGGTGTGCAGCAAGCTGGTATTGGAGAAATAGGGCAAAATATTCGTCAGAACCAAATTAATGCTGCCCTACAGGCCGGCAACATCCAACGTGGTGTGGCACAAGCGGGTCTTGACGCAACAAGGCTGACCAACGTCCAGGCACAACAATATCCGTATCAACAATATGGGTTCTTGTCTGATATTTATGCGGGTGTTCCAACATCACAGTCTGTAATCACGGCGTCGGCTGCGCCACAAACTTCACCTTTCCAATCAGCATTGAGCTTGGGTATTCAAGGACTTGGCGCTGCTGCTGGAGCAAGTAGAATGGGACTTTTCTGATGAACGAAGGATTTAAAGCACTTCCAGAATATGTGCAAAGAAAAATCGACCCCGAAGCTGCCGAAAAATTTTATGGCGGTGGGTCTGTAATGGAACGTCCATTGTTTCGACAAATGGGAGGACCGGCCGCACCGCCTATGATGGGAATGCCTCCAAGTGTTTCTCCACAAGAAGTTCAACAAGTTGAAGCGATGGAAAACGTTGCAATGCAGCAAGGGCAGCAAATGGGAGAGCAGCTTGCCTCAGAAATGTTGAATAAAATAGATTCTGCGGAAGATCCTAAATCTATGATTGATGCGATTAGAGGTAATGAAAAGCCCCTGGAAGCGCGGTACGCGGAACTTGCTGGGTATGTAGGAGAAGCCGACGCAAACAAAACACCTGAAAGTGTTCTAGCAATGGTGCAGCCAACGATTATGATGACTGAAGAAGGTGCCATTGATAGTGGTGTCGGCGAATTGATGCAAAACTTGGTAAAAGACGTTGATATGTCTGCTGGCACTCCAATGACCCAAGGAGTTGGTGAACTAATGGCAATGGGGGCGGGCAACACTCCACCCGCAAATTTTAACCAAGGTGGACCGGTAATGGTCCGAAAGTTTCAGGCAGGAAGTCCTCCAACCGGAAACAAAGACCAGCCTCTTGAAACAACAACACTTCTTGATTCCGACTTTACTGTTCCGGACATGAAAGATTCATATGCGGCTAATAGAGCTTTATTTTCTTCTATTTTAGGGAGTGAAGCAGATCGTAGCGCACAATTGGCAGATCAAAGAAAACTTGCCCAAGCACAATTCTTTTTTGACCTAGCTAACTTTGGGGCTCAATTAGGCGGGACAACGCAAGGCAGAACTTTAGCTGAACGCATATCAAACGCGGCTACTCAGTCTCAAGTCTTTGATCGGTTAGGAGCAAGAGGAAAACAGTTTTTTGATGCTAAAACTGCTTTAGACACAGAGAGAAAAAATCTTGATTTAGCGGCTTTACAAGCAACGCAAACCCAACAAGCGGCAGCAAT
>Ga0181369_1000530_pt1 | contig 10800 bp, 18 predicted proteins | sample LowvirmetaG_8_FD_130088 | JGI IMG/M metagenome (GOLD analysis project Ga0181369, IMG submission 130088) | Marine viral communities from the Subarctic Pacific Ocean - Lowphox_04 viral metaG | ecosystem: Environmental > Aquatic > Marine > Oceanic | place: Subarctic Pacific Ocean | collected... | reverse complement strand
ACTGTTCACGTAGTACAGACGGGATCATACAAGAAGAAAGACCGCTCTATCGGGTGGGAAGTCGAGAAAGGCTTCTCCGTTCCTAGGTTGGGCGGTTGGAAGTTTTCAATTAAGCCTCACGGCAAATCATACGACATCCAATGCGAGGAACTCCACTAAAAGAAACGAAGCTCGGACAATGGTTCAAAACAAAAGCACCGAAGGTCTTCGACCTCATCGGGGAGATTGTCCCAGGTGCGGACGCGCTGAAGGCGATCGCTGCGTTAATCGACAACACCGACACCAGCGACGAAGAAAAGACAAACGCGAAACTCTTGATGGAGGAGATAGCAAGTGCGGACAGAGCCAACGCAAGGAACCGAGAGATTGAGATAACGAAGACCCTCGGTCAACGGGATTGGATGCAAGTCTTTGTCGGGTCGGCTGCTATGATTATTGGTATCGTCATGGTTGTTTGGGCGAAGACCGGGGTACAAGACAAGGAGATTTTCTTTCACATCCTCGGTTTTGCTGAAGGGACTCTCGTTGGTCAAGTCGTGAATTATTATTTCGGTTCTGCGAAAAAGTAGTATCTTAGAGCGTTGCTTTGTTTGGGTGTAGACTACCCAGTGACGTTTGTACGAAGAAGGGAGGCTCAACGGGGTCTCCCTTTTTTTGCGTAAAAAAGAAAAATAATTTGCTTTTGTGCTTGGATAACGAAATAAGTTGCGTATCATTGCCCCATGAACGACAACAAACAAACAAACAACACTATGTCAGATAGTAAAATATACACAGAGCGAGAGTTGTATAATCAAACAGAGTTTGATCATTTAGGCGAAGCCGACTTAATAGAATTTGATGCGGCAAATCCAAATTGTGAAGGATTTGTTCTTTTAGGTTGGGATGAAATAGGTATGTTCACCAAAGGCATGAAAAAACCCCGCTATCGATTTGAAAAAAACTAAATTAAATCCCCTGCCTTCGGGCGGGGCTTTATTTTTATATCATGAACGACAAACAAACAGCACTAAAGCAAGCGTTTCTGACCTTGCACGCTCTCCGAGAAGAGCAACCCACAACCCACCGTCTCACACGAACCGCGCTGAAAATGGCGATGGATATCGTAGAAGAAAACATCGAGCAATGAGCCACAGCCAAGAAGAGAATTGGGTCACGGGTAAAACGCATACGCGCTCCGCATCAGCATACCGAACAAGTATATGGACACCCGTTGACGAAGAAGACCTCGATAACAACCGACAGAAGTATATTGACGCAGGTTGGAAGTCGTATTGTTGGACGAAGGGTTACGGAGGAGGAGACAAGCACTTCCTCTCCAAGCTACCACGGGACGAGTTCAAAGAACTCATTTACGTCAAGATGGATTATCCGAACTTCTGTTTATTCTATGATATCAATGAATGAACTCCGACCCGATGCCGCAGCGTTCTACAAGTGGGCGCAGGCAGAACACAACTCAGAAGATATCGACCGCCTTATCTTCGACCTCGAAAGTACTCTCGAACAGTTAAACAAAGCAATCAATGAGAAAGCCAATATGCGTACGAAGTAGCGTGAACGTAAACCCCGCGAAGGATTATAACGACTTCGCAGCAAACCTCCGAGATGAAGACGCGGAATTCGACCGCCTCATCTCTCAACTCAAGGAACACGTCCGAATAAACAGAACGAAATGATAAGTGAATGCTGTGGCGCACCACAATTCGGAGACTGGGACATATGCTCCGAATGCCTTGAACATTGTGAATTTGAAGAAAATTTTTAACCCCCAAAACCAAAGAAAATGGGACAATCTAAAATCAAGACCATTCAACCGAATGGCACCTATGACAGCCAAAACGGCTTGATGTACAAGTTTGAAATCGAACTAGAATCCGGAGAGAGCGGTGAAGTATCTGCAAAGAGCGAGAACCGTTGGAGTGTTGGAGACGAAGTAGAGTTCGAAGTCACCCCGTCGAAGTGGGGCGATAAGATGCGACTATCGAAGCCAGGGTTTAACTCGAATCAATCGAAGGCAAACAACCCTGACATCCAAAAGAGGATTGACGCAAGTTGGGCAATCGGTCACGCGATTAACCAAGAGAGCGACCCTGAGAAGATTCTCGAAGCTGCTGAGTTCCTTTTGTCTATCCGTTCAACCCTTATCTCCAAGCTATGAACTGGACAGCAACAGAAGACAAGCATCTCGTTGATACAATCAACCGCAACATCTACCGAGACAGCAAGCGTCCCATTCAGTGGAAGAATATCCGACCGATGGAACGTCACACCGTGGCAGCGATGCAAACGCGCTGGACTAAGTTCATCCAGCCGAATTACAACTTTAACGGCTATCGATACACGCCCAAGAAGAAGACCGTGAAGAGGAAGGTCGAAACAAAGCGCGTGAAGGTCTCTCGTTCGTTCTTTTGGGGCGCGTTAAAGGTTACCCGGTATGAATAATATAAAGATATTCCTTGTCAGGAACTACGGCTCTACATTGGGCGCAGCGGAGACGCTGGACGTAACCCCGAACACCGTTCGCAATTGGTGCGGACGCAGTCCACGTAATATCCTCAAGCACCTCCCGGAGATATCCCAGACGTGCGGAGCGACTTACGCGGAGATCGTCGAAGAAGTTTTGTTGTGTGAAAAAGAAGGCATCCAATAGCCCTTGAATTTTACGCTATAACTTTGACGGAATGAACGGAATATGGATACCCCAGGAGATTTGGTTGTTGGATGACCTCTCTCCCATGCAAAGAATTCTCCTCTCTAAAATTCACGCGCTCAGTCACAAAGACGGATCGTGTTGGGCGGGAGATGACTTCCTCGCTGAGTCTCTTGGGGTCTCTTCTCAGTATATCCGAAAGATGCGCAAAGACCTTTGCGAGACCGCACACATCAAATGCGAAGGGTACGGTCACCGAAGGAAGATGACGGTTCTTGTAGAAGCAACAATCGGAACAAGCAACGATCAGAACAAGCAACAATCGTTGCAAGAAGAAGCAACTATCGTTGCAAAAGTTGCAACTACTGTTGCAAAAGAAGCAACTACAGTTGCGCAGAGTATAGATAAGAGTAAAGAGAAGAGTAAAGAAGTAGTTAAGAGAGTACGTTTCAAGGAACCGAGTTTGGAAGAAGCGATGAATTCGTTCGAACTTGCGGGATCATCTCGCGACGAAGGCGAGAAGTTTTGGAACTACTACGAGTCTAACGGATGGAAAGCCGGCAGAAACAAGATGAAGAATTGGAATGCTGCCGCGCGGAACTGGATAAAACGAAGCAATGAATTTACAACAAACAAACAACCAGCTGCAAAGCAACCAAGTCAAGACCAGCTTACAGCATATCTCAAGCACGGGCATATATAAACCTACGAACGAACAAGCGTGGCAAGGAACAAACATCCTCACCGCACTGCGTCACCATCCCGAAGAGACTCGGGCGGCTGTCGTGACGATGATCAACAAGACGGTTCAATTTATAGACGCAAAGAAGACCCTCCACTCGTTCGAGGACATGGCACTTTGCGCAGAAACTATCTTCGAGGTCTTCCCGGTTTTGAAACTCGAGGAATTGCGGTTAATTTGCGAGAGGATGAAACAAGGGTATTACGGCAAATTTTACGAGCGTTTGAAGATACAGGAGTTCCGCGACTGCATCATCAAGCACGAAGAAGAACGCGCCTCGATTCTTGAACAACAACACAAGACCGTGACACGAGGAGCGGAAGACCCTACCAACGTCCCTGAATACGATCCCGAACAAGCTCGCCTCCAATGGCGAATGAAGAACAACCCCTTTTTGATACCTGGAAAGAATGACAGTAGCGAAAGCGAAGGCGAAGCTCGATAAGATATTCTCCCAGTTCATCCGGCTGCGTGCGGTCAACGATGAAGGGTGGGGAGAGTGCTTCACTTGCGGTCGCTTACGATTCTACAAGAACGCGGACGCTGGTCATTTTATGGTACGGCAAAAGATGCCCACCCGCTTCGACATTCAAAACGTACAGTTCCAATGCAAACGGTGCAACGGATTCGAAGGGGGAGCGCAATACGAGTTCGCCTTGAAGCTCGATGAGGTTTACGGAGAAGGGACAGCGGATCGCCTTGTTCGGTTGAGCAACGAAACGAAGCGATTTAGCGTTCACGAATTGGAAGCACTTTACAAAATATACAAAGAGAAGGTCGATGAACTCAGGAAGTCGAAAGGGTTGGAATAGCTTCTTAACGAAGCATTATTCAAAACTTGTCCGCATCGCTCGACGATGGACGGACAGCCCTTCCGACCTTGTACATCACACATACCTTCGTTGTTTAGACAAACGCTTCCCCGATGGGGATAACGAAAACCCGCTCGGGTACTTTGTGAAAGCGATGTACACCGAAGCCACACGCGGAAAATTCAAAGACTTATATCACGTCACCGATGCTAACCCCAAAGAACAAACCTTCGAAAACGACTGGACAAAAGCCATCCAGCGTGAACAGATGCAACTCATCCTTGACCGCCTATCCTGGTTTGATCGAACCATCTTCTCTCTATACCTGCAAGGGTGGAACATGGCTGACGTATCTCGACGGTCTAGCATTGGAGAATCGACCCTTTATCGCTCACTACACATCACCCGAAAAATACTAAAAGATGTTCTTCGTAACGGCACAAAAGAGGACTGACCGACTTAATATCTGCAAAGGCTGCGAACACTTCGTCGACAAGACCAAGAGTTGCGGAGACCTCGTGACAGAAGCCTTCACCGACTCAAAGTTGTGCGGCTGTCATATGCCCACGAAGACACGTCTCAAGGTTGCGTCCTGTCCTCTCGGTAAGTGGGAAGCAGAAATCAAACAAGCAGACATCGACGCGATAAAGACCTTTCTCCAGACAGAGAACCAATTCAGAACAAACGGACAACTCGCGAAGCTATACTCGAAGGTTACAGGAACGAACACCCAAGCAAGTCAATGCAGTTCGTGCAACCGTCGGATGCTCGCGGAACTACAAAAACTCATAGACGAAACAGAATGAGCTACACAGCAACAGAACGGGAAATCATAGCGGAGAACATACGCCAGTTCCTCAAACAAGACAAGAAAGAGAAGTTTGAACACCAGCACTTCGGAGGAGACCCCTTCCTCGTTAAGCGTGTTCTTCCCATGACACAATACGACAAAGAGACCCTGGAGAATATCGCGCGAGATGTCGAGGGTAGAATCTTACACCCATGACTCATGGATCACTTTTCTCAGGAATCGGAGGCTTCGACCTCGCGGCTGAATGGTCAGGGTTTACCAACCTATTCAATTGCGAGTGGGAAGAATTCCCTCGCAAAGTCCTCAAGCACCACTTCCCCAATGCAGAACAATTCGGAGACATCAAAGAGTTCAACGCGACAACTTACTCTGGGAGACTTGATATCCTCTCCGGAGGGTTCCCCTGTCAACCTTTCAGCGTCGCAGGAAAGCGAAAAGGATCGGAGGATGAACGCCACCTGTGGCCAGAGATGCTTAGAGTTGTCGGAGAGTGTCAACCCCGTTGGGTCGTGGGCGAGAACGTTCGCGGGCTTGTTAATTGGTCGAACGGATTGGTCTTCGAAACGTGTTGCACTGACTTGGAAGCTCTTGGGTACTCCGTCCAATCGTTTATTGTTCCAGCTTGTGCCACAGGCGCACCCCACCGAAGAGACAGAGTTTGGATTGTTGCTCACTCCGACAACTTCAGAACCCGTTCACGACTTGGAGAAATTCAAAGCAAGAATGGAGAAGTATCCGAACGGTACAACGATGCCCAACCTTGCGACTCAAGTGGTGGGGATGCTTCCGACACCAACGATGCGGGACTACAAGGGCGCAAGGTCACAGGAATCAAGGGACGCGATGCAGCAAAACAGCAAAAGGGGCCTGACGTTATGCGATGCCCATGCGCAACCTGGGAAAACTTCCCAACTGTCCCCCCTGTTTGTGGGGGAGATGATGGGCTTCCCAAAGAACTGGACGGTATTACCTTTCCAAAGTGGAGAAGAGAATCCATCAAAGCATACGGCAACGCCATAGTTCCTCAAGTCGCAAAGCGTATATTTGAATCAATTAAAGACTATGAGAAACGCAAGAAAAGCCCTCCTCCATGCGAAGAACTTCCTTCTCATCACGGAGAACGATAAAGCAATTCGACTCCATGCCGGGGACGATCCCGCAACTTTACTTCTAACCTTAGCCGTCCACAACGATGAATTCAGATATACCCTCGAAGCCGTCTTGGAACAAGCAAATGAAACTCTCAGCGATCAGGGAGAATCCCCGGAATCCGAGGACGATTAAAGAGGAGAGGTTCGACAAGCTCGTTCAATCCATCCGAGAGTTCCCCGAGATGCTCCAAGCTCGACCCATCGTTGTCAACCCCGACATGGTTATCATCGGAGGCAACATGAGGTTCAAAGCGTGCAAAGCAGCGGGACTCACCGAGGCACCGGTCTATGTCGCTACATGGGGCGAACTGAAAGACCGAGAGTTTACGATAAAGGACAACACCAACGCAGGAGAACACGACATGGATATCCTCGCGAATGAATGGGATGCAACCGAATTGAATGATTGGATGCTCAACGTATGGAACCCCCAAGACGAACCCGAACAGAAAGAAGAGAAAGTTAAATGTGAATTATGCGGTAAATAATGGAAGCAATACAACTGGACAAAACTGACACCAAAAAAAGATTGATGCTCGAGGCTCTCGAGAAGTCACTCGGTATCGTCTCAACGGCTTGCAAGATGGTTGACATCTCAAGACAGACCCATTACGCATGGCTGAAGGCAGACGAAGAATATAAGAAAGCGGTCAACTCTATTCAAGACGGTGTTCTCGACTTCGCAGAATCGCACCTCTATAAACTCGTGAAGGAAGGCAACCCCGCAGCGACGATCTTCTTCCTGAAGACCAAAGGCAAGAAGCGCGGATATATCGAACGGCAAGAGATAGAGGTTCAAGAGAAGAAGCCGCTCTCATGGTTGGATGAATAAACTCCCCGCGACATATTACCACGTCAAAGAATGCAAGTCCAAGATTCAAATCCACCAGGGCGGGACACGATCCGGAAAGACGTACTCAATCCTGACGGCACTCATTGAGCTATGTCATAAGAACTCGGGTCTGGTCATCACCATATGCCGAAAGACATTCCCAGCACTTCGAGCGACAGCGATGAGAGACTTCTTCGAGATACTCAACAACGAAGACATCTACAACCCCGACCTTCACAACAAGAGCGACGCAACGTATCAACTGTGGGGGAATATGGTTGAGTTCATCAGCATCGACCAACCGCAGAAGGTCAGAGGACGCAAGAGAGACGTTCTATTCATCAACGAAGCCAACGAGATTAATCTCGAAGACTGGCGGCAACTCCTCCTCCGAACTACGGGGAGGGTACTTTTAGACTATAACCCCTCAGACGAATTCCATTGGATCTATGAAGAAGTCATACCACGAGAAGACGCGGAGTTCTTCCGCACCACGTACAAAGACAACCCGTTCCTCCCTCAAAGTGTGGTCATGGAAATTGAGCGGTTTAAAACAGCAGACGAGAACTTTTGGAAAGTATACGGTCTCGGAGAACGAGGAACATCACAAGCAACCATTTTCACCCACTGGAAAGAAATAAATCAGATACCCAATGAATTTAAACTCCTCACAACGGGCGTTGATTTCGGATATACAAACGACCCAACAGCAATCGTCCGAGTCTATACAGACGGACACGGATTCGCAGTCGACGAAATCTGCTACGCGACGAGACTCACTAATTCAGATATATCAAAAGTCCTCCGAGATAATCAAGTCGATCGATCGGATGTTGTTATCTGTGACTCCGCTGAGCCAAAGAGCATCGATGAGATACATGCTCACGGATTCAATACTCACGGAGCAAGAAAGGGAAAGGATTCGGTTAAAAATGGAATCCAGTTCCTCCATTCGCGACCGCTTCTTGTCACAGCTCGGAGTGTGAATCTCATCCGGGAACTCCGAAACTACAAATGGAAGGAAGACAAGAACGGGAAGCAACTGAATGAACCCGTTGATAAATTCAATCACGCGATCGATGCGATGCGGTACGCGATAACATTCAACCAAACGAACCCGAACTTTGGCTCGTACGCTATCGGGTAAGGAAACCAAACAAATCAAGTTATTAGAATGATGGAACTTAAACTCCCGCACCGATGGTCTGACCTCTCACTCGGAGAACTCCAGGTCATGATGACCGCAGACAACCCACTCGAGAAGATATCCATCTGCTCGGGGTACTCGGTGGAGAAACTGCGTGCGATGCCTCAGAAGCTAATAGAAGCCGCCTCAGCGCATTTAGACAATCTCCTGACCCAAGAGACCGCACGTCACGAGAAAGTCGTTGAGATGGACGGAAAACGCTTCGGCTTTATTCCGAACTGGGATGAGTTCACCGCGGGCGAGTGGATCGATATGGAAAACCACCTCGAAGACTTTTGGGCAAACGCTCACAAGATTACCGCTCTCCTCTATAGGGAAGTGACCTATGAACTCGGAGATAAATACGAGATAAAGAAGTACACCGCCAAAGAGGACGCAAGCATATTTGAAGAGATGCCCGCTGACCTTATCTCGGGGATGCTGCTTTTTTTTTGGACTTCCAGAAATCAACTGCTTCACGATATGCAGTTCTCTTTGCTGGAGGTAGCGGACAAAGCGATCCAGTCGGTGAAAAATGGGGATGGTATCACCTCCTCTACTCCCTCGCAGGGGAAGACATTCTCAAGATGGACGCGATTACGGAACTCCCTGTCCAAGTCGTATTCCAACACCTCAGCTATCTAAAAGACCGAAGCACACATGATCACGTTTAACAACATCGTAGAAAGGTTCGAAGTATTCGCAGAGAATCACTTCTTCATCAAGAGCTTCTCGTTCGGCTCTCCGGATGATGTAGACCTCGCAAAGTTTACCGACTTCCCTTTGCTTCATATGGTTTATACCGGGGCAGCGTATGACACCGGGACAAAGACTTACAACATCGAGGTATATATCCTTGACGTACCCGCAGACAAGAGCGACAAGGTAGAACGACAAAAGGAAGTCGTATCCGATGCGGAGCAATGCGCGGAGGACATTATCGCAGATATCCGAATGGGTGGGAATATCTTCACGTTCGCCCAGGATTATGAGGTCGTAAACGCTACAACAACCCCACTAGAAGAAGAGACGAAGAACGTCCTCTCGGGTGTTCTGTTGGATTTATCTGTTGCTATCCCTTACGAGTGGGACGCTTGTAACGCTCCTATCGATGGGGTAAGTCCCGAAGGGGGCGATGAACCGTCTTACGCTCGACGTGGGTTCTTGCGTATGTTGACGGTCGACGGCACAACCGATGTCCTGAGCGTTCGCACCATCAAAGTAAACAACGGCACTTTGACCGATGACGGAGACGGGGTCGTTACTCTTGACACGGGAGGGATTGACACCCTTGACGATTTAACCGACGTTGATATCAATGACCCTGATCAAGGCGATGTCTTGTCGTATAATGCAGGTGTTCAGAAGTGGATGGTCAACGGTGGTCTCCAAGAGCTTCTCGCACGGTTTAGAGCGAGCGGAACAGGAGCGCAGATGTACGACACCCTCAACGATACAACGAAGGGTTATGTCGACGTTCTAGCCAATAGCGCAAAGATGGCGGTCAACCTCTCAGGTCTGACAGTTACCGAAGCAAGTCCAGGTGTTATGTCCTTCACGGTTGCAGCGGGTACCGAAGGGAACGAGGTTGAGTTCGAGGCTTTAACTATCGAAGGGAGCGACGCAGTTTCAACGGTCGCAGATATAAACTTCAAGCAAGGAGCGTTAACGTATTGGGAGAACGCGACGGGCAAGATTTGGCTTCGCGCTCCTAACGCTGGAAACATCACTGTACTTCTTCCAAGCTCAACGGGTACGCTGGCACTTACGACCGACATCCCGAACGTACCTGTCGATTCGGTAAACGGTCAAACGGGCGTTGTTGTATTGGATACGGGAGACATTGATGAGAACGGGAATCTCTACTTTACCGATGCACGGGTTGCAGCGAATGCGGCTGTCGCAGCTAACACGGCAAAGGTGGGTATCACCCCTACGCAAGCGAGCGAAATCACAGCCAATACTGCAAAGGTTGGGATCACTACTCAACAGGCTACCGATATCACCGCAAACAATGCGAAGACAGGAATCACACCCACCCAAGCGGGAGAGATAACCGCAAACACGGCAAAAGTCGGAGTCATAGCGGGAGGAACATCGGGACAAGCTCTCGTGAAGGCAAGCGGCACGGATTACGACCTTGAATGGGCAGACGCTGCAAGCGGGGTGCAATACCATGAACGTTTTGCAACAGACGCAGAGACCTTCCGAAGCGGTGCAACAGATACGGTTGAGCTGTACTACACAGCCAAAGCGGACGGAGACGGACTCGCAGAAGATGCAGAGAGCGACACCCCAACAGCGGGCAAGGTTATCAAGAGGAAGATATATTACTCAGAGGCAGCGTTCGCAGATCCCGACACGGGGACTTGGGTAGAGTTTACAACACTCGCTGACGATATTACATTCGCTAACGCAAAGGCGGCTCTTTTGGAGTATCTCAAAGCGAGGACGGGCGGCACTGTACCGATAAGCCTCAAACAAACTTGGGAGGAGGTTACAGCAGCTCCTGCGTTCACGGGGTTACTCAACGAGACATATGGCAGCGGAGCGGAAGCCGCGTATTCAACGCGAAGGCTGAACGGGCTGTACTCAGGCGATTGTATGACTATT
>Ga0181369_1000529_pt1 | contig 10813 bp, 4 predicted proteins | sample LowvirmetaG_8_FD_130088 | JGI IMG/M metagenome (GOLD analysis project Ga0181369, IMG submission 130088) | Marine viral communities from the Subarctic Pacific Ocean - Lowphox_04 viral metaG | ecosystem: Environmental > Aquatic > Marine > Oceanic | place: Subarctic Pacific Ocean | collected 2015-11-29 | reverse complement strand
GTAGCATTAATACCCAATTCAAGTATTTCTGAAGTGGCGTCTGCACCATTTAATTGTATAATATTTCCTGAGTCTGCTCCAGGTGTTAAAATTAATTTGCCATTTGAATCTATACGAAGTCTTTCACTACCACCTGTCAAGAAACTTAGAGTATTGGATGCAGCACTATCTACGGTAGCGCCAGTTCCTACTTGAACACCTTTATCTGTAACTTCAATACCATTTCTCGCAGTAATCAGACCTACCGAATCTACGTTCGTTACATCTTCATAGGTCAGAGTACCACCAACCGAGACAGTACTAGAAAAAGACGCTGCTACACCAACTAAGGTTCCAGTCGTAAGACCAAAACCAGCATTTGTAATCTTAGTAAATGACATCAGGTAATCTCCATGATTGTAAGAGCTGCGTCAACACTAGTATTAGTGTCACTGTTTACTCTCACACAATCTCCGGATTGCAGTACAACTTTATTACCCTGCATGAATTCCAAAGAAGAACCTTGTGGGAGAGGGGCATTCTTTAGGAGATCAATATTTTCTCCACTCGCAGAGAGTCTCGTTACACCAACACCAACATTCACTCCCGAACCAGCTGTGTTCGCGAGAGTAATACCAATAACCACGGTGGTGGTTGAAGCAGGAACGGTATAGATACCAACTGTGGTAACTCCGATGTTTGCTTTAGTCTTTAGTTTAAAAGTGTTTGCCATTGTTTATTATCCGAGAGCAATTGCAAGAGCGGTGGCATCGTTGGATGCAGTCACCAGGACGCTGACGCCAGCGACATTAACTGCGCTAGAACTATTTATGTCGCCATGAACATCTAACACATGTTGTGGACTTGTGGAGTTGATGCCAGCGATTACGGAACTTCCAGCCGCAACCACGGTCATCATAGTGCCACCAAGACCAACATTTAATTTGGTCGAAGTTGTGGTGATACCTGTTGAGAAGATATTACCTTCGGGTGATAAGGTAATACCAGATCCAACCTTAACACCACTGTTAGTTGTAACAATACCAGTAATTGTTGCAGTGGTTGCTTTCAGTTGAGTGACAGTGCCAATGCCACTTAACTCCATATTATCCACGTTCAGATTACTGATGGTAGTAATACCACTCAGTGTAGAGTTAGTGGAATTTAAATGTGTAACTGTTGTTACACCAGATACGAAGAAGTTTGTTGCAGTAAGGAACCCAACCGTACTAACACCAGATGTAAACGAATTGGTTGCAGTCAGGAAACCAATTGTAGCAATACCAGTAACTTGGAGGTTACGAGATACTAATTCATCAAGGTTGATGTCACCACCAACGTTCAGATTACCACCAATATAAGTGTTATTAGTGACAGTCAGAACACCAACTGTTGCAGCAGAACCGACTGCAATATCCTTCTCAAATCTTACAAACTCTGCAAACTTGGAGGAACTCGTAAAGGTAGAAATACCAGTAACTGTCAGTGCGGCACCAACAGCTACATCTTTCTCGAACCTTACAAACTGTGCAAACTTAGAAGCACCAGTGACTGTTAATGCAGCTCCGACTGTTGCAGCTGCAGAAACGTTAATGTCACCACTGACTGTAAGTCCTGCACCAACTGTAATATCTGTCGCGGTTAATGATTTAACCGTAGAAAATCCAGTGGTAACATTCAGGGACGAAGCATTTGCACGTCCAAGCGTTGAAAATCCTGTGACTGTTGCATCAGTCGCAGTCATTGTGGTAACACCCACAGCACCTGCTGTGACGATACCAACAAACTTACCTACCCAACTTTCAACTTGACTGTCGGATAAGATTTTACCTCTTACATCTAAAGATGCAGTCGGGATTGTCGTCCCGATGGCAACTCTGTTATTCGCGGGATCAACAAAAAGCGTATTAGTGTCAACTTCTAATCCGTTTTTGACAACAAAGTTCTTGTTTACTGCCATCGGGTTTCACTCTCCACCCTTTTCTTTTTATTTATCAGATCACAGTGTTGGATAAACTGTGATCGTTCCAGCCATTCCAGAGTGTGAAGTACACTGATAATAAAGAGTGTTTGGTGCATCATGTGGAACTTCAAATCTTGTCACTCCTTGTGAAGCACTTCCAGTGACTGTTACACCATCAGTGTATGCAGTCCCACCAGTGTTCTGATATTGAAGTTGAATCCGAAGTGGATGTGCGCCCATGTTGTTTACAAACTCAACAATACTTCCTCTTGCAACATATAAAGTTGGATCATGTCTGGTGAATGTCATGCCACTACCAACGAATGTATAATCATTGGATCCGTTTGCACCCAAATACCATCTCTGATTTGCAGCATTAGAGACATCACCATGATATGTAAGGATGCCAACAGCATCTGTGGTGGTTACAATACCTGATGCAGAAATTGATGCAATACCAAGTGTAGTAACACCAACAACATTTAGTGTGCTCGTTCTTACATGTGTGGTTGATACACCAGAGATACCGGTTAGATTTGAACCATCACCAACAAAACTCGTGGCAGTAACAACACCGACTACATTTACTCCAGACTCACTGATTGTTACAGCAGAACCAACGATTGCAGTTGTTGCAGTTACTGCGGTTCCTGTCAAATTACCACTAAATGTGGTAGCTGTCAGAATACCACTAACAACTGCACCAGTATTTGCGGTGGTCAGTTTCTCAGAACCGTCGAAGTACAGTCCGACCGAACCATTTGCGGTTGCGACGATTGCATTCTCGTTTGTTGCAGTTCTGATGTTGATGTTGTTATCAGCATCGATGTTCAGAGCACCAGTGCTTGCATTTACCTGAAGATTTGCACCAGTGTTCGATGATACTGCACCAAGGAACAGTCTTGGTGATGTAGCTCCGTTATCAGTCGAAAGTCTGATCTTAGAACTACTACCGTTGATGAATTCAACACCGTTTCCAGCACCTGCACCAATTGTAAATGTAGCACCTGCACCGATAGTTGATACACCGATGACAGTTAATGTACTGGTTCTAACATCAGCAGTATTACCTGTTCCAGTCAGAGCCGAACCATCACCAACGAAACTCGTGGCAGTAACAATACCCGAATGAATACTGATACCAGATTCACTAATTGTAACCGCACCACCGACTCTAGCCTCAGTGGATGTAAGAATACCAACTGCGATTGCAGGAGATCCGGTCAATCCTTGTGCGACAGTTGCAATACCAGCTGTACTTGCATAACCAGCAAGGGTAGCATTAGTTGATGTACCAGTTAAATCACCAGTTACGTTACCAGTAAGACTACCAACAAAACTTGTGGCAGTAACAATACCAGATACAGCATTGATACCAGATTCTGTGATAGTAACAGCAGAACCAACCGTTGCACTTGTAATCGTGGATGTGGTGAACGTAGCACCAGTACCAGTGATATTACCTGCAAACGTGGTGGCAGAAACAATGCCCGATACTGTCAACTCTGTGGTTGGATTAGTGGTGCCAATGCCGACATTCGCAGTGGTGTTGATACCTGCGTTAGTATTACTCCAATAGTTTGTATCAGGACTGGAGATTGTTGCAATACCTGTGCTGTATTCGGCAGTAAGGTTAGAGTTGAAGTTGACTGTCGCAGCCATACCCAACGTTGTTCCATTGTTCTGAATGACGAATCCAGAACCAATACCAATTACACCAGTGATTTGAGAACCATCACCAACGAAACTCGTGGCGGTGATGATACCAGTGTTGATATTGCCGAAGGTTGTTGCAGTTAACGTACCGGATACATTTACATCACCCAGAACATCCAGAACAGCATTTGCACTCGTGGTGCCAATACCCAGTTTATCAACACTGTAGTTATTTGAGTTTACATCATTAGATACAAGACCGAATCTTCTCCAAACATTATCAGATGTGTAAAGCCAACCAGCATAACCACCTTGAGATGGTTTAGTGTTGAATGTAATATCACCAGCAGAACCACCCACAACAGGAGTAGAGATACCAACAGTGATCTTTCTCGCAGACTTAGCATCACCCTGTAACTGGATTGAATTAGTTTCAATACCTTCTTCAGATGTCGATGTAACCTTATTGGTGAACAGTGTGGGTCCATCAAACTTGGATAGTACATCTCTGTCTGTGCCACCAGATACTTTCAGACTATCTGCATAGGTTGTGTCTACCGTGTTTTCACCAGTTACTGTAGGAATTGGTGCGTCAAAGACTTCTTCCTCACCAGTGGTGCCCTTAATAACTTTGTTACCAACAAAGTATTCACCTACATCATTCAGACCAGTGTAATAGTTCTGACCACCATTTCTCTTCTGAGTCTGTCCAAGTTTTCTGTCTTCAGTAGAAAGAACCTTGGTTTGTTTCTCTGGTAGAGATACTGAATAGTTACCTTGACCAAAACCAACATATTCAAATGTCTGGTTTGCAGCACGAATCAAAGAACCTCTTCTTAATTCAACTGGAACAACACGAACTTTCTTGATGACAGTTCCAGCTGGGTGGTTGATGGATTCTGTACCAAATATACCTCTGAACACAGAGTTGATGGAGGTATTCTTGATTCTCATCATCTCGTTTCCGACCATGATGTAATCACCAATATTCAGACCACTTGCAGTTGCATTAGAGATACTGATCGAAGACGATGTAGATGTAATACCAGCAGACATTGTGGTAGAAATGCCAGCATACATGCTGTTCATTCTACTACCAACTTTCTCATCATCCTCAGTGATTGCACCATCATTAGATGAATAACCACCAGGCAGTGCAAAGACTTCTCCACTTAACGTTGGAGCAGTTGATGTCGATACACCCAGATTGACTGTAAAGGTAGACAGTCCAACATTCTCTTGAACTGTGAATGTACCCTTATAGGATGTCTGTCCGGCTCCAATTAGTTTGATCTTAGATCCGGTGAGGAATCCGTGTGCTGTGTTACCTGTTCCAACAGTTGCAATACCTGTGGTGACATCATAACTGATGGCAGTGACCCCAATTGAAGGTCCAACGAACGACATTGTAGCATTGGACATTGCAGAACCAACTACAATATTATTACTACCACCACCAAGACTTCTGCCAAAGTCAATAACATCAGTTGATGCAAACGAAACACTTCTTGCATCAGGTGTTGCGGTAACTCTAAACGTATCGTTCAGTTTTCTGTTTGTGTCAGAACGAATACCTGCAATTTGAATAACTTCACCAACACCATCATATACATTAGTGACCGTTACCATGCCAACAATATGTCCTGCGGCCGTGGTAACACCAATAACTTCCAGGGAATTACCAATACCGTATGCACCACCACCATTGATGATTGTGACTCCAGTGATACCACCAACTGAGTCAACAGTAATATTAGCAAGTGCTCCACCACCTGACGTGCTACCGATACCAACACCAATTAGTTTTGCACCATATAAAGTAGTTGGGGAACCAGATCCATAACCAATACCGGATGATGCAATACCAACGGAAACAATAGAGTTTAATTGGTGTTCAACAGTGAGATATGCAGTGTGTGCGAGTCCAGCACCATTATCAGATACAATACTCGTAATACCAACATTAACACCGTTCTCTAATAGGAACTTATTCGCAAAGTCTTTGGTAATGCTGTCTCTAATATCACTCGAAATAACTTTACCAATTGGTTTAGACTCAGCATGACTGAATGCAGCAATTGGGTCAGATGATGGATTATCTCTATCAACCTGAGGATACAGATCCTTGACTGGTTGAGAGAACTTAAATCCAGTGAATGGTGTTACTGTTGGAGATGCATTATAGTGCAGACATGTGAGGTGATAAACACCATCTTGTTCACCGGTAATATGTTCTTTAACTTCTTCTACATTATAGATGTAGAAAGATTTAGAATATTCGTTCTTCTCAAAGTTTGGTAGATCATCAACAGTACGAGTTTGATTACTCAGTGTTGAAGTTCCTGGATTGTTAGTCAGTGCATATTGGAAACCTCTGTCACTTGTAATACCGGTAACTGAAAAACGACCGTTAAAACCAGAGTTGCCAACACCAGTTGAATTATTAGATGATGTAATCTTGTTTACATTTACAACAGAACCAACAGTCAGATGATGTGGTTCTTCCGACATCACTGTTGCAACATTACTATTCCAGGAGGCCTCACTCAGGAAGTGGAAGTTTCTCTGGTCATCAATATTTGTCAGAGATGTTGTGGTGATTTCACTGTCATTAGCACCAGTTGTATCACTAGTTTCCTGCAGAACATAACCTTCAATAGGAGGTCTCGCAGTTGTGATACCTGCAGGAATGACATATCTTACACGATAGATCGAGTCATCAAGGTTTCTAGAGTTACCTTTTCTTGTAAAGTATGTCTTAGGTGTATTTGGTCCTAAAGCTGTTGTTCCAACACCAACTAAAGTTGGATAGATTTCGTTGTCAACACTGATATTAGAGACATTAACATACCAATTCTTATTGGTAGTATCAAACTGAACTGGGTGACCAATATCACCAGACTTCTTATCAGAAACTCTACTGACAACACTCAGTTCTCCACCAGTGTTATTGATGGTCAGAGCTGTTCCGTCCAGAGCATCATTCAGAGTTCTTGCAACCTTGATTGTGTTAGCATTTAGACTACTAACGATCGCAAAGTAAATTTCATTTTCTTCTAGACCATCAGGCAAGAATCCATTATCTGCAGTGATACGAATTGATTCACCATCAATCAAATTATGATTGGACTTCAGAGTTAAGAGATTCGAACTAATACTACTAACACCTACTGCATTACCAACAACATAAGATTTCTCACCAGTATCAGTTGTGATACCAGTTGCAGTTGGCATTACAATTTTAGAAACAAAGTCACCCTCGTTTCCATTAATATTCAATTGTACTCTTAGTCTATCATTAAGATTAGAACCAACACGGAAACCATCTAAGGTATGTGGAGGTGGTGCATCTTGATTGGTATATCCTTCGAAGTAAAGTCTTGTATTTGTTCCAACGCCAATTGTTTTATCTACATCAATTGATAGATAATCAACATTAGTTTCCCCGTCAGTGATTTCTTTAGGTGGAATGATATGGGTGATATATGCGGCATTATCAGGACCAAATGCACTCTTCTTGAAGCCCTCAGACATCAAGGCATTTTCACCAAAGTTTGCATTACAATTGGCGAGTGATAGTTCACCACCACTCTCTGCAACATACTGATTGTTATGTCCAATCGCAAAGACAGAAACTGCCTGCATAATAGAGTCATTCGACACTTTGACGTGTGAAGACTTATATTCTGGACGATAGATTGCCTCAGGGTCCAGGTGCAGGTTATCTACAGCAGTGTAGTCCTCATACTGCCCAGAGGTTGTGTTATAACGAACAAAAGCCTTATCGTCTTTCTGAAGTGCGTTACCTGTGAATTGTGCTAATAGACCACTCTTAAATCCAGTGACCTTAGAACCATCCAGGTGAATACCATTCATACCAAAGACAGATCTCTTCGACAGATTGAAGAGATAAGGAGACGCAGAGTTGATTGTATCAATCTCGATATTTACGTCTGCACTCGTCAAAGTAGGCAGAGGATTATTCGGTGCAGATGGTACAACGTACTTAAACTGAGTTGAAGATACAACTTCAGCTACAACATGAATACCATTATATCCAGCAGTTCCAACACCAGAGATACGTACTGGTGTATCGATAGACAGATCAGTCAGAGAACCATTCAGATCAACCGTAATTGTGGTTGAGGATACTGCACCTGTACCAGCCTTAATAGAGGAGATACCTACCTGTTGACCTTTAGAACCAACAATACGATATTCTTCGACTCTTGTTTGGAAATCCAGAGAACCTGATGGAAAATCTGGTTCAATAGGTCTACCAGTACCAACATCATAAACATCACCAACCTTTTGATAATACATATCAAGGTCAGTTGATGTTGAACTGATGTTCAGGAAACCGTCATTGATTGTAATTGCATTCGCGCCATCAACATACTCAAAACAAGTCAGTTTATGGTGAGAGAAATTTGGAGTGTATAAGTTACTTGTATAATCTTTATAAACGTTACCAGATGGATCACCATCAAATATGGTAAATTGTGAAATATAACACGCACCAGTCAGTCTGAAGATTGCAGAAGTTTCAATTGCATTGTTCTCTGGATCTGGAACATATTTTGGACGAATCTTAGTCTTACGCAGGTCCTTACCTACGATAGATGTGCCTCTGGGGATGATAATACCACCACGGACACTATTGAGTTTGAATAGTTCGTTATCAGCTGATGTTAGATCAAAGTTACTACCAAGACCAAAAGGACTTAGAGTCTGGTTTTCTTGACCAAATCTCGTATAATATCTGGCCTGATTACTTGAATCATACGGGATATATCCAGGTCGGTTGTCAACTACGTGCGTACCAGCAGCAAGGATGATCGTCGTTTGATCGAACTTATCATTTCTCTGTCCAGCAACATAAGAAAATCTAGCAGCCTCAATGAGAGCTCTCTGGATTGTCTTGAATGGTCTGGTTTGAGAATTGCCCTGGTTCTCAATGCTGTCAGTTGCATCCAATTCGTTTGGATCAACGTAGATAACATTGCCCTGAATATTCTTGAGAAAGTTCTCTAGTCTTGAGAGAGGCATTATGCTACACTTTTTTGATTATTTATTCAGTAACTATACTTGCGCCAGAGAATCCTCCATTTGTACCATCCGCATTGGACATAGTGTTATTTGCGGTAGTTTTACTGCTGAATATTTTTCTGTCTTCAAAGTCATCTGACCATCTATTACCTTCAACATAATATACAGATGTATCTGGTTGAAGTGCAGCTGACTTCTTAATGTGATAATTAGCCATGTCTGGTTTTTTAGTTATTTATCAACCTTCGAGGGCAGCAACTTTAGCTTCAAGAGTTTCAATACGTTCCATCGCTTCTTGAAGTGCGACTAATGCTTTCATGGTAAGGATAGAGGATTTAACAGCCTTTTTCGCGTTACCTGGTTCACCTGGTGTACCAGCATCATAGACAAGGCCGGGACTTGTAAGTTCTAACTCTTGGGCAACAACACCAATCTGCGTAAATGTCTCATAACCAGTAGATTCCTTAAAGTTAAACTTACGGAATTTAACAGCCTTAATGTCATCCCATTGTGAAGGAGCATCAACAATATTTTCTTTAAGGGAGATATCGGAGATTTGAGTGTAACTACCATTTGTGTTTACGATATTTCCATTTGTATAACAGGCCATTGATACCGTACCGGTCAATGTACCAGAAGAACCAAATCTGCCTACAAAGTTTGCAGTAGTTGTTCCAGCCGATCGTGAGTTAGATATATCAAATCCATCAGTACCAGCTGAGGCGTATTGCATCACCTTTCCATTGCTGTCAATTACAAAACGCCTTACTTGTGATGTTGAACCATCGGCAACAGTGTAAAAATCAATACGGCTGGACTTAGATGATGAGGTGTGATCGTTGTCGGCATAAGATCTTATACTTGCACATGTATGACCAACACTTCCACCATTTCCTGTAAATAATATTTGTCCTAAGTCATTATCTTGAAGGACAGTAGTATCACTTCTTCCTAGATTAAGTTGACCACCATTGCCATTAACAACTTGAAGATCACCATCAACAAAATCAGAGGTGACTCCAAGCAACAGTCTGCCCGAGCTATCAATTCGCAGCCGCTCGGAGGAGTTTACATAAAAATATAAAGAGTTACTGCTGTGAGAATATTGAATAATCCCCATCGTTTCACCAGACCCGCTCCCATCAGAGAAGTTGATTGATCCAGCATCACTTGTACCAGAAACAATGGTCATTCCATTATCGCCAGAAGTAGTGCCAATAACTAAATTATCTGCATAAGATACTGCGTGGTCTGTATTAGACGTACCAATCAACACCCGACCAGAGCTGTCGATCATCATACGAGTGTCGCTACTGCCACTGTAATTTGTATAAAACTGAAGCGCATTAACAGAATGATTATATTGTATGATGCCTTCATATTGTGAAGATCCGGAAGTACCATCTCCAAAATAAATTCCACCTGCGTGAGAGGTTCCACTTTTAATTGAAATTCCGCTATGACCAGAGGTTGAAATTGTTAAATCGTCAGCACTTGAATCTCCAGGAGTTGTAGTTCCAATCAACAACCGACCACTTGAGTCTAGTCGCATCCTCTCTGTTCCGGCATAACCACCAGTTCTAAATCCTATGAATGCACCTGAACCAGTGCAAATCCTCAATTCACTAGATTCTAAACCAAATCCAAACTCGTTATCATCACCTGAGTTATACAACTCAATTTTTTGACCTGTGCCAGTGTTAAATGATAGTGGTGCGGAAGGAGATGCTTGATTGATACCAACTTTACCAGCAGAAGTTATACGAAGTCGTTCTGTTGCATTGGTCCAGAACCGCATTGAATCAGAGGAGTGTGCATATGTGATAATTCCTCGATATTCATCGGCGCCACTAGTACCGTCAGAGAAATAAAGACGACTGGAAGAGCTACTTCCTGCGCGAAGTGTTATTCCACAGTCTCCACTATCCGCAATGGTTAAGTTATCTGCTTCTGTATTACCTTCAGTAGTCGTACCTAGAAGCAACCGACCACTTGAATCTATACGAAGTCTTTCTGAAGGACTGGCGGAACCGTCTGGCGTAGTAAAAAATTTCAGGTTTCCAGGTGAATCATCATTTCCTGGTGTTCCATCAATAGACGAAGTTATCTGTGCTGTATTACAATAATCCCCAGAACCATCTTTAACACTCCATACTAATGTTCCAG